>Ga0310813_10000656_pt1 | contig 21352 bp, 19 predicted proteins | sample YN3metagenome_FD_203086 | JGI IMG/M metagenome (GOLD analysis project Ga0310813, IMG submission 203086) | Soil microbial communities from experimental microcosm in Duke University, North Carolina, United States - YN3 | ecosystem: Engineered > Artificial ecosystem > Soil microcosm > Unclassified...
CCACCAGCAACATCGAAATTACCGCTCGCACGCGCATCTGCTCTTCACCCTCACCTGAACTGGACCGACCCTCTGCCCCAGAGCCCTGTTACCGGAGATGAATGATTTTCTCCAGTGTCCGCCGGGCAACATTTGCGCGGTTCGGGACTCGGTTTATCCAGCAACGCCCACGGCTTAGCCCGGTCTGGCATTTCCGATCCAGTTGCGCCATAGCCTCTTGCCGCCGGCTGGAGGACCGCCTTCGCCGCCACCCCAGGAGTGTTGTGTTTTGCCCATCGATGCCCGCATCGCAAAGGACCCGGCCGGCAGCGAACGCCGCGGCCAGCCGCGCGCTGCGGTCGAGATCGAGGCGCATGTGCGCGAGATGGGCACCACCGGGACCGAAGCGCGCGTGCTGAATATCTCGAGCGAAGGGTTCATGGCCGAAACCAGCACCGAGCATGAGGTCGGCGCGCGGATCTGGCTGATCCTTCCCGGGCGTGAGCGCGCCAGCGCGATCGTGCGCTGGACCGCGGCCGGCAAGCTCGGCGCGCAGTTCGCCGAGCCGCTCAGCGACGAGGCGCTGGCGCAGATCGGCGGCTGACGGCCCCGGGTCTGGCCTTGGCCAGCGCCCGCTGCACCGTCGGAAGGATGCCCGTCACCATCCGCTTGATGCCTTCGAAATTGGGATGCACCCCGTCGCCCAGCAGCAGGGTGCGGTTGCCGACCACGCCTTGCAGAAAGAAGGGGTAGAGGTCGGCATCATATTTGCGGGCCAGCGCCGGAAAGATCGCTTCGTAGCGGCGACGATAATCGGGGCCGAGGTTGGGCGCTGCCAGCATTCCCGCGACCAGTACTGGAATCCCCTGCTTGTCGAGCTCCGCCAGGATCGCGTCGAGATTGGCTTCGGTGACCCTGGGATCGACCCCGCGCAGCATGTCGTTGGCGCCAAGTTCGACAATCGCAAGGTCGGGCTTCGCGCCCAGACGCTGCAGCGTCCAACTCAGCCGCGCCCGCCCGCCGGCGGTGGTGTCGCCCGATACGCCCGCGTCATGCACCCGCGCCTTGATCCCGTTGCGGCGCAGCGCGTCCTGCAACTGCGGCGCGAAGCCGAGGCCGCGCCCAAGACCGTAGCCCGCGGTCAGGCTGTCCCCGAACGCGAGGATCAGCGGGCCTTCGTTATTCGACGAAGGAACCTGCGCGCTCGCCGGAACGGCGGCAAACAGGGCGGGGAAGAACAGCCAGCGGATCATCCTGACCATCTAGGCCATTGTCGCCCCCCTGCAAGCTTCCTAGCTGCATCGGCACATGACCCAGCCCCTCATCCAGCTCGACGAAGTCCGCCTCACCCTTGGTCAGGGCGCTGCCCGGACCGAGATCCTGCGCGGCATCAGCCTTCGCATCGAGGAAGGGGAGACGGTGGCGGTGCTGGGCGCGTCGGGATCGGGCAAAAGCTCGCTGATGAGCGTGATCGCAGGTCTTGAGCGGGCGACATCGGGGACGGCCCGGGTGCTGGGCGAGGACATGGGCGCGCTCGGCGAAGATCAGCTGGCGCGGCTTCGCGGCCGCTCGATTGGGGTTGTGCTGCAGGCGTTCCACCTGCTCCCGACGATGACCGCCTTGCAGAACGTGATGGTGCCGATGGAACTGTCTGGTGCCTCCGACCCGCGCGGACGGGCCAGCGCCGAGCTTGCTGCCGTCGGCCTTGCCGCCCGCGAAGACCATTATCCGACGCAGCTGAGCGGCGGCGAACAGCAACGGGTCGCCATCGCCCGCGCTACCGCCCCGGCGCCCAAGCTGCTGCTGGCGGACGAACCGACCGGCAATCTCGATGCCGCGACGGGGGCCAGGATCATCGACCTCCTGTTCGACCGCGTTGCGGCGGCCGGAGCGGGACTGCTCGTCATCACCCACGATCCGGCGGTCGCCGAGCGCGCGGGCCGGGTGCTCCGCATCGCCGACGGGCTGCTGGTCCAATGAGTGGAAGCCTGAGCGCGGGACTGAAGCTCGGGCGGCGCGATCTGGCGCAGGGCATCGGCGGGCTGTGGCTGCTGCTCGCCTGCCTGACCATCGCGGTCGCCGGACTTGCCGCCGTCACCAGCCTGTCGAGCGCGATTTCCTCGACCATCGAGGGCCAGGCCCGCGAACTCCTCGGCGGCGATCTGTCGCTGAGCGTCGCGCAGCGCAGCGCCACGGCGGAAGAACGCGCCGCCATCGCCCGTCTCGGCACCGTGCGCGAAAGCGTGACCCTGCGCAGCACCGCGCAGATCGGCAACCAGACCGCGCTGGTCGATCTGTCGGGCATCGACGAGGGCTGGCCTGCCGCCGGTCGGGTGACGCTGACCACCGGCCGGATGCCGGTGAGGCCTGGCGAAGCCGCCATCGGACGCGAGCTCGCCGAACGTTACTCGCTGCGCGTCGGAAGCTCGCTCCGCATCGGCTTCGCCGATTTCAGGGTCAGCGGGATCATCGACAAGCTTCCTGCCCCGTCGGGCTTCGCGCTGGCGCCGCCGGTGCTGGTCAGCCGGCAAGGGCTCGACGCCACGCGCCTCGTGCAGCCGGGCAGCCTCTACACCAGCGCCTATCGCATCGCTCTTTCGCCCGGTGCCCCTTCCGAAGGGCTTGGCGAAGCCTTCCAGAAACGCTTTCCCGAAGGCGGCTGGCGGGTGACGGACAAAAGCGAAGCCGCCTCCGGCACGCGCCGCTTCACCGAACGCACCGGGCAGATGCTGCTACTGATCGCGCTCGGCGCACTCGGCATCGGCAGCATCGGAATCGCGTCGGCCGCCAGCGCGTTTGCCGCCTCGCGGCGTTCCACCATCGCGATCCTCAAGGTCCACGGCGCCCGCACCCGCGACCTCGCCGTGATGCTGGGCACCAGCGTAGCGTTGCTGGCGCTGGTCGCGATCGTGCTCGGTTTGGGGGTGGGCGCGACGGTTCCGGCTATCGTCGGCCGCGCCGCCGCCGACCTTCTGCCCGTGGCGCCCGACCCGAGCCCGCAATGGGGCGCCCTCATTCAGTCGGCAATCTTCGGGTTGCTGGTCACCCTCGCCGCGGCCTGGGTTCCCCTCGCCCGCGCCGCCCGCGCGCGGCCCGCCGCCGTCCTTCGCGGCGACGTGGACGAGGGCCGCACGGACCGCCGCGACCTCCTCGTGCCCCTGCTCGCCGGCGCGGGCGTAGCGGCGCTGGCCATTTTGACCTCGCGCAACGAGCTTGTCACGGCCGCGATCCTCGCCGGCGGACTCGCGCTGGCCTTCGTCTTTGCCGGTGCCGGTAAGCTGCTCGCCCTCGCCGCCCGCCGCTTCGGGGCCCGGGGCGGCCCGATCACGCGGCTGGGGATTGCCGCCCTGCACCGCCCGGGCGCAGCCACCGTGCGGCTCAGCGTCGCGCTCGGCCTCGGCCTCGCTCTCCTCGTCGCGCTGGCCGGTATCGGTGGCAGCGTGCGGGCGGAACTCGGCGGCTCGATCCCCGCCAAGGCGCCGGCGCTGTTCATGCTCGATATTCCCGCGGCCGAGGAAGCCCGCTTCCGAGCTCTCGCCGCGCGCGACCTGCCCGGCGCCGATCTCCGCCTCGTCCCCTCGCTGCGGGGCCCGGTAACGGCGTTGAATGGCAAGTCCGTGTCCGAGCTCGAATCGATCCCCGAAGGTGCTTGGATCCTGCGCGGCGACCGCGGCCTGACCTTCGCCCGCGACCTGCCCGAAGGCAATCAAGTGGTCGCGGGCCAGTGGTGGCCGGCCGATTACGCCGGTCCGCCGCTCGTCAGCCTCGACATCGAAGCGGCGCGCGCGCTCAACCTCAAGATCGGCGACACCATCACCATCGCGGTGCTCGGCTCGCCGATCGAAGCGCGGATCGCCAGTTTCCGCACCATCGACTGGCGCAGCCTCGGCTTCAACTTCGCCATCATCTTCGCCCCCGGCACGCTCGAGCAGGCGCCTTACACGTTGATGGCGACCGCCTCACCGGACCGCGACACATCGACCCTCACCTTCGAACGCGCGCTCGCCGCCGATCTGCCGATGGTCAGCACCATCCGGGTCAGCGATGTCGTCGCGCAGGTCACCACCATCCTCGAAGGGCTCGACAATGCGATCCGCTTCGCCACCCTGGTCGCCATTCTTATCGGGGTCACCGTCCTTGCGGGCGCCGTGGCCGCTACGCGGCGGACCCGGATGCGGGAAAGCGTGCTGCTGAAGCTGGTCGGCGCGACCCGCGGACAGGTTCTGGCGGCGCAAGCCATCGAATTCGCGGCCATGGCCGGGGGCATCGTGACGCTCGCCTTCGTGACCGGCACCGCCGCCGCTTACGGCGTCGTCACCTGGCTGTTCGAGCTACCCTTCAAACCCGCTTGGCCCTCGCTTCTCGCGCTTCCGCTAGCGGGGATGCTGGTCGCCATTTTCACTGCATTGGCAGCAGCTTGGCCCGCCTTGTCGGCCCGTCCCGCAACGGCCTTGCGAAGCGCCTGACCAACCTATGTGAGGATGGTCGTGACGGAACCGCAATTCGTTTTCCCCGTTATGTCGGGCTGAAAGGATTGCCCCGATCATGACCAATTTCCCGACGCTGGGCGAGCTGGGCCTGAAGCACGATCCGAAAGGGCGTGGCTATCACGCCGTGTACCGCGAACAAGAAGTCAATCACTGCCCCGGATGCGGGCGGACCCACTGGCTGATCGGCCGGATGAGCGCCGAATGCGCTTTCTGCGCGACCGCGCTTCCGCTCGCCGAAGCCAGCACGCGCCATCACAACGGACCCGCGGTCATCCAGCACCGCAATCGCAATCAAGGACACGCCTGGGCGGCGTAACCCCACGTCCCCGCGGTGACAGGAGAGGGGCGCAGCAACGCCGCGGCGCCTACCGTATGGGGACGACTAACGCGAAGACGAAGGCGCCGGTGTCCGTCTGACGGGCACCGGCGCATTGCATAGATCGACCCCGCCCGCTGGAATGTTGAAAAACGCATCCTTGCGATTGGCCCGCGCCCGGACATAGCTCGAGAAAGTCGTGCTGGCGGTGTCCATCGCCTGGAAGCGCGGCCGCTCCGTTGCCGGCATCGCCGAGGCCAGCCGCACCGACGCGATCATCCGCGCCACGGTTCCGGTCTTGTAGATACCCAGCGCTTCGGTCCCCCGCGGCAGGGCCGACATCTGCTCGATGCCCTCCACCACCCGGCCGACCAGCGCGATGTTGCGGTCGAGATGTCGCGGCGCATGACCGATCACCGCGTAAAGCTCGCCGCCCATGCCCGTGTCCGGCGCCATGTCGCGGCCGACGCCGACCATGCCGTAGCAATGCGTCAGGTTGGCGCGGCCCGTCGCCGGATTCCACGCGACTGGCCAGCCGAGCGCGTGGCCGACCCGCGGGGCGTAGGAGTCCGAATAACCGAGCGGACGGGGGGCAAGGCCCCGCAAAGGCCGGTCATATTCGGCGGGCGGCTTCTTCACCACATTGGCCGGCACCGGCGGTCCGCCCTCGTTGACGCCCCATTGCGTGACGTAATTGTCCTGCACCCGGTAGATGCTCGCCCCGTTCCAATAGCCCGCCCCGGCGAGCGCGCGGATGTTGGCGACGTGAACCGGCGCAAACGCGGGGGCGAGCTCGATGATGGTCCGCCCGCCGCCCTGATAATCGATCACCATCAGATCTTCGGGCCGGATCTCGCGCCACGCCGCCGCGGGCGCCTGGGCGACGATCTCGGATGGGGTCAGCGGCTTGGCTGCGGCGGGAGCGGCCTGGGCGGCGGCGAGGGCGAGGAGAAGGCTCATGGCCGCAGCCTATCGCGGTCCGCGCGCTTGCGGTAGGCGTTTGTCCCATGTTCCTTGCCAAGCTCATGCTGCTGGGGTCGGGCGAGCTCGGCCGCGAAGTGGCGATCGCCGCCAAGCGCCTCGGCTGCGAGGTCGTCGCCTGCGACCGCTACCCCAATGCCCCCGCCATGCAGGTCGCCGATGCGGCCGAAGTCTTTTCCATGCTCGACGGCAGCGCCCTGCGCGCGGCGGTCGAGAAACACCGGCCAGACTATATCGTCCCCGAGATCGAGGCGATCGACACCGCGACACTGGCCGCGCTGGAAGGCGAAGGCTGGCATGTCGTGCCGACCGCCCGTGCCGCGCAGCTCACCATGAATCGCGACGGCATTCGCCGCTTCGCCGCCGAAGAACTCGGCCTCACCACCAGCCGCTACCGCTTCGCCGAGACCGAGGAAGAAGCGCTGGCCGCCGCCGCCCATGTCGGCCTGCCCTGCGTGATCAAGCCCGTGATGTCTTCGTCCGGCAAGGGCCAGAGCACCGCCACCACCGAGGCCGAAGTCCGCACCGCCTTCGCCTACGCCATCGAGAAAATGCGCGGCGACCGGTTGATGGCGATCGTCGAGGAATTCATCCGCTTCGAGAGCGAGATCACCTTGCTGACCGTGGCGGCAGCCGACGGCATCCACTTCTGCCCACCCATCGGCCATCGCCAGGAAGCGGGCGATTATCGCGAAAGCTGGCAGCCGGCCGCCCTCGCGCCAGAAGTGCTCGAGGACGCGCAGCAGCAAGCGGCGACCATCGTCAGCGCGCTGGGCGGACGCGGGCTGTTCGGGGTCGAATTCTTCATCGCCGGCGGCCGCGCGATCTTTTCCGAGCTGAGCCCCCGCCCCCACGACACCGGGATGGTCACCCTGATCGGGCAGGAGCCCAACGAATTCGAGCTGCACCTGCGCGCGATTCTCGGCCTCCCGCTCGGACACATCGTCCAGCGCGGCCCGAGCGCGTCGGCGGTGATCCTCGCCGACCGCGCGTCCGCCAACTTCCGGTTCGAAGGCGTGCAAGACGCGCTGGCGCAAGGCACGGTGGAAACCCCGATCGACCTTCGGCTGTTCGGTAAGCCGGAGACCCTGGTCGGTCGGCGCATGGGCGTCGCGCTGGCCCGGGCGGCGAGCATCGACGCGGCGGTGGACGCAGCCAAGGCTGCCGCCGCCGCGGTGAAAATCGTCACGGTTGAGGAGAAATGAGAATGCGTGTCGCGCTTGTGGCCCTGTCGGCTCTCGGTCTTGCCGCTTGTGGAAGCGGCGACAATCAGCCGGCGGCCAACCAGCAGGAAATCGCCGTCCGCAGCGAAGAGCAGAATGCGCTTCACCAGCTCACCGACATGAATCGGGACATTGCGCTCAAACGCGCGATCCTCGCCAGCGGGCTGCGCTGCAAGCGGGTGGTGCGCTCGGGCTATGTCACCGAATATAAGAAATTGTCGATGTGGCAGGCCGATTGCGACGACAAGCGTAGCTGGGGCATCTTCGTCGGCCCCGACGGCAGCGCGCAAGTTCGGCCGTGCACCGACAACGCGCGATTCCAGCTGCCCGAATGTAGAATAGCGGCCGACCCCAGCGGGCGGACCGAGCGCGGGATCGCCAAGGCCGGCTAGTCACCGGCCTAGCGGATCAATCGCAGCGGCGGCTTTCCTTGAATTCGCCCGTCGCGGTCTTTTCGCGCACGACGATGCAATTGCCCTGCTTCGATTCCTCGCGCCAGCCGCCATTGGACGTTGCGACGCGGTTGCCGGGCTTGGGCACCCGCTGACCGTTGCAGATCTGATAATTCATGCCCGGCGGCGACACGCAGCCCTGGCCGGTCGACTGCGCCGAGGCCGAAGCAGGCAGCGCAGCAAAACCGAGCCCGGCCGCGACCAGCGCGGTGGCAATGGTGGTGCGTACAAACATGCTCATCGAATCGGCTTCCTCTCAGTGGAAGCCAATATAGGTCGTGACAGATGAACCGCCACTGACGACGGACCGCATTATTTCAGAGATGAAGCGAGCCGGTCTGTTTCAAACCGGTTCAGCTTAGCCCTGACGCGCCTTGAAGCGGCGGTTCGTCTTGTTGATGACGTAGGTGCGGCCACGACGGCGGATCACGCGGCAATCCCGGTGACGGTCCTTGAGGCTCTTGAGCGAATTGCGAATCTTCATGGCGGGTGGACCCGTCTTTCTAATCTGGTTGTCAGCTGACGCCCCGAGGGCTTCGGCCAGCGCCCCTATGAGAGAGGCGGCTCTGAGTCAAGTTTTCGGAACGCCCGGTCCGTCAACGCGCCAGCTTGGGCTGATTGCCGCCGAAGGTCCGGCCGAAATAGCTGTCGGCATACCAGCGCGGCCGATCGGGTGCGTCGGCGAGCTGCCGGGCGATGCGGTAGTTGAGTTCCCCGAACCGCGCCGCCGCGTCCCAGTCGATCCCCTGCCCGACCTCGTCGCACGGATGGTGGTAACAGCCACCGAGGAATTTCTTCCACTGCGCTTCGCCGCCATTGGCATAGCCGGTCATCAGGAACACGCTCGGCACCCCGCGGGTGACGAAGCGATAATGGTCGGAACGGGTGAACAGCCCCTGCTCGGGCATCGGATCGGCAGCAGAGGTGACCTGCATCGCCGCACCCGCCGCGTCGACCGCCTTGACGATGTTGCTGTGCTCCGCCCCGAACGCGATCACGTCGCGGAAGGGATAGAGCAGCAACGGCATGTCGAGGTTTACCAGCGCGGCGACCTGCGGCAGCGGAACGGTGGGCTTGGTCGCGAAGTAATCGGCGCCGGTCAGGCCCAGCTCTTCACCGGTCACCGCCAGGAACAGCAGGCTGCGCTTGGGCGCCTGGCCCGAAGCGACGAACGAGCGAGCAGTCTCGAGCATGGTCGACACGCCGCTGGCATTGTCGAGCGCGCCGTTGTTGATCGCGTCCTCGCCCGGCTTGGCGTTGCGGCTGATGCCGATGTGGTCGAGGTGCCCCATCAGGGCGACATATTCGTTCTTCAGCTTGGGATCGCTGCCGGGCAGCACCGCCACCACGTTAGGGCTGGTGAACTCCTCCCATTTGCTGCTCGCCTCGACCCGCAGGGTGCCGGTCAGCGGAAAGCCCGCGGGCTGGCGGCCGGCGGCTGCCTCGGCCTGCACCGCCGCTAGGCTCTGGCGGGCGCCGGCGAACAGGCGCTCGGCGGTCGGCTTGCTGAGGCTCATGCGCAGCAGCGGCGCGGCGCGGCCCTGACCCGAACCGCCCTTGCCGTCGGCCCAATTGGTTACCGGACGCGTGCCGGCCATCGCCAGCGAGCCGCAGTTGCCGGCAGGGTTGGCGGTGATCTCGACATAACCGACCGCGCCGCGCGCCGCCGCATTCTGCGCCTTCACCTGGTTGAGGTGCGCGGCGATGTCGCTGGGCACGCCCTTGGGGGTGCCGCTGAAGGCGACCACGATCTTGCCGCGGGCATCGACACCCCGATAATTGTCGATGCCGAGCACCGGGTCGGCGATGCCGTAGCCGACGAACACCAGCCCGGCGTTCACCTTCATGTCCTTGGTGACGAGGTTCGGCCGCACCGACAGGTCGGTGCCCTGGGTCAATGCGGTCGTGCTGCCGCCGGCGGTAAAGCTGACGGTCGGCGTGCCGTCCAGCATCGCGCGGCGATAGGGCACGCGCTGATACCAGCTCCCGTTGTCGCCGCCCGGTTTCAGGCCCAGCGCCTGGAGCTGGCTGACGACATAGCCGGCGGCGATCTCATGTCCGCGGCTGCCGGTGTCGCGGCCTTCCAGAAGGTCGCTGGAGAGAAAGGTGACATGCGCCTTGACCCGCTCGGCAGCGCTAGTCTGCGGAAGCGTGGTGGCGGCGGGCTGGGCGGCGGCGATCAGCGCAAAGGCGAGCGGCAGGGCGGCAAAGGTGATGGGACGCAACGACGATGATCCTCAGCTGGGAAGGCGGCGCTCCCATTCGAGCGCGCTCCGGATGATGGTCGCGGTATCGGCGTATCGCGGTTTCCAGCCGAGTCGTTCGACCAACCGGCGGTTGGAAGCGACCAGTTGCGGCGGGTCGCCGGCCCGGCGCTCGCCCATCACCCGCTTGATCGGGGTTCCGTTCACTTCGTCGAGCACGTCGAGCATTTCCAGCACCGAGGTGCCGCGCCCGTAGCCGATGTTGAGGGTGAAGCTTTCGGACGGGTCGGCCATCAGCGCTTCCAGCGCCAGCACGTGGGCGCCGGCGAGGTCGGAGACGTGGATATAATCGCGGACGCAGGTGCCGTCGGGGGTCGGGTAATCGGTCCCGAATACGTCGACATGAGTGCGCTTGCCGACCGCGGTCTCGCAGGCGACCTTGAGCAGGTGGGTGGCGCCCTTGCTGGCCTGGCCCGAGCGGCCCTGCGGATCGGCGCCGGCGACGTTGAAATAGCGCAGCGCGCCATAGTTGAAGGCACCGGTGGCGGCGATGTCGCGGAGCATCTGCTCGCTCATCAGCTTGGACCAGCCATAAGGATTGATCGGGCGGGTCGGGGTATCCTCATCGACCGGCGAGGTGTCGGGCGCGCCGTAAGTAGCGGCGGTCGAGGAAAAGAGGATGTGCTTGACCCCCGCCTTCATCGCCGAGCCGATCAGGCTGTGGGTCGCGACGGTGTTGTTGCCATAGTAATAATGCGGGTCGGTGACGCTGTCGGGGACCACGATCGAACCGGCGAAATGCATGATCGCGGTGATCGAATGCACTGCGAACAGATCCGCCATCGCGGCCGCATCGCCGACATTCACCTCGACCAGCGGCACGCCCTCGGGGATCGCCTCGCGGCGGCCGTTGGAGAGGTTGTCGGCGACCACCACCGGCCAGCCGGCGTCGTGGAGGGCGAGAACGGCGTGGCTGCCGATATAACCGGCGCCGCCGGTGACGAGGATCGTGGGCTTGGTCATGGCGGCAGCGCTAGCGGCGCGTCACGCCCGTGAAAAGCCTAGCCGCGCCGTTGTGGTTCAGCTGACGCGGGTCCAGATCTGGGTCTTGCAGACGACGCCCATAAAACAGCCCGACACCTTCATCTGCGTGCGCGAAGTCATGGTCACCGTGCTCCCGACCTTGCGGCCGAGCTTGGGCACGAACACCTGCCCCTTCCAGCGATTGGCGCCGGCGGGTCGCAGACCGCTCAACATCTGCTCGCCTTCGAGTTCATCGACGCCATAGCGGGCCGCCTTGGCTTCCTCGCGGGCGGTGGCGCTGACCACCTTGCCGCACCACGCATTGCCGCACGGCGCGACGCGTACCACCACCGATTTCTTCGGGTTGGTCCACAGTCCTTCGAGCGGGCTCGCCGAAGCGACCGCCGGAAAGGCCAGCGTCAGACTTGCGAAAAGCGAGAGAATCAGTGCGCGCATAAGCACTTACTTACCCCATCATGCCTTGCCACAAGCTTGCTCAACAGTGGCATCATTATGGCATGGAGTGGGGTTAGGGTGCCTTGCCATGTAGGATTTGGTCGGTCATGCTGAACCTATATGGTTCTATATTGCCGTCCGTTTGATGTTGATCGGAGTACCGGCAGCGTGCTCTCGCCGTTTGTCTGACTGTGACCTCGTTCAGCTTCGTTGCCCGCCATGACCCCCGTCACCGGTGACCTTTGTGACCTTGTTCATGTTGCGCCCGCCGGGTTGCGCTCTCAGTAAGTCGGGCAATTGATGATCCGCGCTTTAGGGATGACTTCGGCATTGCGCGGGTGGCGGGCCATGGGCGGGCGGCTCGGCCCCGCTCCGTCGCCGCGACCGACCCGGGGATCGAGCGCTTCGCCGTCGTTCAGGTCGCGCAGGCGCAGGCTGTCGTCCTCCAGCCGGCTGGCGATGAGGTGGCACACCGCCTCGTCATGCTGGACGAGGCCGTGGACCACCATCAGCCGCGCCCCCATCACGATCCGGCGCTGCGCGGCGAAGGCGTCGGGCCAGACCACGAGGTTGGCGGTGCCGGTTTCGTCCTCCAGCGTGATGAAGCAGACCCCCTTGGCGCTGCCCGGCCGCTGGCGGATCAGCACCAGGCCCGCCAGGCTGACCCGCTTGCCGTAGCGCTGCTCGCGCAGGTCGCAGGCGCGGACGAACCCGCGCGCCGCATAATGATCGCGCAGGAACTGCATCGGATGCGCCTTCAGGCTGAGGCGGGTGGTCTGGTAGTCGCTGACCACATGCTCGGCGAGCGGCATGGCGGGAAGCGTCGCCTTGTCCTTTTCCTCGCCTTCCTCGCGGGTACGGGCGGCAGCGAACAGTGGCAGTTCGGGTACGGCCCGCAGCGCCCGGGCATCCCATAGCGCCTGCCGCCGGTCGAGCCCCATCGAGCGGAAGCAATCGGCTTCGGCCAGCTTGATGATGGCATGCGGCGGGACCCCGCCGCGGCGATGCAGCTCCTCGACGCTCTTGTAGGGCGCGCCGGCCACCACCCGCGCGGCGTCCATCGCGCGCAGGCCCTCGACCTGGCGGAGGCCGAGGCGGAGCGCGGTGTCCCCTCCCCGCCTCCGCGCCCCCGGCGGCGCTTCCAGGCTGCAATCCCAGCCGCTGTCGTTCACATCGACCGCCAGCACCGTCACGCCATGCGCCTGGGCGTCCTTCACGATCTGCGCGGGGGCGTAGAAGCCCATCGGCTGGCTGTTGAGCAGCGCGCAGGCGAAGGCGGCGGGGTAGCGCCACCGGAGCCAGCTCGAGACATAGACGAGGTGGGCGAAGCTGGCGGCATGGCTTTCGGGAAAGCCATATTCGCCAAAGCCGCGAATCTGGTGGAAGCAGCGTTCGGCGAATTCGCGCTCATAGCCGCGGCCGACCATCCGCTCGACCATCTTGTCCTGCAGGAGGTCGATGGTGCCGCGGCTGCGGAAGGTCGCCATCGCCTTGCGCAATTGGTTGGCCTCGGCCGGGGTGAACTTTGCCGCATCGAGCGCGATCTTCATCGCCTGTTCCTGGAACACCGGCACGCCGAGCGTCCGCTTCAGAATGCGTTCGAGCTCGTCCGGGGGGCCGTGGTCGGGTGACGGGCGCGGATATTCGACCGGCTCCTTGCCCTGCCGGCGTTTCAGGAACGGGTGGACCATGTCGCCCTGGATAGGGCCGGGACGGACGATCGCGACTTCGATCACCAGGTCGTAGAAACAGCGCGGCTTGAGCCGCGGCAGCATGTTCATCTGCGCCCGGCTTTCGATCTGGAACACGCCCAGCGAATCGCCGGTGCACAGCATGTCGTAGACCCGTGGCTCCTCGCGGGGCACGGTGGCGAGATCGAGCGGCCGCCCGTGCACCGTGTCGATCAGGCCGAAGCATTTGCGGATGCAGGTCAGCATGCCGAGCGCCAGCACGTCGATCTTGAGGATGCCCAGCTCCTCGATGTCGTCCTTGTCCCATTCGATAAAGGTGCGGTCGGGCATGGCGCCGTTGCCGACCGGCACGGTTTCGATCAGCGGCCGTTCGGTCAGGATGAAGCCGCCGACGTGCTGCGACAGGTGGCGGGGCATGCCGATCAGCTGCTCGGCAAGGCGGATGGTGCGGGCGAGGTGCGGGTCGGTAAGATCGAGCCCGGCCTCCTTGACGTGGGTTTCGGTCACATCCTCGCCCCAGCCCCAGATGGTGCCGGCGATGGATGCGCAAATGTCTTCGCTGAGGCCCATCACCTTGCCGACCTCGCGGATCGCGGAGCGCGGGCGGTAGTGGATCACGGTGGCGCACAGCCCGGCGCGGTCGCGGCCGTATTTCTCGTAGATGTGCTGGATCACCTCTTCGCGCCGTTCGTGCTCGAAATCGACGTCGATGTCGGGCGGTTCCTTGCGCTCTTCGGAAATGAAGCGTTCGAACAGGAGGTCGGTGTCGGCCGGGTCGACCGCGGTGATTGCAAGGCAATAACAGACCGCGCTGTTGGCGGCCGAGCCGCGACCCTGGCAGAGGATCGGCGGTTCGCACGACCGGGCGAATGCGACGATCGAATGGACCGTCAGGAAGTAGCGCGCGAAGTTCAGCTTTTCGATCAGCTGGAGTTCGTGGCGAAGCTGCGCCGCGACCTTGTCGGGGACGCCTTGCGGATAGCGTTCGTCGGCGCCGTTCCAGGTCAGCACTTCGAGGTGGGCCTGAGGGCTGAGGTTATCGGGGACGCTTTCGCGCGGATATTCATATTTGAGTTCGTCGAGGCTGAAATCGAGCGCGTCGGCGAAGTCGCGGGTGGCGCGGATCGCATGGGGCCAGCGTTCGAACAGGCGGGCCATTTCCTCCGGGCCCTTAAGGTGCCGCTCGGCATTGGCGTGGAGGCGGAAGCCGGCGTCCTTGAGCGTGGTCTTTTCGCGGATGCAGGTCAGGACGTCCTGCAGCGGGCGCTTGGCCGGCGTGTGATAGTGGACGTCGTTGGACGCGAGGATGGTGCCGCCGAACGATTTGGCAAGGTGGTCGAGCCGCTCGATCCGGGCAAGGTCGTCGCCGCGGTAGAGGTGGGTGGCGGCGATGTGACGAAGATCGGGCAGCGCGGCGCGGACAAGTGGGAGCTGCGCTTCGAAGCGGTCGAGATCCTCGCCCGGCCAGGCGATGAACGCGATGCCCTCCCGGTGCTCGGCGACGTCGGCGAGGGTGAGCTCGCATTCGCCCTTGATCGCGCGGCCCTGGCCGAGGCTGAGCAGCCGCGAGAGGCGGGCATAGCCTTCGCGGTCGACCGGATAGGCGAGCAACTCAACCGTCCCTCGACTACGCTCGGGACTAACGGAGGGGACAAGCGTGAGCCTCGCTTTCCGTTCGTGCCGAGCGTAGTCGAGGCACTCGTCTCCAATCTCCACCACCAGCCGGCAGCCGATCAGCGGGGTCAGTCCCGCGGTCTTGGCGTTGCTGTGGATCCGCACCACCCCGGCCAGCGTGTTGCGGTCGGCGACCCCGATCGCGTCCATGCCAAGGTCCATCGCCTGCGGGATCAGCTCCACCGCGTCCGACGCGCCGCGCAGAAAGGAAAAGGGCGTGGTGAGCCCGAGCTCGACGAACGGCGCCCGGGGGATGGGCGGAAGCGGGCCGTCGCGCCATTCGAGGCGGCGGCGGGCATAGCCTTCCTGTTCAGGCATGGCGGGCCTCTCCACTCGTCATTGCGAGCGAAGCGAAGCAATCCAGCGGCGGCGCCGTGGGTTGCTTCGTCGCCTGCGGCTCCTCGCAATGACGATGGGTCATGCGAACAGCCCGTGGACGAACCAGGCGGGCGCGCCCCCGCGGCCGTCGCCGACCACGCCTTCGCGGAAGATCCAGAAGCGCTGTCCGCCCATATCCTCGACCTTGTAATAATCGCGCAGCCGCGCGGTGGAGCGTTCGCGCCACCATTCGGGCGAGACCCGGCGCGGGCCTTGCGCGCGGGCGATGTCGTGGACTTTCCGGCGCCACATGAAGCGGCGCGGCAGGCCTTCGGGAGTGGCATAAACGACGGTGATCAGCTCGGGCGTGTCGAGCAGGCGGGTGGGGTCGTCGGCCTGCGTGGCGGCGGGGTCGGCGGGCGCGGGCGGCGCGGCAATCCCCTCGGCCCAGCCGGCGGCGCGTTCGGGAAGGTGGCTTTCTTGTGCGACCGGGCGGCGGACCTTGGCCGGGCCGAGGCGGACGCTAAGCCGGTCGATCAGCGCCGCCACCGCGAGTTCGCCCGACGCGTCGCCGAGCAGCGCGTCCTGCGCCGACGCCAACCGCTCCCACCAGCGCACTTCCAGCGCAAAAGCGTCGATCCCGAAGCCGGGGTCGATCCCTTGCCGCTCGAGAATGCCCGCAAGGAGGCGGTGGAGGTGCTTAGGCTCCCGGCTGGGAATCGAGGTCGCGACCTCGACCTCGCCGAGGGTGCCGTCGACGCGGAAGGCGGTGAGCGCGAGGTGGCGGGCGCCGAGCTGGCGATGCTCGAGCTCGGCGGCGAGGCGGGGGATGAGCTCGGCCAGCGCTTCGGCGGAGGCTTGTTCGCGGACCACCGGTTCCTTGAGCGGCAGCAAGGCGCGGGGCGGAGGATCGTCGGGGAGCGGGGTCAGCGGCTCGGGCTTGCGGCCGAGCGCGCGGTCGAGGGCATCGAGCGGATGCTCGTCCTTGGGAAAGCGGCGAGCGAGCGATTTGCGGGGTACGCCGGCGAGGTCGCCGATCTGTTTCAGGCCGAGGCGGACTAGCATATGGGTGGCCTGCGGCGACAGGCGCAGCGCGGCGACCGGCAGGGGCGCGAGGATGCGCGGGAGCGCATCTGGCTTGGCCAGGCGCGATCCGTGGCCGTAGCGGGCGAGCGCCCAGGCGGCGCCGGCGGTGGGGGCGATGGCGGTGGCGGTGCTGACCCCCATCGCCGCGAAGCGCGCGGCCATGTCGGCGCGCAGCGCTTCCTCGCCGCCGAACAGGTGGGCGACGCCGGTGACGTCGAGGCGCAGCGCGTCGGGGCCGTCGACCTCGACCAGGGGCGACCAGCGGCTGGCCCAGCGGGCGGCGGCGCGGAGCCAGGCCGCTTCGCCGGCGAGGTCGGCGGGTTCGGCTTCAAGCGCGGGGTCGAGCGCGCGGGCGTCGGCGAGGCGGGCGCCGGGCCAGGCCCCGCGTTCGGCGGCGGCGGGCGTGACCGCGTGGATCAGCTGGCCGTGGCGGCCCTCGACAGTGAGGACCAGCGGCCGGGCCAGCGCTTCGTCAGGCGCGGCGCTGCCCGCCGCCCACCGCTCGATCGGAAGGTTCGGCAGCCACAGGGAGCAGATCCGCCGGCTCATCGCCCACCGTCCACGTACCAGGGTGCCGCCGGCGCGAGCGGAACAGCTCGGCGGTCCAGCGGGGGGAGCCGGGGGCCTTGTGGTCGAAGGGATGGGCAGCGCTCGGCGCGCTCGCCAGCCGCCAGCGTTCGCGCGCGCCGGAAAGATTGGCCGCGCCCTGCATCCGGATCAGCCAGCAGGCCACCCCGAACCGCTCGGCCGCCACCGCCAGCCGCCGCGTCGCGGTGAAGTCGAGCGCTTGGGGATCGCCCCACAATTCGCCGATCACCCCGCCTAGACCAGCGCATCGAAGCCCCTCTTCCATCGCCCACAAGGCGGCCTTGGCGTCGCGCGTTTCGACATGGATGAGATGGGCGCCGAGGGGCCCAAGCCCCGCGGCATGGACCCGTCCGCCTTCGAGGATCGCCATCCTTTCCTGCACCCACAGCACGGGCTTGGGAGCAGCGAAATGGCGGAGGACGAAACCGGTCCAACCGGCATCGCGGGGCGAGGCAGGGAAGAGTTCGGACAGGATCGCACCCCCCGGCTCGGGCATGGCCGCGGCCAGCAGGCGCGCTTCCGCACGTCCTTCGCTAGCCGCGCGGGACCCCCCGCCGGCGACGAGATGAAGACCTCGTTCCACACGACTCGCAACGCTCATGTTCTACTTTTGTTCTTATTCGCGCGAGTCCGCGAACAGAGTCAATCGGGCGACTCGTGGCACCCGCATGAGCGTTGCGAGTGACCGGGCCTAGCGCCCGATCATCGCTTCCGGCCGGACCACGCGATCAAAGGTCTCGGCGTCGACGAGGCCGAGCTCCAGCCCGGCTTCCTTCAGCGTCTGGCGCTTCTTGTGGGCGTGCTTGGCGATGGTCGCGGCATTGTCGTAGCCGATCTCGGGCGCCAGCGCGGTGACCAGCATGAGGCTGCGCCCGACCAGCTCGGCGATGTGGTCCTCGTTGGCGGTCATGCCCTCGACGCAGCGTTCGGCGAAGCTGACCATCGCGATCGACAGCAGCTCGACCGAGCGCAGCACATTGGAGCCGATCAGCGGCATGAACACGTTCAATTCGAAATGGCCCTGCATGCCGCCGACCGTCACGGCCTGGCCGTTGCCGATCACCTGGGCGCAGACCATCGTGAGGCTTTCGACCTGGGTCGGATTGACCTTGCCCGGCATGATCGAGCTGCCCGGTTCGTTCTCGGGCAGGCTGAGTTCGCCAAGGCCCGAGCGCGGGCCGGAGCCCAAAAAGCGGATGTCGTTGCCGATCTTGGTCAGCGCCACCGCCAGCGTGGCGAGCGCGCCGTGGAAGAAGACCAGGCCGTCGCGCGCGGCCATTTCGGCGAACTTGTTGGGGGCGGGCTCGAACCGGCTGCCGGCGATGTCGCTGATGGCCTGGCACATGTCGTCGGACCAGCCGGCCGGCGCGTTGAGGCCGGTGCCGACCGCGGTGCCGCCGATGGCGAGCTTGCGAAGGTTGCCTTCGAGCGCGCCTTCGATCCGGGCTCGGCAGGACTTGAGCTGCGCTGCATAGCCCGAAAATTCCTGGCCGAGCGTCAGCGGCGTTGCGTCCTGCGTATGGGTGCGGCCGATCTTGACGATGCCGTCCCACTCGCGCGCCTTGGCGTCGAGCGCGGCGGTCAGCCGCTCGAGCGCGGGGTAGAGCTGCTGTTCGGCCGACAGCACCGCTGCGACGTGCAGCGCGGTGGGGAAGCTGTCGTTGGAGCTTTGCGACTTGTTGACGTGGTCGTTGGGATGAACCGGGCTCTTGCCGCCCTTGCCTGCCCCAAGCGCCTCGTTGGCGATACCGGCAATCACCTCGTTGACGTTCATGTTGGTCTGGGTGCCGCTGCCGGTCTGCCAGATAGTGAGCGGAAATTGGTCGTCATGGCGGCCCGCGATGATTGCCGAGGCCGCGCTCTCCATCGCGTCGGCAAGCTTGGCGTCGAGGCCATGCTTGCGGTTCACCCGCGCCGCCGCTTGCTTAACGATCGCCTGGGCATGGACCAGCCGGATCGGCATCCGCTCGCGCTCGCCGAACGGGAAGTTACCGAGGCTGCGCTGGGTCTGCGCGCCCCAATAGCTTGTCGCCGGGACCTCGATCGGGCCGAAGCTGTCGGTTTCGGTGCGGGTGTTCTCAGTCAATTCGCTCTCCCTCGTCATGCCGGCCTTGAGCCGGCATCCCGCTAATGTTGCGGGCGCCGTAGAGAGAAGGTGGACCCCGGATCAAGTCCGGGGTGACGGGAAATACTTTTACTTCTTCCGCGTGAAATCGACTGAGACGACGTTGGAGCCGTCTTCCACCGGAACGGCGGTCGGCGCGTCGTTTTCGGGCTCGTCATGCTCTTCATGGCCGTCGTTCTCGGCGCCGTTGGCCTGGAACTTGAGGCTGAAATCGACCGCCGGGTCGACGAAATCGGTCACCGCCGCGAAGGGCACACGCAGCGTCGCGGGAACCCCGCCGAAGCTCAGGCCGACCGTGAAGAAGTCGGGGGCGACGTGGAGGTCCCAGTAACGATGCTGGATGACGATGGTCATTTCGTCCGGAAAGCGCTGGGCGAGATGCTTGGGAATCTCGACCCCCGCCATGCGGGTCCGGAAGGTGATGTAGAAATGGTGGCCACCGGGCAGCGATCCGCCCTTTTCCACCGAGGACAGCACGCGCCCGACCACGTCGCGCAGCGCTTCCTGCACGATCTCGTCGTAGGGAATCAGGCTTTCTGGGCTATCGTCGGCCATGGCCCGAACTGGTAGCGAGGCGCTCCACAGGGTCAACCGGGAAACGCGTCAATGCCAATTGATCACAAGCAGCCGTATGACGAGAGCAACATCTTCGCCCGCATCCTGCGCGGCGAACTGCCGGCCAAGACGGTGTTCGAATCCGAGCATGCGCTTGCCTTTCACGACATCAATCCGGCCGCCGCGGTGCATGTGCTGGTAATCCCCAAGGGCGCTTACGTCAGCTGGGACGATTTTTCGGCCAATGCCTCCGACGCCGAGATCGCGGGCTTCGTCCGGGCGGTGGGCGAAACCGCGCGGATGGTGGGGGCGGAGCCGGGCGGTTACCGCCTCCTCGCCAACACCGGCAAGCGCGCGGGGCAGGAAGTGCCGCACCTTCACGTCCATCTGTTCGGCGGCCAGCCGTTAGGGCCCATGCTGGCGCGTTGAAGCCACAGAGCGTGCCCCTCTGTGACAGAGGGATTGCACAGGCGTGAGTTGCCGCTAGGCTCCCGCGCCACACGGCTCAAGACTTGCCGCCTAAGGGGACCTTGATGAAATTTGCCCGCGTCAAACCGCTCGACGCCATTCTGGCGACGGCCGAGAAGAAATCGCTTCACCGCTCTCTCGGTGCGCTGCAACTGACCCTGTTCGGGATCGGCTGCGTCATCGGCACGGGCATCTTCGTCCTGACCTCGGCCGGTGCGCAAAAGGCCGGTCCGGGCCTGATGCTGGCCTTCGCCATCGCCGGTGCGATCTGCATCGTCGCCGCGCTCTGCTATGCCGAAATCGCGGCGATGATTCCGGTCGCCGGGTCCGCCTACACCTACACCTACTCGGTCATGGGCGAGCTGCTCGCCTGGACGGTCGGCTGGGCCCTCGTGCTCGAATATGCGGTAGCCGCATCGGCGGTGTCGGTCGGGTGGTCCGGCTATTTCTCAGGCACCATTCTCAACGAATTCCTGGGGATACAATTACCGGCCTGGCTTGCGGCGGGGCCGCTGGCGCTCGGCGGCGCACCGGGTGGCTTGATCAACCTGCCTGCGCTGGTGATCGCTCTTCTGGTCACCTGGCTGCTGATGATCGGCACCAGCGAAAGCGCCAAGGTCAACGCCGTGCTGGTGGCGATCAAGGTGACGGCGCTGACCGCGTTCATCATCCTCACCCTGCCGGCGACCGAAGCCGAGAAGTTCAACCCGTTCCTTCCCGCCGGCGTGTTCGGCGGCTTCGGGTCGGGTATCGGCGCGGTCGGCGCGGCCGCGACCATCTTCTTCGCTTATGTCGGTTTCGACGCGGTTTCGACCGCGGCCGAAGAAACCCGCGATCCGCAGAAGAACGTGCCGATCGGCCTGGTCGGCAGCCTCCTGTTCTGCACCGTTTTCTACATCCTGGTCGCCGCCGGTGCGATCGGCGCGTCGCCCACCGGCGGCCAGCCGATCCTGGGCCCGAACGGCATTCCCTTCCCCGCCGGTTCGGCCGAGCTGGCCCGCCAGTGCGCGCTGCCGCAATATAGCGAATGGCTGGTCTGCTCGAACGAGGCGCTGGCCCACGTGCTGCGCGAGATCGGCTATTCGTCGATCGGCAACATGCTCGGCATCGCGGCCTTCGTCGCACTGCCGTCGGTGATCCTGATCCTGCTGTTCGGCCAGACCCGCATCTTCTTCGTGATGAGCCGCGACGGCCTGCTTCCCGAGAAGCTGTCGACCATCCATCCGAAGTGGAAGACCCCGTACATTGTGACCGCGATCACCGGCGCGGTGGTGGCAGTGGCCGCGGCCTTCCTGCCGGTCGGCGCGCTGGCCGATATCGCCAATGCGGGCACGCTCTATGCGTTCATGATGGTGGCGATCGCGGTGATGATGCTGCGCAAGACCGAGCCCAACCGCCCGCGCAAGTTCAAGACGCCTGCGTTGTGGCTGCTTGGTCCGCTGACCATCGCGGGGACGATCTTCCTGTTCCTCAACCTGCCGTTCGAAGCGATGATCGTGCTGCCGGCCTGGGCGGCGATCGGTCTCGTAATCTATTTCCTCTACGGGTACCGCCACAGCCATCTCGGCCGCGGCATCGTCGAGGTTCCGGAAGCGGTGGTCGACGATCTGGAGCCCAACGTGGCCGGGATCGGCGGCGAAGGCGGTCCGGTAACCCGCGACTGAGCGGACCGTTCGCGCAAACAAAAATGGGCCGGTGCAGCGATGCACCGGCCCATTTTATG
>Ga0310813_10000657_pt1 | contig 21344 bp, 15 predicted proteins | sample YN3metagenome_FD_203086 | JGI IMG/M metagenome (GOLD analysis project Ga0310813, IMG submission 203086) | Soil microbial communities from experimental microcosm in Duke University, North Carolina, United States - YN3 | ecosystem: Engineered > Artificial ecosystem > Soil microcosm > Unclassified...
CCAATTCAGCGAGGCTACCCCCAGCGGCAAAATCACTATGATGGTATCGGCGCCCGGAGCAAAGGACTTCATTCAGGAGGGCAAAAAGTACTACGTGTATTTTGAAGAGTGCGAAGACCAGAAGGGCTAACGGTTTTTGGTATATTATATAAACGTTATGACGCAGGATCAATTTGATAAACTTCGCAAGCCAGAATCCGAAAGACGCGACTGGAAAACAAATCCTCTTACCGATCAGGAGGTTAAAACCATGATGGAGAATATACAGAAGGCGCACGAGGAGGATGAAGCAAATAATATACAGCGATGGGATGAAAAAGCGTGGCTGAACTTACATAGGCCAATGAGTATATAAAAAAGCCCGTTGGTAAGAGGGGCAACTGATTAGCGACTGCGTACTTATTTTCGCACTGGTTGTAAAAATAATACTTTTAAATCAATTTGTGGTTATGGCAAAATCTAAAAGCGGCATTCACATTAAGCCGAAAAACAAAGGTAAGTTCACTGCCACTAAAAAAGCCACAGGCAAGACTACGGCAGAGTTGACGCACAGTAAGAATCCGATAACGAAGAAACGAGCAGTCTTTGCGCAGAATGCAAAGAAGTGGAATAAGGGAAAGTGAAATCACAGCCCCGAACGATGAACGGAGCGTCGCAACAGGCGCTGAATCGGAGACAAAAAGTTAAGTACAAAAAAGAAATAAATGGCAGACCCACAAGCCCCTTGGACATCTGGAAGTGACATACTTTCTAACCCTGGAAATGCAGCCCTTGCTTCTGGTAGTGGTGCTGGTGTTATGCCATTACAAATAGACACTAAGCCAGTCTACTCAGTTCTTGACAAAATGATGGATGAAGACGTAAGGATGCGTTTTCAAAAGCAAGCACAGGACCGTGAAGACCGCGCAGCACTGGGGCAGACTCTCGCCACCTTAAAAGGTAAAGGAAGTGCATTCAACATGAAGGGGGCAGATGGCAGTAATGTGAGCTTTTCTCCCCTGCCGGATGACCAGAGGGTATTGCAGGAAAAAGCCGATGACCTGCGTCGAACAATACTCAAGAATCCCGACAACTATGATGTTGATCCACAATACCTGAAGAAAAAGGAGGAATATGACTATCTGCTACAACATGCCAGCAAGAGAGCAATCCTTCACTCTCAGAACAGAGTGTCAGCCGCCCAGGCCGCAGACCCCGAAGACAGAGCTGGATATCTTCAGACAAATCAAGACGAGATATTGTCTCACTCTCTCACTGAATTTCACGAGCCAAATAGCTATATACCAAAACCAACAATTGACCCCGAGAAGATATTAAGTGGGAAAGAATTAGCCGACAAGAACAATTATCATACTATCAAGACGGACGTGAAAGATGGAGTGCAAACGGACATGATAGGTCTAAGAGACGACATGGCCGATATTCGCTCTCGCATTACTCCCGGCACCCCTGCATACGTTGAGGCAGTAAAAATGTCACAATCGTTCATTAAAACCATGGACAACGATCCACAGGCAGTTATTGCGATGAACGATCGACTTGCAAAATATAATGCTGAAAGAGGATATCAGCCAGGAGACCCACACTACCAACCACCAGTGGCGCAAGTGACACCGGAAGGTAAAGTGTTGTTTCCGGCCAAGCCCGATCCAGCACAGATAGTGGGCGCTATATATTTCGACAGGCATGGAGGATTGACACCTTCCCAGAAGCCGACAAAGATTGAAGAGGAAAAGCGAAATCTGGAAAGTGAGATAAAGAGGCGCCAAGATCAGACGTCAATAGAGTATGCGAAATTGAAGGCGGAACGCGAGAAGTTAAAAGCTGAGGCTGAAAAGACCAAGAAGCCAAGCGCTGAAGAACTCAAGGAAAACCAAAACGAGAAATCCGGACTTGCCGCATATAGGGAAGTGAAGAACGTGTATGCACCTGATCATTACACTTCCAAGAACAAACTCTCCCAGGTTAAGTCATTGGAGGTGGGAGCCGCTGCCGGACTACCAGTAAGTGATTACGAATTCTATAAGGTGCCGGCGGATTTAGCGCCCGGCAAATTCATAGGGGTTCCGGCAGAAGAAATTACTACTACCGAAGGGGCTGCATCGGAAGGGCATAAAGTCACTACTAAAACAGCTAAAGGGAAGTCGGCTGAGGCAGATGAGATTTACATGGCCATAAACCCCAAGACCGGAGAAGGGCAATTGGTATACATGAAGGGTCTGAAGCCAATAGCCGTCGTGCCAGAGCGCCAGGCTATAGCTAATGGCATAAAACATGAATCGCAGTATGATGAAAAGGTGTACACTAATCCAATAATTTACGGACAGTATGCTTTTGATCAGAATGCCCCTGTAGCTACTCAAACTGAGCAGCCAACTCCTACAGGAGAAAAGAAAACCGTAAAAGGAGTAACTTACGAAAAATATACTGACGGCCATTGGTATCAATAAATTCATAAAATGCCTGACAGAAAAGACAAAAAGCCAATACCTGTAACCGATCCATCGGTGCTCGCTGAATTAAATAGCGGAGAACCCACTGCTGTTTCCGCGCCTCCCAAAAAAAAGCAGGTAGTGGATCCTGAAGTATTGGCAGAATTGGAAAGTGCTGATACCTACCCTCAAAAAAAAAGCCCGGTCGAATCCGAAAGATTGCCGGCGCAGCCCTTATCCGAATCGGGCAGTGGCTCCTCGGCGCAGCAAACACTCCCGTCTGAAGATTGGAGCAATCCGCAAGCATCTGTTACATTTTCTACGCCAACTGGCATTACGCAGGGGTTGCATCCGCAATCACGAACCCCTATAAACTATCCCCAGGTTCAAACTGAAAAGAAGACAATTCATGGTCATATAAATGATTCGTATACAAATCTCGTTACTGATGTCGCTACGGCCGGCTATGAAAACCCGCTGGAGATAGCTACACGGATTACGAACCCACGCGGAGACCCAAATGCCACCGGTAACTATTATACCGCCAGAGTAAAGCAGCTTGAGGCGCAAAGAAATTCGGAAATGATAGCGCCTCCTAATGGCATGACAAGAGAAGATGTTACAGATAAGTACAATCAGAAATTAAACCAACTCAAAGAATCAGCTAACGTCTTCGTAAGACTTCAACAGGCGAATGCTGAATATAATTCCGACAAGGTTCTTCCCGAAGATGCACCCAAGACAATGACTGCTATTGATAAAAAACTTGCCGTCAATTTGGATAAATCTATGTCTGATCAAGATGATGCTATTGCAGAAAAAGAGCATCAAGATCAAAAAAATAAAATAGTTCGTGATCAGAAATATGACCCAGTAAGATTAGGGCTTGAATATTCTATACAGATGGGAGATCACAAGGCTAAAAACGATCTCGCAAAATACAATAGCGGACAAATCCTGGATGAAAACCGCAAACTTGAATACGAATACCAAGGACTCACAACCCTACAGTGGGGTGCTGCAGCGGCAGAAGCGAATGGACAGAAAGAAGTAGCAGATGAATTGCGTCGTCACTCGGACAATATTGACGAGCGACTTCAAGCATCAAATCCTAAATACTTTCGTAAATTATGGGGTAATCAAATAGGGGATTATGTATACCGGAATGTAGATAATCCACTGTATGGCACCATATTCACTCGCCCGGAATTAACCAAGGCTGAAATAAAAAAATATGGCAAGGAGGCCGGACTTACGGACGATCAGATTGAGAAGATTCGTCCGCAGGATGTACCAACCGCCAGTAGCATATATGGACAGGCGGCGCAATCATTCCTTAATACGCTTACATTCAGTAACGAGAAGGATCCAATAGGACATCTGTTTACCGGGTCTATGCCAGAGGCGCAGAAACATCCTGACAACTGGAAGGGAGTAGTTGGGCATATAGCTGGGGGCGCTGGGATGATGGGCGCATTCGTAACGCAATCTGGACTCGTTGGCGGCATACTGAAGGAAACTAAGGCTCTTGGCGATGTAGTATCCAATGCTTCTAGGTATGAGCATGCTGCCAATCTCGTGCCATTAGCCATCTCCAACTATAGTAGCGCTCACGATCAGGCAAAGGAATTAATAGGGGATGCCCCCGAAGATGCAGCCAAGGTAAACATATACACGGCGATCGTTGGCACTATAGGCACGGCGATTATGAGCATTGACCCGGCTACAAAAATAGGAAAGGAAGCTTTAGGCGCCGGTGTGTCTAAAGATTTGCTAAACACCTTAAAGAAATATAGTGTAGAAGAACTGGCGGCTAATCCAGAGTTGATAAAGTCGGCCACAGTGAATACTTTAACAAAGATAGGAAACGCTACGGGTGTCACGGCGCAACATTTGGGTAGCCAGGCGTTCATTATGGGAGCCAATAAAATAGCCGATAATGTAGTGGATATGATATTTGATCCAGAGCATCGTCATGGTGTTATGGATAATGTTGGGGATGCGGCTATATCGGCTGTATTTTCCATGGCGCTTCCTTCGGTGATGGCTGGCATATCTCGCTCAAGGTCGGGAAGTTTCTTGAACAAAGAAATGGTATACGACATTGGTCGCAATCCCGATGCATATCTAAATGATGTGTCCAGTCAATTTGAAAAGGGCAATATATCTCAAGATGACGTAGTAACAGTGCATAGCGGCATTACAAATATGCGCAATGCTGTGGCACAGACTCCAAAGGAGAATATTGACGGCACCCAGCTAACGGAGCAACAGAAGAAAGATTACGCCTTTAATCTATTTCAAGAATACCAAGCCACTAATAGGCTGCAAGAACTGGATAATTCTGCTACACAAGCTGGCACTCCTCCCGATAAAGCGCTCATTGATCCAATGAAGAAGAAAATTTCTGAACTCCAGAAAGAGCGTCAGGAAATCATCAATACGCCCCCTATAGAAAAACCAATCATTGCCCCGAACCATGAACGGAGCGTCGCAACGGACCAGCAATCGGAGACGCCAGCCTCTGCTCCCAAAGAAAAAACAGAAGAAAAAATTGTAAATACCGAAAAAGAAAATATACCTTTATCTCCAACAAATAAAACTGAAGATCATGCCATCAGCATCCAAAATGAAGAAGGGAGGCAAAGCCACTCCGAAACCAACAATGCCCAAGGGGGCGAGGAAGAAGCCAGGGTTCGGGAAGCAGCCAACAGCGAGCGGCGGAATGAGCAAGAAGCCGATAGGGTACTAACCGAACAGCCGGAGCCCCCAAAGCGCGCAAGAAGAAAATTAAAACCAGAGATTCCTGAGCCGAAAGACCAATCGGCTCAGGAACTTCCATTATCCGAAAGGAAGCCAGAAGATAGAATTCCAGTAGTACATAATGATGCCTTCTCACAATGGGATCAAGGCAAACTTGAGGGTAAACCCGAATCCGAGCACAAGCAGGAGATTGCCCAGGCTACACCCGACGAAAAGATAGGTGGTGGCGAGTCCTTCCAGGAATTTAGCGATCGCACCCATAAGGCGTGGGAGGAAACCAAGAATTCAGCTCGGGACCAGACAGCCTTTATTGCTCACTCCTCTGTCATGAGAGTGATAGAGGCGGGAGAGGAGCACGGATGGGATAATGTCGAGAAACTCAAAGAAGCATACAACAATATTCCAGAACCGGAAGTAGGTAAAATAACTACCTACAAGACCGAGAAAGGTGAAGTCCACCTCACTCGTCATGCTGAGTCCGAAGACGGCAGTAATGGACTGCTACGCACTAAGGATACCCCATTAACCAAAGATGGGGAGGTTCAAGCAAAAGAAGATATTGCCGATGTATTGAAAAAAGAAGGCATTAAGCCACCGGTAATCCAAACGGACGGTCAGCCGCGTACATCCCATACGGCAGAAATAGTCGCCGAACAACTTCAGGAGAAGCCTAAGAAAGATAGAAGGAAACTGAAGCCAGAGATGGCCAATCATGGAACCGAACCGCCAACGGAGCGTCGCAACGGAGCTCCATCGGAGAAAGAGTCTTCTGCCACCAAAGAAAAAAACAAAAAAGATGCCGGTACACAGAGCAAAAAACAACAGCAAAAAGTCCCTAAACAAGGCGGTAAGCCTGAATATGAAGGAACTCAGCAAGCCAGGGGCGAAGACAAGGCCACAGAAGCAGAAAATAGCGATAGCCATATCGGAGGCCAAAAGAAAGAAGAAGTAACCACTCCCAAGAAGCGAAAAGGCAAAGCATGGAACATGCCTGAATACCTCAAGCGAAGAGATGCTACCCTCAAAGAAGAGTCAAATTCTATAGAGGAACACATCGCTAAGGTAATGCTCGGCATGAATAACAAACAGCCGCAACATAAGTGGTCCTTCGCTTCAGTGAAGAGACACATCCCAAGAGGCGCTGAAGAGCGAAGGATTGTCAAGCAATTTGCAAGCGACCATCCCAACGCTGCCTCTGTAGACCAATGGGCGAAAGACCTGCATGATGAAATAGAGCAGGGACATCACCCTTTCCAGTTAAATAGGATGGATGATAAAGGCATTGCCGATCTCGTGCGTGAGATGATATCCACGTATCCATCAAAAGCTGCGCTTCTTGAGCACATAGAAAACCTACATGAGGCAAGAAAAGAGGTAGAGCCCACAGAGGAAGAATACATTGCATCGCGTCAGGTTCTTGAAAATGAAAGTCGGGCAGCGGAAATTATGTCGCAATTTGACAATCCCTTCCTGCAGCAAGCAAAGCATGAAGAGATTGCCACGGAAAATATCCCCGACAGTGATGTAGAAAAGATTGATGCTTACCTGTCTTCAAAAGTAGAAGATGGCACCCTAAAGTACATCGTGCCATTTGATGACGATTACCAGGAATTATATAAGCAACTAACGCCAGAAGGTCAGGCGCTTCTTGATAAAGTTATTGCCGCCCCAGAAGACAAGGCCAAAGAAGTGGCACAATTATTAAACGAAAAAGCACTTAAATTAAAAGAAGAATATGAAAGACAATCCAAAGAACGACCAGAACCTGCCAAAGCAAATCAGGGAAATGAATCCACGGCAGAGAATGAGAACGCTCCTCCACGCGGCAACGGACCAGTTGGCGGTGAAGCAAAGCCAGTTAAATCCGACAATAAAGACCTCCACGCGGCAATAGAGAAGACTCGCGGTGGTAGCATCAGCGACAAGGAATTCAATAAGGCCATTCAAGATGCTAATTCGCTTAGGGAAAAAGCGAAAGCATTAGAAAACAAATCAGATTTTGAGTCCCAGGCTAAGAGGTACGAGTTGCTTGATCAGGCGCATAAAATACAAAAGGAGGCTACTGACAAAATTGCTCCTTTTGAAAAAATAGTGGACTCAGAGGATGAGATGCTGGGACTGGAATCCAAGCAGTATAATGAGTCTAAATGCAGAACATTATCTAAGGAGCATCAAAAAAAATATGGTGGCACATACGAAGAGGTAGACGTCACCAATCAAGATGGGTCGAGAGTGCGACATGCTATTGTCGTTCATGATGATTATGTCTATGAGCCACAAAGCGATGCTCTTATAAAAAGAGAAGTGTTTGATGATTTTTTCAACACAGACTTATCGGGTAAGGAAAAGCAAAATCAAGCCCCAGCCGATGAACGGAGCGTCGCAACTGTCCCCGAATCGGAGGCTAATGCCCCTGCTACCAAAGCGGAATCCAAGCCGGCAATACCGAAAGAAAAGTTATCTACCAATGAACTAATCCGCAAGAAGCAAGACAAATTAAATTCTCTTTCAGAAGAGCTTGATAATCTTTCATTTCAAAAAGAAGAGCTTGAAAGTAAATTAGAGAGTGCGTATGCTTCCACAAAACCAGATGCTGATGTTATTAGCAGTATGGAAGAACAAGTATCCGACCTCAAAGGAAAAATCAGGTACAAACAAGACGCCATAGAATTAAAGAAACGAGAGATAGAAATCCAAAAAGGATATTCTAATGCCGCAGATAATCTTCGGAAGGTAGGCGAAAAGATCAAGAAATCAGGCAAAGGAATGGTTGGTTCATTCCCCATCGTTAATCCTAAAATTGTAGGCGAAATATTCAATCACGCTGCTGATGTTTATGAGAAATTCGGCAACATTCACATAGCGGCACTACATGCTATGGAATGGGCGAGACAACAGTTTGCCGGCGAAAAAGGAATTGAGAATCTGGTCGAAAAAGATATTGAGGATATATTGTCGCCACATATTTTACCATTAAGAGACGAACCTATTATCAAAAACCCAGAACACCTTCAAACGGCTAGGGAATGGTTGCGCGAGATAGAGTCGGGTGAGCTCACCCATGAAGAAGTCCGTCAGGAGATATTGGACAGTGAACGAGTATACGATAAGACCAAGGGGAATGTGCTCAATTGGATAGATTGGCATCTGCAAGGTCGCAGTGAGCGTCCATGGGAACAGCCGGAAGTAAAACCAGAGGAGGATATTACCAGTATAAAAAATGCAACTACGAGGTTAAGAAGAGAACAATTTGGATTGGATGAAGAAATTCAGGCTGCTAAAAAAGAATTCGGAGAAACATGGGAGGAGGCAAAGCAAAAAATAGAGAAGGGCTATGATCCGGAATATCTGGTTGAAGAACTGAGTAAAAAGCCACGACCTATTACCGATGTGGAAAATGCCATTCTACTTCACCAGCAGAATACTAAAGAAATTCTACTTCACCAGCTAAATGCAGATATTAATACTGCCGCTGAAAAAGGAGATCCAGCGCTCTTAGAAGAAAGCCGGGTGGCCAAAGCCAGGATACTCGACGAACTTCAACGTCTGTATGATGTCAATAAAGCGGTAGGCACAGAAAACGCCAGAGGTTTGGCTGCGCGAGCAATGATGGTTGACAGGAAGTATTCGTTGGTCAATATGATTGCCGAAAAAAGAGCTACCGCCAATGAAGGTATGCCATTAACTGAACAGCAACAGGCGGAAATTGAAAGCCTTCATCAAAAAATACAAGAAACACAGGATGCATTTGATAGATATGTCCAGGAAGCGGAATCGCAAATAATAGAACTACAGCGAAAGGCACTCCCAACGGATATAAAAAACAAAAAATCAATTTCGGATAAGTTGATGGAGTGGGCCGACAAGATAGAAAACGCAAATAAGAATACTGCCTTCACGTCACCTATACCCATAACACCTAAAATGGTAGCAGATGCGGTAAGAATAATTGCTGCAGGTGTTAAAAAAGGAGAACAACTGACCGAGTTAATCAAGACTGCCATAAATAATATCAAGACTGCTAATCCTGGGATATCCGAACATCATCTTGAAAAGGCAATCAACAAAGAATTGCTTGATGCTGGGATATCCGAACCATCTTACAAAAAAGAAAGGGCGCAGAGCATGTCTGGCTTATTTGTCAATGGAAGACTAGATAGAGAAGCTGTGCGATTGAGAGTAGAAGCTGACAGGGCTAAGGCGCAATTTGATATTCAACTAAAGAAAGATAGAGAGCGACAACTATCCGCTACTCAAAAGGCACAGAATGCCCTCATAAAGTGGCATCGCTTTGCGCTTCTGTCTAATCCACTGACATTGGGTAAACTATCAATGGCGGCATTTACCAGGCTGACTACTACTCCATTGGAAGATTTGGTTGGAGGTTTTTATTCAGAGTTGCTTCCGCAACTCGCAAAAGGAGCAATAGGGGAAGGTGGCGGATTGCATGTAAGAGAAACAGCAAGGGCATATACGCAAGGACTCATGCTCGGGCTGAAAGATGCGGGAGATGTAATGAGCCGAAAAAGTCAAGGGAAGTCTGAGCTTGATGTGTTATTTGGGAAAGCGGATGAACTACCACCAGAAGCTATAGATTTTATGGGTCAGCTTCACAGCGCAATTAAGGCGCCGGTAAAGAGAATCATTTTTGAGCGTCAGCTTGAAAAAAGATTAAGACGAACTGCGGCAATAGGTGTGGATATAACCGATCCGCTGGTCCAAACATCTATCATGATGGACGCCTATAAAGATGCGAATCGCGCCATATTCATGCAGGATAATAGGGTTGCAGAAGGATGGAGAGATTTGGTCAATCGTTTCGATAAAGCGGACATACGCACCGGTAAAACCCCATACAAAGGAATAGCTACAACGATGAAGTGGATGGTGCCATTCGTTAAAGTGCCTACAAATATAGCTGCAGAAATAGGGACACATGCATATGGATTCCCAGTAGCTGCCAAAAAGATTTTACATGCAGCTTTCACAAAAGGCATAGAGAATCTTTCTCCAGAAGAAAAAGACATCATCATGCGAAATTTAAAGAAAGGCACTTTAGGTATTGCGGCGATGGCTTTAGGATATTTCAATGCACAGAATTTTGGAGGATTTTATCAGCAACAGCAAAAGAAAAAAGAAGGTGAACCGGAAGCTCTTGGCTTAAAATTATTTGATGAAAAGATACCAGCGTGGTTTGTTGAGTCTCCTATATTTCAGGCAATGCAATTAGGCGCTACAGTGCGAAAAGTAAAAGATAAAGTCGTTCATGGTCAAGAACAAGGAATAGGAGAAGGGCTGTGGGCCGGTGCTCTTGGACTGATAGAACATGTGCCATTAGTGGACCAATCTACCCGAATCGATCAAATATTCAAGTCACCAACAGAAAGAAAGTGGTATGTTGGTGAATTAGCAAAGAGTGCAGTTGACCCAGCTATTCTTACGTATCTGGCAAAAGTTACAGACCCGGCAGATCAAGGGTCGTATATTCGAAAAGCGCTGGCACCGGAGAATAAAAGGGTGTCTCCAAAAACAATTATGGAGCACATTAAGAGCGGCCTACCATATTTCAGAGAAGACTTGAAAGAGAAGAAGAAATAACTACCTTTAACCTCCCATAAGTGGTTGTGTGGGATAATGTGGTTAGTTTGGTTGAGAGACGGTCTTCACCGTCTCTCTTTTTTTTTGCCCAAAAAGTATTTGCAAAAGTGTAGTAAATTGTGTTACTTTGTGTTTATTATGATCGAAGAAATTGTAAAGAAGCACTATCTTCAAGAGAAGCCGACGGAGGCATTCCGAATTAGATTTAAGAAAAAACATGCACGTGAAATAGTAGGCTGTCTATTTAAGAAAATGGACCAAGACGAAAGAAGCCTACCTGATACAATTGAGCAAATATTAGTTGAATATTTTGGTTTAAAACGTAAGAAATAATATGAGCATTCTATTGATTGGTTACTTATTGGGAATAATCCCCGGGTATTACTCTTTAAGATAATTTATGCGCACGAGAGGAGATTTTACGTGGGAATGGAGTGATGTTAGTATGTGTGCTTCCTTATCTTCGTTCTCTTGGCTATCAGTTGCTGTTGCATGGACAGGGATTTTAGGTGCAAAAATTTCAAAAACCAAGTCAAAGCCGCCCAAGTGGCTCTGAGGAAATCTCACATAGAATAATTAATGTTGTTATAATCGACGCCCCGAACGATGAACGGAGCGTCGCAACTGCCGCCTCATTGGAGGCAAAAAGCTAAGTAAAAAAAACTATCAACATGGCTGAAAACAGTAAAATAGAATGGACAGATCATACCGCGAACCTATGGCACGGCTGCGCTAAGGTACATGCTGGCTGCGATCATTGCTACGCTGAAACGCTTTCTCATAGATGGGGTAATGACATATGGGGTAATGATAAACCCAGGAAGATAGTCAATTCTGTATTCAGCGATTTGGATAAATTCCAGAAGGCGGCAGCTAAAGAAGGGGCAATCAAACGTGTATTTGTAGGGTCTATGATGGACATCTTTGAAAAGCCAATGCCGCTCATAGACTCCAAGGGTAAAACAACAGATAATGACACAGGAATGCTTAGAAGCACATTCTTTGGCAACATCACCAAGGGGATGTACAATAATCTTTTGTTCCAGATGCTTACGAAAAGGCCCAGCAATATAAAACGGTACATCCCTGTTTCTTGGCAAATGCCCTTAGTAGGATCCCCGCCAAATGTAATGTTTGGTACATCAATAAGCGATCAGGAGACAGCCAAGACGTTGTATCCTCAATTAATGACTGCGCCTGGCAGAAAGTTTCTGTCTGTAGAGCCTCAGATAGGTCCAATACGGTTGTTTCAGCTATTTGAAGAGTATGGAAAAGTAGACCAGGTGATACAAGGAGGAGAAAGCGGACATCACAGGAGGCCATTTGATCTTGATTGGGCATACCAGATGAAAGAAGACTGTAGAGAATATGGTATACCATATTTCTTTAAACAAATAGATAAAGTAAGAGAAATACCAGAAGACCTTATGGTGAGAGAGTTTCCGGAATACAATTTGGTAGCCGGCGCTGACTTCCGTGATTGAGCATTGTTGCGACGCTCCGTTCGTCGTCTGGTTAATGATTAAACTTGGAGTATTTCATAAAAAATAAAAAAAAAATGAATCAATTGCTTGAAGAAAAATTAGTTGTAGGCGCAAAAGTGAAGTTGGGTAAAAATTACTGCGAACATGCGGGTTGCATAAAAGATGAAGGCGTAGTTATTGAACTTATCGAAGGCCATTTTGAATATGACAATGGATTGTATACAGAAGATCAAGTGGCTCCAGCGATATACAATGAGACATCAAAAGATTTTGATAGCATCTTCCATCTTTTTGGTAACGATTTTGAATATTTTTTAGATTGCGAAATCCTGTCGTGATCGCACAAAGATTGGAACCTTGAACGGAGCGTCGCAACAATGCTAAATAGTAGCACTGAATTCTGTAACAAAAGAAAAATAAAAAATGACAACTTCTCTTCTTAATGAGTGTCTTAAACTAAGACTTGAACCTTCTGATAGAATGTTAGAGTATCTTCATTCTATTAACCTTCACATCTTTGATGACTTATTTCAAAACAGAGAAACAGATTATGATCCAAGACATGCAGTATTATACATCCTCACAGCCTATAGTGAGGACAGTCCTTTAATAATCCTTCGCCAGGATAGCAGGGTAGAGCAGGAGAACATCTGCGACTACTTAGGCATACCGGAGTTGTATCGGCACAATTTCATAAATTTAGTGGACAAAAGTATACGACGCGCTGTAACCAATTATGTGCACAGCTTTTCAAGTCAAACCTTCAGGTGGCTAATGTTTGCCAAGATACAGTATAGGGACTATGAGATGATTGTGACGAATCGCGATTTTAAAGTAGCGGAGGGGGACACAAACACTTATAACTACAGCATGCCAGATCATAACAAGGCTGTGATGGCCATGTATTCCCTTGCTAAGGCAATATCTCAGTGTGAGAAAGAGATATCTCAGGAAGTAAAAAGAAAGGGAAGCATATTAGAAATGGAGGAAGTTAAAAGTGATGGTAAGGGAAAGAACGGCAGAAAAAGGTTTAATGGCAGCATTGAAAATATCATAAAATGATTTTCGAAGAAGGCAAGACGATTAACGTATCGGTAGGAGAGCATCTTTTCATTACGCCGCCAATGCCCAGGCGCGATAAAGTGCTATTTCAGAACATAAAGAGAAAAGAAGATCAGTTCTGGACCAGGCAAAGGGATTTCCCCAAAGTGTTTTTCGACTGGCACAACGATGACTATCCAGGTGGCAGCGGGGTAGCGTTATTCGAAAAGAAGACAGAGTATCATCCAGAACTCAAGATACTTTTATCGCTGAGCAAAGAGGATTCAATAGCGCTATTTGGTACGCTTGAAGAGCACGGAGTAGAAGGGCTGCAGACAAGGGAGCATCGTAGAAGAAAAGAAGGAGTATGGTTTTTCAACGACGGGGAACCTACCTTCCTGACCGGTAATCACTATGCATCCTTACAGTGGCTACCCATGAAAGGTTGCACTAATAGTGTGGAACCGGGAAGCCCCTACGGCCAGTATTATCAATTTCAGAGAGACGGTATATTTTACTACTTTGAGATTTGCAAAACTACCCCATATGGTCGTGGTGGGATATTAATTAAACCAAAAAAAACCGGCGCTACCCAAGCGGTTTCCCTTATATGCGCAAATGAAGGCATGACGTCAAAGGAGAAGAACATCCGTATGATGTCTATTACGGAGACACTCGCGAAGGAGTCTAATTTTGGTTTGATATCGTATGCGCTAAACAAAGTGCCCAATATCCTAATGCCGAGCCGCTCCAAGCAAAATGAAGGAGAGGTTATTTTTGGCCCACCAAACACAAGCCGAAATCCATTAAAGAAAAAGAGAGCACTTGATCTGGACTATCTATACACCTGGATATGCACGGTGCCAACTATAAAGACTGCGTTTGACTCGTTCACGAATTACATCGCTTTAATTGACGAGTTTCCTAAAATAAAAGAAAACACATACCCGGAAGAGCTATTCCTTACGACAATCGTTACGGTGATGGAAGGATTTCAGCGCAAAGGGACCATATTCGCTCAATCATACGTTCCCGAGCAGAGTGACAGATCGTTCTATGAAAGCAGAATATTGTACAAAGACAGCAAATTAAAGACCAGGAAAATAAATGCCGACGGGGTGCCATATGGAGAAACAAAATCAAAATTGATTTGCCATACCTTGACGGTACAGGAAGGGATGTTCAACTGTTGTGACAGATATGGAAAGGCGATACCCGAAAGAATATGGGAGGTTATTCGTCAGGAAAAAGAAGACGTTAAGCACGACCCAATAAAAGTACAGGCGGTGCTCAGACAGTATCCTACCAACGAAGGGGATCCGTGGATGGAGGGTAGTAGAGAGAGTACCCTGTTTGACAACATACGTCTGTCTTCTCAGGAAATAGACCTGGAGGATATGGCAAGTCGCGGGGAATATCCATACATCGACTTCAATCTTGAGTACGAAAATGCGCCGATCAAACAAAAGATAGGGGACAGGTACGACTTCTCAAAAATACAGTTCAAATTAGTTTCGGATAATGAAAAAATGGGCGGTGCAGAACATGGTAAGTATCTATGGTACGATAAGCAATGGACGCCTGACTGGTATTTGCAAAAGCATTTGGGACGAACTTCAATTGACCCAAAGACAGGACTATTGATGCCCAATCCTGTCAGTCCATTTTTCATATCAATTGACCCTACTAATTTCAAGACAAAAAAGAATACTGGGGTTGCCTCATTGAACTCTTTTGGGGTGTTTCAGTTGCCCGATGCCGAGCTAAATGCTCAAGCCAGAGAAAATGTCAGCAACTACAGGTTGATGATAGAATATTTTGGTAGGCGCGATAAGCCCAGCGATACCCTTCACGATATGATAAAGTTGATGCTATTCATAGGGTGTCACACGCAGATCGAAAGCAATATGGCCACTTGGGCAGAAAGTTTAATTCAAATGGGGCTAGGCAACTTCCTTCTGGTTTTGAATAAAGATGGTGCGCTTGAGCCGTGGCAATTGCATAAATGGGAAAATGGGCAACAAGTATTATTTACATCTCAAGATCAGACAATCCCCATGTATATTGCTGCCGGAAGAGAGCACTTGGGAGCTCCATTAAATGATGGGGAAATTGACAACATTAAATACCTGAAAAGCCTAAACGTCATTTCTCAGCTCAAGATGATAACGCGGGAGGAAACAAAGTGGTATGACGCAGCTGTCATGTACCTGGAGGGTATAATGGGGGCAAAGGCTCTGATGGGATGGCGCCGCTCGGAGGAAGAGAGAAAAAGTAGGCGCGGTGACGGTACGCTCAGGCACGCAACTATCGGCCTACTTGGTGGGTGAGAAATAACTAACAAACAAAAAGTATGAAGACAAAAAAGAAAAACGCAGCATCCATCAACTTTATTGTGCCGATAGATGTGTATCCGTTTGACGTAATGGTGTCAATTGGGGAAACCGACCATAATCTTGAGAAGAGCCTGGACAAGTATTTTATGGCAGACAAATTATCTGACGAGGGAATACGTCGGATACGGTATACGTCGGATACTTCTCCCGGTAGATCGTGCATGTTTTCGACAAACCAATCTCTTATTCGCATACGGAAATTGCCAGAGACTCCAGAGGAATTTGGAACGCTTGCCCACGAGATAATGCATGTCGTAGTCTTCATTATGGATAGAATAGGCATGAAGCTTGTGATTGATGTATCCGATGAAGCGTATGCGTATATGGTGGGATTCCTGACCAGATACATTTACCATGCAATCAACAAATATTATTGACGCGATGGGCGTCTTCAATCAAGCCCCGAACGATGAACGGAGCGTCGCAACGGACGCTAAATAGTAGCAATGAATTCTGTAACAAAAGAAATAACTAGATGGCCTACAAGCAATTCTACGACATACCAGACATGTTGAACTTCTACATAGCATCCTACTATGGAAAGGTAGAGAAGTCTCCAGGCATAAGGAGAGATCCAATAGCCCATGCAAAGTTTATAGAGCACACCAACTACGACTACCAATCAGCTTTAAAGTTAAGATCAAAGCACTTTAACTACGAAGAGAATAAGGACAAGTTCACAGATAAAATGGAGCTACTTACGGGCTATCGGTCAAAGCTGGAAGATGTGCACGATCGGAAGCGCCGGCGGTTAAAATTATTTGAAGACTCTAAAATAAAAATTCCGGACTGATCTGGGTCTTGCTTATAGAACAAAAAAGCACCCGAAGAGTCGGGCGCTTATAATCACGTAGGAGATTGGAAAGGACTCATGTAAAGATATGGTTTTGTTCGCAGAAGTTCGTCAATCTATTTAGCTTGATTTGCCACGCTCCGTTCGACTATATTTCATTGTGCCGACAATTTAATACCTGTAGCGTGGCAAGATATCCCCGCATTGTGGTAGGCAGTTTTTGATATACACTTTGGTCGTCACCTTCTCTCCGTGATCCTGAATGTATTCTAAGGTAGAAGGGTAACAATACCCACCTACACGCACAATAAATAAAAGTTTAATAAGACCGAAAACAGGACGTTTTTACGATTTTTTCTTAGGCGTGTTCGCCTTGGTATGTTTGACAGCCGCCTTTATCACATCCATAAAAGTACCGTTCACCTGTAGGGGTTTTTCGTACTTGTCAGGATGTTTTGCCGCTGGTTTCTTTTTAGCTGTCTTAGCCATAAATCAAAGTTAGGCATAAAAATTGTACATTTGTAAAACAAACAACCCCCGCGTACTTCTCGCTCCTAATGAGGGACTGCAAATGAGGCAGTGAGTACGACGAGGTTCGGAGCGGATATATTTACACTCCTATTGTTCGGGTTGCTGTCAACAACTATCTTTTGGGGCTTTGCGGCCCTTTTTTGTTATCCTGCAGGGACGAATAATGTCATTTGGACGGGGACGCGCCCATATTTTTCTGCCATTTTCCGCCTCAATTCTGACATGCTGTAACATGCGGATGCCATACCAATTAACTGCCACAAATGCTCCATTAGTTTCTTTAACCCATATTGGCTACTTAGCCATTGGTGATAATTCATTCCGTGACGTGGCTTAGGCTGATTTTTCTTTAACCATTCATAAACGTCAGCGTCCAGATAGCTATATACAAGTTCATTTACCAATTTTCCCCAGTATTTAGGCCTACTATGTATGCCGCCCTTCCAATTAGTTAACCGCCCAAATTGCACCCATAAATCATCTGGGAAAGTTGGCTCCCAGTCCCTCATTTCCTTTTCTAAAAATAGATTCAGCTTGAATTGAAGCGCATCAATCGGCCTATCATACTGATACCCCGTAGCCTCATCCACGAGCGCGACAATGCCAACTTTTGCCGTAGCCCTTAAAAAGGTATTGGCTTTGATAGCTATTTCGGTTTGTCGTTCGGTCAGTTTAACCTGCGCTTCACCTGAATTTGATTCCTGCAGGGCTGTGGAGTATGCAATACAGATATCCATAAACCGCTCTACAGGAACCCCGACCGCGTTTTTTGCGAATGATGCGCCACCAGTATCGAAGTTTACCAAGGCGGGAACTGTGCCATTTTCTGCAGGTATCAATTCCGGCGGCAAGTACTCCCTAATGGACTTCACTTTAATATACTCTACCAACTGCCCCCCGTCCGTACCTGTAAGCGCCACTACAACACCTTTTAGACTAAAAATGCGCTCTCCATTCTCCAACACATAGCATGGTATTTTCTCCTTACCTAAGACCAATTCACCCCAATGCGTGGCTTTTTGAAGTGAAAGTTCATTGGTTTCTGTAATTATTGGTACATCTAAGTTGTCAAATTCTGCAGGCAACAAATTAATACTATTTTCAATGGCTATTCGTAATAAATGAGGTCTCCACTTTGCTGGTATTACGCCAGTTTTAGCCCAATATGCGACCGTGCTTTGCCCCTTCTCTATAAGTGCAGCCAGAGTGCTTTGACCGCCGAATTTTTCAATAATTTTCTTAGCCGCGTTCATATAATTTGATAATTTGACGTCACAAATGTAATTTCATTTTTGATACTACAAAAATATTTTTCAAAATTTTTGATAATTTATTTGGTTTGTGTGTAAATGCTACTTATCTTTGACCTATCAAACACAGCAAAATGAACTTCAATTTCAAGACTATCCACGAATTTAACGACTACTTTAAGGACGAAAAGACTTGCTACGAATTTCTTGAAAGCCAGTTGTGGAGCGGTGTTCCGGTGTGTCCTCATTGCGCTACAGCTAAGAAACCATATACGGTTAAGGCGCGTGGAAAGTTTCAGGATATCCCCTCTTACAGGTGTAGCGAAAGGGCTTGTGGTTTGCCTTTTACAGTTCGCACAGGTGGAATATTTGAAGGTTCAAAAATTGAACTTCGCAAATGGTTGCTGGCTGTTTACGAAATTACCATCGGCAAAAAAGGGATAAGCTCCTATGAACTTGCCGGACGTATCGGGGTGTCACAGAAAACAGCATGGTTCATTAATCACCGCTTGAGGGCTATGCTGACAGAAACACAGCCCGAACTTTTAGCAGGTACAATAGAAGTAGATGAAACGTTTGTAGGTGGCAAGGAGATTAATAAGCACCTTAGCAAGAAAGTAAAAAGGTCGCCAATTAGCAGGACTTTAGACGAAAAAATAGTTACTCCAAAGACTATGGTATTAGGTGTGCTTTCCCGTGAAGATAATAAAGTAAGAACGTTTGTAGTGCCTGATCGTAAGGCTGAAACCCTTAACCCAATTATGAGGGAAAACGTGGAGACGAACTCACGTATAATATCTGATGCATGGGCACCATACACCAATTTGCAGCATGATTACGACCACGTAGCTATTAAGCATAGTAAAGGCGATTTCAGGACTCATGGAGACAAGCACACCAACAACATCGAAGGCTATTGGTCAATATTGAAACGCGGCATTGTAGGCACGTTTCACAGCGTTTCGCCTCAGCACCTACAAAGATACTGCGATGAATTTGCGCACCGCTACAACAACCGCTTACAGCCCGTAGATACTAAGTTTGCGGAAAGTATCAAACAGTTTGCAGGAGTTCGGTTAAAATATCGGGAGTTGACACCCAACCAACCGGAACCGCACAGGAAAGCGAGGTATAACAAAAAGGCTACCGAATAGTAGCCTTTTTTCTATGTTGTAATCAACTCTTCAATAGTCTTTGCGTGGTCAGCATCCCCCTTAATAATAATTCCGGTCAAAAACTCCCTCGTTTTCTGTAGCGTATGCAATTGAAATAACACAAAGTAGTTGAGTGTTAAATCCGCCTCTAATCTACACTCTCCAATCATTGCGCCATTTTCCACCTTTATATGACATACTCCTATCATAGTATGAACGTTCTCAAAAAATATCGGGATTTGTGGCAAAAATTCCCACGTCACTTTGCTTTGAATCTTTATCGTAAAAAACTGCATAATTATTTTTTATGCAAAAATATAAAATCTATTTCATATTGCGTGTAACTGGGTATTGTTACCGGTAGAAGATTCCCAATGGCAATAGATAGCCCAATCATCGGCATATCCCTTTTTAGCAATCCATCTCAAATTACCTCCATTTACGGTCATGTGGATACCATCATGAGAATTGGGTAGAACTCCAGTAGCAAATATGGTTCCGCTGGGTATTTGTTCAAATTCAGAAAGTGTCATATATGTAGTTATTTGCTAAATTGAAAAGTTGTCGACGAACGGAGCGTCGCAACGAAGTCAAATCACGGCCTCCGTGCCGGTAACAAAAAGTCATTTCACCTGGATAACAAATTCTGATTTAAGCCGCTCAATTAGTTTGATTTGAGCTTTATCTACATCCCCTTCTGTAATGTTTAGACATTCATCATCAAGTACTCTGTATCTGTTAATAAACTGCTTCCACTTAGCAGTATCTTCTTTATCTCTGTAGATGGCATCCTTACCTACAACATGTGCACCGGAGCTCGTGTCTTCCTTTGGTCCTCCCATGCTACTGACGCCTTTTACGGTGTTGTCTTGGTTGATGAAATCATCCTCATCCCCGGTCAATGAATATTCTTTTTCTTTTTTACGTGCATGAGCTTCTTCTGAAGGCGTCATTTCGTGCAGTTCATCATCCTCGTCTGCCTTTTTCTTTCGTCGCGCTGCAATCTCAGTGGATATATTCTTTGTGCCGGCGTCAATGTCATCCTGGACGTCCTTTGGAAGTTTGGTTGCAAGGATGTATTGATCTACTTTGGCGCGAGAGATATGGAGTTTGTCTCCTATTTCCTGGTTTGTGAGTCCGAAGTCAGTTTTTAGGCTCAGGTAGTAGTGAGCCCATTGCATGGTAGTAAGGGCCAGTTTACCTTGTGTGGTACCTATTTTGATTTTTCGATCCAGATCGGTAGTGGTTTTGGGATTTAAGATAACAACCACGGAGTCAACTGGCTCTCCATTCGGGTAGATATCTCTGCCGGTGGCTATAAGGTGCCTGAGCGCTCTTGTACGCCTTTCGCCGTCGGTTGGGTAGAAGCATTGGTCTACGCTGTAGAAGTCGCCAATTAGGGGGTCTGCAGGGCCATTGTTGGCGAAAATAGCATCCGCCAGGTCTGGTATCATTAGAATCTGATCCCATAATTCGTCTGTGACGCCTTCAGGTTTTATCCTCGCGTTGAACCCAGGACGTATGCGGATCATGGATAATGATATCCTGTACATGTTGCTTACAGCAGTGCTTAAGTTGCGTATAGTCTCCCTGTTTGCAACATTACCTTCTAATTGGAAGGGTAGTGTTAATTGGTTTTTCATATTCTTGCGTTTTAGTTATGCACTTAACTTTTTTGCTTCTATTTAGCTGCCGTTGCGACGCTCCGTTCATCGTTCGGTTCCCTGATTAAGAGAAGTTGGCTATTCGCTCTCCCAATACTTCGGAGTATTGCAGCATGATTCCGGCTTGTTTTTTAAGGCGGTCTTGCTCTGCTGGTGCAACGCCCGCAAATACATCGGTGCTGAAAAAGCTATTCAATTTAGTGAGCTTATTGTCAAGCTCTGTCTTTTCTACAACTAC
>Ga0310813_10000664_pt1 | contig 21213 bp, 18 predicted proteins | sample YN3metagenome_FD_203086 | JGI IMG/M metagenome (GOLD analysis project Ga0310813, IMG submission 203086) | Soil microbial communities from experimental microcosm in Duke University, North Carolina, United States - YN3 | ecosystem: Engineered > Artificial ecosystem > Soil microcosm > Unclassified...
AGCGAGGTGCTGATCGAGGAGTCGATCTTCGGCTGGAAGGAGTACGAGCTCGAGGTGATGCGGGACAAGAAGGACAACTGCGTCATCGTCTGCTCGATCGAGAACTTCGACCCGATGGGCGTCCACACCGGCGACTCGATCACCGTCGCGCCCGCGCAGACGCTCACCGACCGCGAGTACCAGAAGATGCGCGACGACGCGCTCAAGATCATTCGCGAGATCGGCATCGAGTGCGGCGGCTGCAACATCCAGTTCGCCGTCGACCCCAAGACGGGCCGCCAGAGCGTCATCGAGATGAACCCGCGCGTGTCGCGGAGCTCGGCCCTGGCCTCCAAGGCGACCGGGTTCGCCATCGCCAAGATCTCCGCCCAGCTGGCGATCGGCAAGACCCTCGACGAGATCGACAACGACATCACCAAGAAGACCCCCGCCTGCTTCGAGCCCACGATCGACTACGTGGTCGTCAAGACCCCCCGCTGGGCCTTCGAGAAGTTCCCCGAGGCCAACGCCACGCTCGGGATCCAGATGAAGTCGGTCGGTGAGACGATGTCGATCGGCCGGACCTTCAAGGAGGCGCTGCAGAAATCGATCCGCTCCCTGGAGCAGGATCGCTTCGGCCTCGGCTGGGACCGCAAGGACAAGCCGATGACGATGGAGCAGATCCGCGAGAAGCTCATCGTCCCGAACACCGAGCGCCTCTACGCCGTGCGCCACGCCCTCAAGGGCGGCATGAGCATCGAGGACATCTTCAACCACTCGAAGATCGACCCCTGGTTCCTCTCGCAGATCCAGGAGATCGTGCAGTTCGAGAACGAGATCCTGAAGAGCCCGAACGACCCCGACGTGATCCGGCAGGCCAAGCGGCTGGGCTTCTCGGACCGCCAGCTCGCCAAGATGCTCGACATCACGCCCCAGGAGATGCGGGAGCGCCGGAAGAAGATGGGGGTCATCCCGGCCTACAAGCTCGTCGACACCTGCGCGGCCGAGTTCGAGGCCGCCACGCCCTACTACTACTCGACCTACGAGAAGGAGAGCGAGCACCGCGTCTCCACCCGCAAGAAGGTGGTCATCCTCGGCGGCGGGCCCAACCGTATCGGCCAGGGCATCGAGTTCGACTACTGCTGCGTCCACGCCTCGTTCGCGCTGCGCGAGCTCGGCTACGAGACCATCATGATCAACTCGAACCCCGAGACCGTCTCGACCGACTACGAGACGAGCGACCAGCTCTTCTTCGAGCCGCTCACCGAGGAGGACGTGCTCAACATCTGGGAGACGATGAAGCCCGAGGGCATCATCGTCCAGCTGGGCGGCCAGACGCCGCTCAACCTCGCCCGGCCCCTCCTCAACGCCGGCGTCAAGGTCCTCGGCACCTCGGTCGAGCAGATCGAGCGCGCCGAAGACCGCGAGAAGTTCACCGCCGCGGTCAACAAGCTGAAGCTCACCCAGCCGCCGTCGGGGATCGCCGTGGACTTCACCCAGGCCAAGAAGATCGCGTTGGGGCTGGGCTATCCCGTGCTGGTCCGCCCGAGCTACGTCCTGGGCGGCCGCGCCATGGCGATCTGCTACGACGAGGAGATGCTCGAGAAGTACATCAAGGAAGCCACCGACGTGAATCCCGACCACCCCGTCCTCGTCGACAAGTTCATCGAGGATGCGATCGAAGTCGACGTCGACGCCCTGGCGGACGGCGACGACGTCTTCATCGCCGGCATCATGGAGCACATCGAGATGGCCGGCGTCCACTCGGGCGACAGCGCCATGTCGATCCCGTCCTTCTCCCTCTCGGACAGCCAGCTCGAAAGCATCCGGCGCGCCACGGTCGCGCTCGCCAAGGAGCTGGAGGTCTGCGGCCTCATGAACATCCAGTTCGCCGTGAAGGGCTCCACGGTCTACGTCCTCGAGGTGAACCCGCGGGCCTCGCGCACGGCGCCCTTCGTGTCCAAGGCCATCGGGGTGCCCCTCCCGAAGATCGCCGCGAAGCTCATGGTCGGCAAGAAGCTCCGCGACTTCGGGCTCAAGAAGGAGATCGAGCCCAAGCACTTCTCCGTCAAGGAGTCCGTCTTCCCCTTCCGAAAGTTCCAGGGCGTCGACATCATCCTCGGGCCGGAGATGAAGTCCACGGGCGAGGTGATGGGCATCGACGTCGACTTCGGCCGCGCGTACGCCAAGTCCGAGATCGCCGCGGGCCACCACCTGCCGACCAAGGGGAACATCTTCCTGAGCGTGAAGGACTCGGACAAGCGCGACATCGTCTACATCGCCAAGCGCCTCGAGGACCTCGGCTTCAACCTGATCGCCACCGGCGGGACGGCGAAGCTCCTCGAGCGCAACGGCATCAAGATCCGCGCCATCCACAAGATCGCCGAAGGCCGCCCGAACGCGATCGACCTCATCATCAACAAGGAGATCGATCTCATCATCAACACGCCCATGGGCAAGGGCGGAAAGACGGACGAGGGGCGGATCCGCTCTTTCGCGGTGTCGCACGGCATCCACGTGGTCACCTCGATCGCCGGCGCCCAGGCGGCCGTCCAGGGAATCGAGGCGATCCTCCGGAAGAAGACCGAGGTGCGCGCGCTGCAGGACTACCACCCGCAGTACGGGCAGTCGAAGCCGGCCCGCTCCGAGGCCCTGGTCTGAGGCAATGCGCTACCTCATCACGGGAGGTGCGGGCTTCGTCGGCTCCCACCTGGCCGAGGCGCTGTTGTCCGAGGGGCACGAGGTCTGGGCCTTCGACGACCTCTCGACGGGCGCGGCGGAAAATGTCGCCGGGCTGAGGTCGAACCCGAAGTTCCGCCTCGTCGTCGACACCCTCTTCAGCGCCCCGCACGTCGCGGAGCTCATCGACCAGGCGGACGTCGTCTTCCATCTCGCGGCCTCGGTCGGCGTGTTCCAGATCGTGGAGAGCCCCGTCCGCACCATCGAGACCAACATCCGCGGGACCGAGATCGTCCTCTTCAACGCGGCCAAGAAGAAGAAACTCACCATCGTCGCGTCGACCAGCGAGGTCTACGGCAAGTCGGCGAAGGTTCCCTTCTCCGAGGAGGACGACTGCGTCATCGGCCCGAGCTCCAAGGGCCGCTGGTCTTATGCGGCCTCCAAGCTCGTCGATGAGTTCCTCGCCCTCTCCTACTTCAAGGAGCGGAAGGTCCCGACGGTCGTCGTGCGCCTCTTCAACACCGTCGGCCCCCGCCAGACCGGGCGCTACGGCATGGTCATCCCCCGCTTCGTTCGGCAGGCCCTCGAGGGCGGCCCCATCACCGTCTTCGGGGACGGCAACCAGTCGCGCTGCTTCGGCTGGGTCGGCGACGTCGTGGGCGCGCTCCTCAAGCTGTCCCGCGAGCCGCGCGCCTACGGGCAGGTTTTCAACGTCGGCAACGACCGCGAAATCTCCATCGGCGCCCTCGCCCAGCTCATCCGCGACCGCATCGACCCCGCGGTCCGCATCGAACAGATCCCCTACGAGCGCGCGTACGAGGCTGGCTTCGAGGATATGCGCCGCCGGGTGCCGGACCTGACCAAGATCAAAGGCCTCATCGGGTACCAACCCACCCTGGGGGTCGAGCAGATCGTGGACAAGGTCATCGAGTTCGAGAAGGCCCGTCGGAGCTCCTCCTGATCCGCGGCGCCGAACAAATGGCCCCTCTCGGCTGTCTCATGTTCCAATGCGGCCGCTGACCCTCGCGCTTCTGGTCCTGCTCGTCCAGCCTCAGGACAAGGGGCTCCGGAAGATCGAGTGGAAGCTGGGGGCCGGCCACGTCGCGGATTACGTCTTCCTCGACAAAGCGGGCAAGCCGCTCCCCGACCAGAAGTTCCTGATCTTCGGCAGCGAGCTGACGGGGCATTCCAACCGGATCCTGGTCGACTCCTACGACGAGCTCCCGCTGCCCCTGCTCTTCCAGCTGCCCCCGGAGCCCTTCAAGAACGGCGTCGGCTGGGAGTTCACGGCCAACTTCTTCTCGGACTCCGTCGACGCGATGGGCGGCTTCGAAACCATGATCGGCGGCGGCTCCATCCGCCCGGTCTGCGCGAAGGGACGATACGTCCTGAAGGTGGCCAAGAAGGGCGACGACGAGATCGCCACCGTCGACGGGGCCTTCTCGCTCTTCGAGATCCGCCGCGATTTCGTGAACAACCAGATGAAGCTGGTCGCGACCAAAAACGAGATGGGCACGCTCGCGACCTCCGCCCAGGTCAGCGTCTCCAAGGGAATCGTCCTGAAGGCCGCCTGGCAGTACAAGGTGCGCGGCCAGGAGCGCGAGAACGGCCGCCCGGTGGAGAAGAAGATCGAGACGCACGGCATGGTGGAGTTCCGGGAGGACGTCGAACTGGACGCCGCGAAGATCCAGGCGTCGATCGAGACGGCGATCTCCCGCGCGGCCGACTGGCTCAAGAAGCAGCAGAAGAACGGCGCCTGGACGCCCACGCGGGGACAGCCGCAGCCCGCCGACACGCTGCACCTCACGGCCCTCGCGGTCCGGGCCCTGTCGGCGGCCGGCGTGAAGCCGGATGACCCCGTCCTCGTGGCCGCGTCCCGGACCCTCCGCTCCCCGGCGCCCGTCGAGAACGCGTTCCTCGGACAGCAGATCCTCGCGCTTTGCGGCAAGTCCCCCACGAAGGACGAGGCGGACGATGCGCGCCGCCTCGCCGAGGAATTGCTGCGCCGCCGCGACCCGCGGATCGGCGGCTGGGGCCCCGGAACCGGTCGGAACGACACGCCCAACCTGACTCTGACGGCGCTCGCCCTCGAGGCGCTCGCGGCCGTGCCCGACGCGAAAGTCCCGGAGGACGTCTTCAAGACGGGCCTCGACAACTTCAGCGCCGCGTGGATCGACGAAGAGGGCTCGGTCGACCTGGACGTCGAGTTCGAGAAGGACGCGGCCCCCTTCCCGCTCGACCCGAAGAAGAACGTCGTCCCCGCCGCCTGGCCCGCCCAGCTCGGCCGCGCCGGGCCCTTGGGCTTCGGGGGCGCCCGCAAGGGCTCGTTCTTCACGCAGGTCGCGGCGCTGCGCACCCTGCTTCTCGTCCCCGAGAAGCTCAAGGTGGACGAGAAGCAGCTCAAGGCCCTGGAAGCGCCGCTCCGCAAGGGCTTCGCGAACCTGCAGAGGCTCTGGACGCTCCGCACGGTGCCCCCGGTCGAAGCGCCGTGGTGCTCGCAGCGGCTCGAGTACTTGGGCATCCTCGGCCCGATGCTCTCGCGCGCAAAGATCAACCGCATCGGGGGCTCGGACTGGCGCCTGGAAGGGGCGACGCTCCTCTTGCGCGAGCAGGGCGACGACGGGTCCTGGTATGCGGGCACGGATTGGGCGGTCGCCAAGACCGCCCACGCGCTGCTCTTCCTCGCGAGCGCGAAGCGGTAGGACCGGGTTACTTCTTCGGCTCGATCTTCGCGAGGGCCTTCACGATCGCGACTTTGAGGGCCGCCGGGGTCTTCTTGCCCAGCAGCCTCTCGATCGTGTTCTTCTCGGGCGCTTCCTTGGTGCCGTCACAGATGATGATCGCCGGCGCCTGAGTGACGCCCCACTTCTTCGCGGCCTCTCCGTCCTTCTTGAAGGGAAGCTTCACGAACTCGATCCGGTCCTGGAGCTTCACCAGGGTCTTGTCTTCAAACGCCTTCAGGGCCTCGCCCTTCTCGTCGTCGAAGCCGATGATCACCAGCGACTTCCCGCTCACCGTGGGCACGTCGCTGGCCCAGACGACTTCCCGCGGCCCGTACTTCTGAACCGCCGCCGTCATGGCGCGGTCCAGCGTGCCGCCGTCCGTGAAGCCCGAGCGGTACACCTCGTCCCCGTCCGGATCCAGGAAGATGGCCTCCGGCGCCCTGGAGGCCCGCACGGACATCGCCGTCTTCTTCTCGCAGACCCGGACGAAGTGGAAATCGTCCTGCCGCTTCAGGATCGCCGGGTCGGAGAACGAACGCTCCGAGGCTCCGCCGCTGCAGGGGGCGGAGCCCGACTTCGGGTCGCACGCCACGTAGACGAGGATGAGCTTCCCCGAATGAGCTCCGATGGCCTTCGCCTGGTCGAGCTTGAGCCAGCCGATGTCCTGGGGCGGAGTCGACGCCGTCCAGAGGGCGATCAGGAGAAGCATGGCGCGCATCTAGCGGTGCTCCCAGTCCCGGGGACTCGCCCCGAACCCGTTGGTCGCCAGCAGCGCGTAGATCTCCTCGACCGTGACGCGGCGCCGGTCGAACTGGACCGTCGCTTCCTGCTTGCTCGGATCCACCTGGGCATCCTCGACGCTCGGGATGCTCTGCAGCATCGCGCCCAGCTGCCGGACCATCGCCCGGTCGGTCACCGAGAGGACCGTCGTCTGGAGCTGATGCCGCTTCTGCTCGGCGTCCACCGCGATGGAGGCCAGCTGCTCCGGCCGCAGGTCGGCCACCCAGATCTTAGCGAGGCCGCATTCGCGGACCGCGATAACCGAGAAACGATCCCGGATGAACGAGCGGGCATCGATCCCCGGCACCGTCAGCATCGTTCCGCCCGCCAGGTCGAGGCCCTCGGAGTCCATCACGAAACAGGAGACCTTCAGCCAGGAGTTGGCGTAGATGACGTGCGCCCAGCCCGTCGCTTCGCAGCGGTGGGCCTGGGTCTGCGTGAAGCCGCCGTCGCGCAATCCGGGCATCTGGATGTCCCGGCCGCTCGCCTCGCTGACCGTCTGGGCGATCTCCCGCGGCGTCGCGCTGGCGGCCGCGTGGCCGAACACCGGGCTCTGGATGTGCTGCTCGATGGCCCGCTCGACGGTCGGGCTGAGCCGCTCGGCCGGCCGGGACTTCGGGACGAGGACGAGCGCCCCCACGAGGATCGCGGCCGCGGCCGCCGCGGCGGCGATGAACCAGCCCAGGCGGCGCCGGGAATACAGCGCGCTCAGGATGCGCTCACGCACCTCGGTCGGCGCCCGCCGCCCGGCGAGCGAGTTCTGCAGCATCTTGCGGAGTTCGTCGTCGTTCATGGAGCCCCCTTACCCAGCATCCGGTGTTCGTCGGCCGTGCGGCGGAGGACCGCGCGCAATTCCGCCCGGCCGCGATACACTCTCGAGTTGACGGTCCCGAGCGGCCACCCGAGCGCGTCGGCCGCTTCCTGGTTCGTCAGCCCGTTCACGTCCACCAGCACGACCGCCGCGCGCTGCTCCTCCGGGAGCGACGCCAGCGCCCGTTCCACGTCATCCGGCAGCAGGAACTCGAGGTCCCCGCGACGCAGCGGCGATTCCGACTCGGCCATCGCCGTCACGGCATCCTCCGACGACGCCGGCTTCTCCCGGCGGCGGCGACGGTACAGGTCGATGTAGGTGTTGGCCAGGATGCGCATCATCCAGGCCTTGAAATCGGTCCCCGCCTGGAAGGAGTCGAAGCGTCGGAGGCCCTTCATCGCGGTTTCCTGGACGACGTCTTCCGCGTCGCTCGAATTTCCGCTGAGATCCAGCGCGGCGAAATAGAGCGCGTCCATGTGCCGTCGGAGCTGGGTCTCGAATTCCCGTTGCAACTCCGTCACCCGTCTCCTCCTGGGGATGAAACGTTCGGGAGTGAATTATTTATCCGCCGGCGCCGGCCCGTCGGTCTTTTTCTGGAAGAGGCTGTCGTCCGAGAGGAGTTTCTTGTAGCCCGCTTCGTCGCGGATGAGGTCCAGGTCGCCGTCCTTCCGGATCCACGCCCGGTCGACGAAGCCCGCCTTGATCGCCTTCTCCAGCCACTCCACGGCCTTGGCTTTGTCGCCCGCCTTGGCGCTGTTGCAGGCCAGGTTGTAATAGGCCGTGTGGACCATGGATTCCCGGACCTTCTCGAGGTTGTGCTGGTCGACGGCGGCCAGCAGCTCGTGATAGGCCTGCCCGGCCTCGGGGTACATCTTCAGCCGGTTGTAGAGCAACCCGAGAGAAAAGAGCTGATCGCAGCCCTCCTCCTTGAGGTCGACCGTCTCCGACTTGAGGAGCTTGTCCGCGGTCGCCCGGATCTCCCGGAGGTGCTCCTCGAGCGGCTTCTTGTCCCCCTGCCGGTACAGCGCCACCAGGGTCTCCTCGCGGACCCGCCGGGAGAGCTGCATCTGGGACGAGTCGGCCGCGAAGGCCTGCAGGGCGGAGAGCACGCCGTCGCCGCCGAGTTCGCCGAGCGCCATGACCGACAGTTCCTTCATGGACCGCGTGAAGTACTCCGGCTTGTCGTGCCGGTGGGCCCGCCGGAACGCGTACTTGCGCTCGCTCAGGATCCGGATCAGCACGGGCACCGCCTTGTCCCGCCCGAACGCCTCCAGGTCCTTGAACTGTCCGTCGTAGAAGCCCGTCGACTCGTCGTCCCCGAGCTGGGCTTCCAGGAGCCGCTCCACTTCCCCGCGGGTGTAGTAGGCCTCGATCGAGTCGGCCACGGGCTTCCGCAGGCGCCCGGCCGCGACGGCCTTGCCGACCTCCTCGATCGCCTTCGGACCGATCGAGGCGAGGGCGGCTTCGGATACTTCTTTCATCTCCGGATTGAGTTCCGTCATGAAGTCGATCAGCCTGGGAATCGCGCGGACCGATTGGGCGTCCCCCAGGGCGACGATCGCCTGCTTCCGGATCTCCTTGACCTCATCTCCCAGCGCGTACAGAAGATCTTCTTCCGCGCGGATGCCGAGGCGCTTGAGGAAGTCGAAGCTGCTGCCGTGAATGTCCTTGTCCTTGTCGTCGCGGAAGAGCCGGCTGATCCTCGGCAGCGCCTTGTCGCTCCCGATGTCGCCCAGCGTCTGGATCGAGGGCAGGCGGACGGCGTTCTCCTTGCTCTCGAGGCCCTTCAGGAGGATGTCCTCCGCGCGCAGCCCCTGCGCCTTCAGGTAGTCCGCCGCCGCCGAGCGCAGCTCGGCCGGGCAGTCGCCCAGGAACAGGTCGCCGATGGCCGCGAGCGCCTTCTCGCTCTTGATCGCCTTGAGGCCCAGGATCGACTTCAGCCGCGTGGACGGTCGGGCGCTCTTAAGCCCGTCCAGGAACGCCGGCTCGGCCTTGGGGCCGGCGCGCTGCAGGAACTCGAAGGCCTGGTGGAGCGGGACGTCCTCGCTCTCCTGAGTGAAGAGCTTCGCCACCGCCGCGAGGGTCTGATCGTCCTGGGATCCCTTGAGGCCCGAGAGCGCGTCCTTCCGAATCTGGGCGTCCTGATCCTGGAGGTACTTCAGCAGGTACGGCTCCGCCGCCTTGCCCGACGCGAGCAGGCACTTCCAGGCGGCATCCTTGACCGTCTTGTCCTGCTCCCGATCGTAGATTTCGGCGACCTTGGAAACGCACTTCTGGCTCTGGAAGCTCATGAGCGTCTGGATGGCCCCGCGCCGGTACTCCGCCTGGGGACTCGAGAGCGCGGCGGTCAGGGCATCCTCGGCGTCCTTCCCGAGCGCCTGCAGGAGCCGGAAGGCCGCCTCGCGGACGGTGGGGTCTTCGTCGCCGATGAAGATCTCCGCGGCCCGCTTCAGGGCGGAGGTCGATTTCAGCACGAGGAGGAGGTCGAGGCAGCTGCGACGCACGCGGTGATCCGGGTGGGAAAGGGCTTCGACCAGGCGGGGTTCGGCGGCCTTGCCCGCCTTCTCGAGCGCCTTGCGGGCGGGCTCGCGCTCCTCGAGAAAGTCCGCGCCCAGGAGCTCGATCAGCGTGCGGATCTTGGCGTCGTCGGCCGTTTCCTGCTGAGGAGACAGCGCGAGACTTCCCAGCGCCAGGATCACGCCGATCAAGGCCACCTCCGGTCGTGCGTTGCTACTATATATGACGCGTTCGAAGGAGCCGAGAGGGCCGCGGGAGATGAATTCCGATGTCCCGGCTTGGTGGAGCTGAAGGGGGTCGAACCCTCGGCCTCGTGAATGCCATTCACGCGCTCTCCCAACTGAGCTACAGCCCCATCAGGCCGGGACGTCGTGCGACATTCTAGGGAGGCCCTCCGGGGGAGTCAAGGAGATACGGGGCGGGACCGCCGCGCGGCCCAGCTCCAGCGCAATCCCAGCCAGGTGGCGATGAACAGGGTCGTGACGAGGACGACCAGCGTCCAGTTCGTGCGCGACGCCGCATCGTGGGCCACCTGCGTGGCCGGCTGGACGACGAGTTGCTTCACCCCGTCCAGGTAGGGCTGAGGATCGTTCAGGAAGGCCGTCAGGACGGCCGCAAGGAAGATCGTCCCCTTGTTCCTCCACAGGAACTCGCAGGCCCGGTCGCCGAACTTCTCCACCACCGCCAGGATTTCCGCCGAGCGTCCCGAAGCCCGGATGGGCTCGGCCAGCCGGTTGAGCGTCACCACGCTGTCGGTCGTCAGGGACCGCCGCAGGACCTGGCCGCCGAACTGGGCGAGGAGATCGCGGCCCACGCCGGGGTGCCGGATCATCAGCTCGACCGCTTCGTCGCCGTACTTGGCCATCGCGGCGACGGCCGATTCCCCTTCCACCGCCAGGAGCCGCACGCCGTCGTCGCCCCAGCGCGCCAGGATCTTCAGGCTCGGAGCCCCGAAGCGCTCCATCGCCTGAACCCCCGAGGGCCCGACCTTCCGGAGCACCGACACCGCTTCCTCGCCGTAGGCCTCGACCAGCCGCGCGACCCTCGGCTCCGCGGCCTCGACGGCCTCGCGGCCGAACGACTCGACCACTTCCCGAGCCACGCGCCGCGCCGCCGCGGACTGCGCGCAGCAGAGGCTAAGGACGACGATCAAGACGTTCATGCGATCCTCCTTCGTAGAGCGCCACCACGCAGCGCTCCTGCAGGGTGCGGTGGGCCAGCAGCGCCTTGACGAGCGCGTCATGGACGCCGTCGATCATCCGGTTCCGCAGGCCGTTGACGTGCCGCCGGACTTCCATGCGGGCGGCATCCTCGTAGAGGTCTCCGACCACCGCGTCCAGCACGATGCCCGCGATCAGGCCCGCCACGAGGCTGATTCCGAACGTCACCGGGCCCCCGGCGGTCCCCGCCGCCACGGAGGTCCCCAGGATCCCCACGGAGCTGAGGGCGGCCACCAGCAGCACGGCGGCCGCGTCGCTTCCCGCGAAGGAGATCAGGTTCATGCCCAGGTCCCGCAGGACGTGCGGCGCGATCGCGGCCGCCAGCGTTCCGTACTCCGAGCGGAACGCCGCGAAGCTCAAGTCGGGCCGGGACGGACGGATGTCGTCATAAAGGGCGACCAGCAGCCGGTTCTCCGCCGCGGCGATTCCGTAGAGGTAGTCGGAGCGGATCTGCTCGAGGACCTGGTCGAAGTCCTGGGCCCTGAAGACTTTCTCCTCGAAAACCTTCCGGACGTAGCGCTCGTAGGACTCCTGGCCCCGGGTCACCGCCTTCCATTTGCCGGAGAGGCTGAAGACCTCGTCCAGGAAGAGCTGCTCCTTCGCGGGGTCGAAGAAGGCGCTGACCCGCTTCCCCGCGACGTCGAAGAGAGGAGTGAAATCCTGGGCCCGGACGAGCGCCAGCGCGCGGGTGGTGCGGGAGGGAGCGGGATCGCTGAGCGGACCGCCCGCCAACATCACCACGGCCGTTACGACGATCCCCCGGGCCAGCCAAGCGCCGACCCGATTCATACCAGTATTATATCGGCGATTTTCGGGCGGAATCCAGAGCGATCCGAAAAGCTACTTCCCGGCCTCGAACTTCTTGAGCTCCGTCACCATCGTGAAGTCCTCGCCGCCCGCTTTGATGGTCATGTCCGCCTTCACGAGGCCCACGTTCTTGACGTACCACTCGGTGCTTTCCGCCCCGTGCCGCGTGCCCGACTCGATCTTGACGTGCACCTTCCAGGCCTTGTACTTCCCGGCCGGCACCTCGACGTCGGCCTCCTCTTCGACCCGGATCGTGTACTGGGGAGGATTCTCCTCGGCCTTGACGTCGCCCTTCCACTCCTCGTCCTTGCGCATGGTGTGCTTCACCTTGTAGAAGGGCTTCACGACCTCCATCACGCTGCGGCCGCGCTGCAGCTTGTGGATCAGGACCCCGTCGGCGTCCGCGGCGAGCCACTCCTTCCGCATCATCCGGGTCCCCAGGGTGGGGCTGACCGTCTTGTGCTCGACGACGAAGCAGTCGACGCTGCCGACTTTTTCGGCCGCGATGACTTCGTGGACCAGCTCGGTGTCGTCCGCGTAATCGGTGCTGTAGACCCACTTCGCGCCCTTGGCGAGAGGGTAATACGTATCGCCGGCCGGCGCTCCGGCGCGGGCAGCCGCGGGCAGGGGCGCAAAGGCGGTCGCGACGGCCAGGCAAAGGACGGCGGCAAGGTGCCTCATCGAATCTTCCTTAAATCTCCGCTCCGATACATTCACAACCTCCCAGCCCCGGAAGAAGTTGCGCGGGCCCCAGTATATCGTGCGCCGACGGAGGGCGGCCCGGGAAAGCGTCTCAGGAGCGCCCCAGGGCGGGCGCGATCAGGCGGCGGGCCTCCGCGAGCGCGCCGAGGTCTCCCGGCACCTGCGCTCCCGCGCCCCGCAGCGCGCCGATCACCGCTTCCGTGGCCACGTTGCCGGATGCGCCCGGAGCGTAGGGACAGCCTCCGATGCCGCCGGCGCTCGAATCGAAGGCCCGGATCCCGAGCGCCCAGGAGGCGAGGACGTTTTCCACCGCGTGATGATAGGTGTCGTGGAAATGCAGCGCGAGCCGCTCCGCGGGAACGGCCGGCAGAACCTTGTCGAGCAGTTCCCGGACCTCGTCGGGGACCGCCTTGCCGATCGTGTCGCCGATCGAGATCTCGTCGACGCCCGCATCGATCAGGGTGCGGCAGACCTCGACGGTCGTCGAGGGCGCGACGCGGCCCTCATAGGGGCACCAGAAGGCCGTCGAGACATATCCCCGCAGCGGAATCCCGGAGGCGCGCGCCGTCCGGATGACGGGCGCGAAGCGGTCGATGGATTCGCGGATCGTGGCGTTGATGTTCTTGCGATTGAAGGTTTCGCTCGCGGCCGTGAAGACCGCGACCTTGTCCACCTTGGCCGCCAGAGCCCGCTCCATCCCCTTCTCATTGGGGACCAGGGCGGAGTACAGCACGCCGGGACGGCGGCGGATGCGGCGGAAGACGTCCTCGGCATCGGCGAGCTGCGGCACCCACTTCGGGGAGACGAACGCGCTGACCTCGATTTCCGGCAGGCCGGCGCCGGACAGCGCGTCGATGTACGCGACCTTCAGCTCCGTGGGGATGGAGGAAGCTTCGCTCTGAAGACCGTCCCGAGGCCCGACTTCGACAATGCGGATCACGACGCCAGCGTCACGAGCACCTGGCCGAGGTCCACGCGATCGCCCTCCTTGCATCCCAGCGACCCCACACTACCGTCACGCGGCGAGACGAGCCGGTATTCCATCTTCATGGCTTCCAGGACCACCAGCACGTCGCCGCGGTGGACCGCCGTTCCCGGCGTCGTCGCGACCTTGATGACGCGCCCGGTCATCGGGGCGCGGACCTCGCGGTCGGCCGCCGCCTGCTCCACCGGCGAACTCCGTTCGGGCCCGACGAAACGGGTCATACCCTGCCAGGAGATCCAGACCCCGTCCCGGGCGCGGACGACCGCGGCACGGCTCTTGACGCCGGCGACGACGACCTCGATCCAGCTCACAAGCCCACCCGGAATCCGCCCAGGGATTCCCACGGAGTCGGCGCCGAGACCGCCCCATTCTGCGGGGCCGGCCGGGAGGAGATCCAGCGCCGCGCGGCGGAGAGGATTTCCTCGGGGAGCGGAGGCTCGGGCCACTCGCGCGCCTCCAGCGTCGTCGTGAAGGTGTCTCCCTTCCGGAACTCGTCGCTCTCCAGAAGTTGAAGGAGAAACGATTGGTTGGTCCGAATGCCCAGGAGGGTGATCTCCCGAAGCGTCTCGACGAGGCGCCGCCGCGCGCTTTCGCGATCGGCCCCCCAGGCGATGATCTTGGCCAGCAAGGAGTCGTAGTTGCTCGAGACCTCCTGCCCTTCCTGGATGCCGGAGTCGATCCGGACGCCGGGGCGCTGCGGCCAGTGCAGCATCAGGATCGGGCCCGACTGCGGCAGGAAGCCCCGATAGGGGTCCTCCGCATTCAGTCGCGCCTCGATCGCGTGACCGCGCGGAGCCACGGGCTCCGGCAGAGCGCCGCCCTGCGCGATCTCCACCTGCGCTTTCACGAGGTCCATGCCGCTGATGAGCTCGGTCACGGGATGCTCCACCTGGAGCCGGGTGTTGACCTCGAGGAAGTAAAACGAGCCGTCTGCCGCGACCAGGAACTCGACCGTGCCGGCGCTCCGGTAGCGCGCTTCCCGGCCGAGCCGCGCCGCGGCCTCGCCCATGGCGCGCCGGGTCTCGGCAGAGATCCGGGCCGCCGGGGCTTCCTCGATGACTTTCTGATAGCGCCGCTGCAGGCTGCATTCCCGCTCCCCGAGCGCGACCACGTCGCGCCCGTTCCCCAGGATCTGCACCTCGACGTGGCGGGCGGGCGAGATGTACTTCTCGAGGATCAACCGATCGTCCGCGAAGGAAGCCTTGGCCTCCCGCCGCGCAGCCTCGTGAGCCTCGGGAAGTTCGTCCCGTCCCCGGACGAGCCTCATGCCCCGGCCCCCGCCGCCGCCGGCCGCCTTCAGGAGCACCGGATAGCCGAGCTTCTCCGCGGACTCCTTCGCGGCGGCCAGGACGTCCGCTTCCTGAGCCCCGGGAACCAGCGGAATCCCCAGGCGGGTCGCCGCCGCGCGGGAGGCGCGTTTGTCGCCGAGCATCTCCATGGATTCCGCGCCGGGACCGATGAAGATCAGCCCGGCGGCCTCGCAGGCCCGGACGAACGCCGCGCTCTGCGAGAGGAAGCCGTAGCCGGGATGGACGGCCGTCGCGCCGCTCCGTCGCGCCGCATCGACCAGGGCGTCCGGAGACAAATAGCGATCGGCCTTCCCGAGGGGCAGCGCCTCGTCGGCGAGATGCACGTGAGGAGCGTTCTCGTCGGGCTCCGTGAAGACGGCCACGGAAGGGACCGCCATCTCCTTCAGGGTCCGCAGAATGCGGCAGGCGATCTCACCCCGGTTTGCGACGAGAACCTTCATGGCCAGCGTGGCTTCCGTTTCTCCAGGAAGGCGCCAAGCCCTTCCTGGGCTTCCGGAGAGACCCGGATCTCCGCGATTGCCCGGATCGTCTCCCGGAGGGCCTGCTCGCGGGGCAGGGCCGCGACGTCTCGGATCAGTTTCTTCGCCGCGCTCAGCGCGCGAGGACCGGCCTGCAGGAGGTCGCGGACGATCCCGTCGATCGTCGAATCCAGCTGATCCGGCGTCGTCACCTCGTGCACCAGGCCCAGCGCCTGGGCCCGCGGGGCGCCGAAGCGCTCGCCCGTGAGGAAATAACGCCGGGCCGCGCGAGCCCCGATGCGGGGCAGGACGAACGTCGAAATGACCGCGGGGATGAGTCCCAGGCGGACCTCGGGAAATCCGAACTGGGCGCCCGCGTCGGCGACCGCCACGTCGCAGGCCGCCACGAGTCCGACGCCGCCTCCCAGCACGGCGCCCTGCACCCGGGCAAGAACCGGGCGCGGACATTCGTCGACCGCCTTCAGGAGCGCCGCCAGGGCCGCGGCGTCGCGTTCGTTCTCCTCACGGGAGAACGTCGCGCTCTTCTTCATCCAGGCCGCGTCCGCGCCCGAGCAGAACGCCGTCCCCTCGCCCGCGAGGATCACGACGCGGACGGACTCGGGAAGCGTCGTGAACGCCTGCGTCAGCTCGGCGATCAGGACCTCGTTGAGCGCGTTGCGAACCTCCGGCCGATGGAGCCGGATGCTCGCCACGCCGTCCTTGATCTCGATCCGAATCGTGTCCATGCCCTCACATCCGGAAGACCGGAGCCGGGCTCTCGGGGATGGGAACGTTCAGGGCCGCCGAGAGCGACAGGGCCACCACGGCCCGGGTCTGCGCGGGATCGATGATCCCGTCGTCCCAGAGGTTCGCAGTGCCGAAGTACGGATCCCCTTCCCGCTCGTATTTCGCCAGCACCGGATCGGCGATGGCCTTCGCCTCCTCCGCGGACAGCGTCTTGTTCTCGCGCGCCAGCTGCTCCCGCTTGATCTGCACGAGGACGCTGGCCGCCTGCTCGGCGCCCATCACCGAGATGCGCGCGTTCGGCCAGCTGAACAGGAAGCGCGGCCCGTAGCCGCGGCCGCACATGGCGTAGTTCCCCGCCCCATGGGAAGCCCCCACGAGGACCGTGATCTTGGGGACCGCCGCGCTGGCCACCGCCTGGACCATCTTGGCGCCGTCCCGGGTGATGCCGCCCTGCTCGTAGCGCTTGCCGACCATGAAGCCGGTGATGTTCTGGAGGAAGATCAGGGGGATCCGCCGCTGGGCGCAGAGGCGGACGAAGTGCGCCCCCTTGAGCGCGCTCTCACTGAAGAGGACGCCGTTGTTGGCGACGATGCCCACCGGATATCCCCACCAGCGCGCCTGGCCGCAGACGAGGGTGCTGCCGTAGTTCGCCTTGAACTCGTGGAAGCGGCTGCCGTCCACCAGGCGGGCGATCAGCTCGCGCACGTCGTAAGGATGCTTGGTGTCCTGAGGCAGGACTCCGTAGATCTCCTGGGCCGCGTAGGCAGGATCTTCGGGAGCCGCGACGTCGAGGCCCGCCGGCTTCGTCGTATTCAGCCCCGAGACGATGTCGCGGCAGATCCGAAGCGCGTGGTCTTCGTTCTCGGCCAGGTGATCGCTGACGCCCGAGACGCGCGCATGCATCTCGGCGCCCCCGAGTTCCTCGGCCGTCACGTCTTCTCCAGTAGCCGCCTTCACGAGCGGCGGCCCGGCGAGGTAGATCGTGCCGGCCCCGCGGACGATGATGTTCTCGTCCGACATCGCCGGCACGTAGGCGCCTCCCGCGGTGCACATTCCCAGGACCACCGAGATCTGGGCGATGCCGAGCGCGCTCATGGTCGCCTGGTTGAAGAAGATGCGGCCGAAGTGCTCCTTGTCGGGAAAGACCTCGGCCTGCAGGGGGAGGAAGACGCCTCCGGAGTCCACGAGATAGACGCACGGGAGGCGGTTCTCGAGGGCGACCTCCTGGGCGCGAAGATGCTTGCGGATGGTTTCCGGAAAGTAGGTCCCGCCCTTCACGGTCGAATCGTTGGCCACGATGACGCACTCTCGTCCCGAGATCCGGCCGATTCCCGTGACCATGCCCGCCGCCGGTACCTCGTTGTCGTGATGGCCCCAGGCGGCGAGCGGGGACAGTTCGAGGAAAGGAGTCTCGGGATCGATCAGTTTGTCGATGCGCTCCCGGACGAGCATCTTTCCCCGCTTGCGCTGGGTCGCCGCCGCGGCGTCGGGGCCTCCCTTGCGCACCTGGGCCAGGCGGTCCCGGAGCAGCTGCGCCAGCCGGCGCTGATGCGCGGCATTGGCGTTGAACTCGGGGGAAGCCGGGTCGACCCGGCTGCGGATGGCGTCCATAGGATCACCCTAAGTCTACTTCTTCAGGGGCATCCCCGCCAAGCGTCTGGAGGCGTCGGAGCGGCGGGCAAGTCTAGCGGGGTCGGCGGCGCGGGATCTCTTCCTGGAGGTACTTGACGATGTCGCGGGTGTCGGTGCCGGGGCCGAAGAGGCGGCCCACGCCGAGCTTGTAGAGCTCCTCGGCATCGTCGGACGGAATGATGCCCCCGCCGCAGAGGAGGACGTCGTTCATCTTCTTCTGCTTCATGAGCTCGAGGATCTCCGGGAAGAGCGTCATGTGGGCGCCGGAAAGAATGGAGACGCAGACCGCGTCCGCGTCCTCCTGGAGGGCGGCGTTCACGATCATCTCGCAGGTCTGGTGCAGTCCCGTGTAGATGACCTCGAAGCCGGCGTCGCGAAGCGCGGCCGCCACCACTTTGGCGCCGCGATCGTGACCGTCCAGCCCGGGCTTCGCCACGATGATCCGGAAACGTCTCTGGCTCGCTTGCTTCATCGCTCCTACCAATAGATCGGCGGCTCGCGCCACTCTCCGAACTCCGTCTTCAGGGTCTCCACGACCTCCCCGAGCGTCACGCCGCGCTTCACCCCTTCCAGCAGCGGAGGCATCAGATTGGAGCCGTCCTTGGCCGCCGTCCGGATGGCGTCGAGGGAGCGGCGCACGGCTCCTCCGTCGCGATTCTCTTTGTACTTGCGGAGCTCCTCCACCTGATCGCGCTCCACCCTCGGGTCGATCTTGAGGGTCGGCATCGGCTTCTCGTCCTTTTCGACAAAATCGTTCACGCCGATGTTGATGTAGCGCCGTTCCTCGACGTCCTTCTGGAACTGATAGGCCGCCTTGGCGATCTCCAGCTGCGGGTAGCCCTGCTCGATCGCCGCCACCATGCCCCCGCGGCGCTCGATCTCCTGGAAGATCTTCTCGCACTCGGTCTCCATGCGGTCCGTGAGGGACTCGATGAAGTGGGCGCCCGCCAGCGGGTCCACGCGCTCGGTCAATCCGGACTCGTGGGCCAGGATCTGCTGCGTCCGAAGCGCGACCTTCACGGCCTCCTCGGTCGGCAGCGCGAGGGCCTCGTCCATCGAATTGGTGTGGAGCGACTGCGTGCCTCCGAGAACGCCGGCCAGCGCCTCGACGGCCGTCCGCACGATGTTGTTCTCCGGCTGCTGGGCCGTGAGGGAGCAGCCCGCGGTCTGCGTGTGGAAACGCAGGCGCCAGCTCTCCGGATTCTGCGCGCCGTAGCGCTCCTTCAGGCGACGGGCCCAGATGCGGCGGGCGGCGCGGAACTTGGCGATCTCCTCGAAGAAGTTCATGTGGGAGTTGAAGAAGAAGGACAGCCGGGGGGCGAACTTGTCCACCGGGATCCCCGCCTTCACCCCGAACTCCACGTAGGTGAACCCGTCCATGAGCGTGAACGCCAGCTCCTGGAGGGATGTCGATCCCGCCTCCCGGATGTGGTAGCCCGAGACCGAGATCGTGTTCCACTTCGGCACATGGTCGGCGCAGAACGCCATCATGTCGGTGATGATGCGCATCGAGGGAAGCGGGGGGAAGATCCACTCCTTTTGCGCGATGTACTCCTTCAGGATGTCGTTCTGGATCGTTCCCCGGAGGCGGTCCGCCGGGACGCCCTGGCGCTCCGCCGTCGCGATGTAGAACGCCAGCATGATCATCGCGGTGCTGTTGATGGTCATGGACGTCGACACTTCGCCCAGCGGGATGCCCCGAAACAGGGTCTCCACGTTCTCCAGGGAGCAGACCGCCACGCCTTCTCGCCCGACCTCCCCCCTGGAACGGGCATGATCCGAGTCATAGCCCATCAGCGTCGGCATGTCGAAGGCGGTCGAGAGTCCGGTCTGCCCGTGCTCGAGAAGATAGAGGAAGCGTTTGTTGGTGTCGGCCGCGGTGCCGAACCCGGAGAACATCCGCATGGTCCAGATCTTCCCGCGGTACATCGTCTTGTACGGGCCGCGGGTGAACGGATACTCCCCCGGCTCTCCGAGGTCGCGGGCGGCGTCCGCGACGCCGCGGTCCTCCGGCCGGTAGAGGACCTTGTCCGAGGGAACGACCGTCCCCGGAAAGCGCGAACGGCTGGGCATCGACGAGCTCACCGAAGCACCTCCCGGATCAAATCCTGCGCCCCCTGGTAGGGCGACTGGCGATGGGCGAGCACGCTGTCGACGGCCTGCGCCACCTTGCGGTCGGCGCTGCTGCCGTCCCAGAGGTTCTTCTGGATCAGGAACTCCGCGATGTGCTTGATCCGATCCTCCATGTTCTCACGCCGCCGCGCCTCGAAGCTGCCGTTCGCCCGCCGGGCGGTCATCAGGGTCTCGATCGCCGAGACCAGCTCGGGGATGCCCTTCCCCCGGATCGCCTCCGTGATCACGATCGGGATGTCCCGGCGGTTCCGCAGCCCCAGTTCGAACGCGGTTTTCAAATCGTGCTCCAGCCGGTCCGCGCCGCCGCGGTCGGCCTTGTTGATCGCGATGATGTCGGCGATCTCCAGCACGCCCGACTTCATCGCCTGGATGCCGTCCCCCGACTCCGGGGAGAGCATCACGATGACGCAGTCCGACGCCCGGGAGATCTCGATCTCCGACTGGCCCACGCCGACGGTCTCGATCAGGATCACCGTGCGGCCCGAGGCATCCAGGAGGTCGGCGGCGTCCTGGGTCGTCCGGGCGAGCCCGCCGCTGGTGCCGCGAGTGGCCATCGACCTCATGAAGACCCGACCGCCTTCGGCCATCTTCGCCATCCGGATCCGGTCGCCCAGCAGCGCCCCGCCGGTGAAGGGGCTCGTCGGGTCGACCGCGATGATCGACACCTTCTCCCCCCGGGCCGTAAAGGCCGCCGTCAGCTCGTCGACCGTCGTGGACTTGCCCACCCCCGGCGGCCCGGTCAGCCCGATCCGTAGGGCGGACCCGACCTTCGGAGCCAGCGCGTCCAGCACCTCCCGGGCCTCCGGGGAACCGTTCTCGACCAGCGAGATTCCCCGGCTGATGGCCAGGAAATCTCCCTGCAGCACTTCGTCGGCGAGCGGCATGTCGGGGCACTATACCACGGCCCGCAAAGGCTTTGCAAGCAGGCCCCCGGGAGGGCTATAATTCGGGCCTCCCCCGATGAACGCGCCATGAGGCTGGGACTTCTCGGCGGAAGTTTCAACCCGATCCACCACGGCCACCTGATTTCGGCGACCCGCGCGGCGGAAGCCGTGAGGCTGGACCGGGTGCTGTTCATTCCCGCCGCCCTCTCCCCTCTCAAGAACGGCGACGGGCTCGCCTCCGTCCGCGATCGCTGGGCCATGCTGCGGCTGGCCCTGAAGGGGAACCGCCTCTTCGAAGCCTCGGACCTGGAGCTTCGGCGGGGCGGCGTCTCCTACACCGTCGACACGCTCCGGGAGCTGAAGCGGCAGACGAAGGCGAGCCTCTTCTGGATCCTGGGGGCGGACGCGGCCCGGCTGCTCCCCCGCTGGAAGTCCATCGAGGAGGTGCGGCGACTGGCCTCCTTCATCATCCTCCCGCGTCCGGGCGACAGCGTTCCCCCAAAAACGCCGAAAGATCATATAGTAAGGGCACCGCTCCTGGAGATTTCGAGCAGCGAGATCCGCGACCGGATCCGGAAGGGCCTGTCGGTCCGCTATCTCGTGCCCGATTCCGTGGAACGCTTCCTCCTCAAGAAAGGTCTGTACCGCTGATGGTTGCCGCAATCGCCAAGGCGCAGCGCTGGTTCGAGAACTCCTGCGCGGGTGCCGGCTACACCCTGGAGCTCTTCCTCCGGGCCGCCGGACTGATCCCCCTGCTGGGGCGGAAGCGCCGGGAGATGATCCAGCAGCTGGCCCTCACGACCCTGGGCAGCCTCCCCGTCGTCTTCATCACGGCCCTCTTCACGG
>Ga0310813_10000665_pt1 | contig 21187 bp, 21 predicted proteins | sample YN3metagenome_FD_203086 | JGI IMG/M metagenome (GOLD analysis project Ga0310813, IMG submission 203086) | Soil microbial communities from experimental microcosm in Duke University, North Carolina, United States - YN3 | ecosystem: Engineered > Artificial ecosystem > Soil microcosm > Unclassified...
GGCAGCGACGTAGATGCGGAAAAGGACTCGAAGGGACGCTCGGAAATTCTCACAGAATGGTGGTATTTTTGTGACGTTCACGTTTGTCGTAAATTTTATCGCGTAATCCCGCCACGTGTCTTAATTGTGACGCAGGGATACCGGAAGATATGCCACGTCTGCCGCAGCTGACATCGGTCGAGGTGACATCGTGGGTTCCAGTATGCTTAAAATGGCGCCTTTCAACAGGGCGGGCACGCCGAAAAGCCGTTTGTCCGCGCGCACGGAGTCCTCACCACCGATGGTCAACAACCCGCCACTGCTTGCTTCGGTCGATCTCGGCTCGAACAGTTTCCGCCTGATCGTCGGGCGTGTCGAAGAGACCGAAGCAGGCAGCCAGATCTATCAGGTCGACGCGCTGCGCGAACCGGTGCGGCTTGCGGCCGGCCTGTCGCGCGACAAGATGCTCGATCGCGCGTCGCAGGAGCGCGGTTGGGATGCGCTGCGGCGTTTCGGCGAACGGTTGCGCGATTTTCATCCAGATCACGTGCGTGCCGTTGCCACCAACACGTTGCGCGTTGCAAAAAACGCCGGCGAATTCCTGAATGAAGCGGAAGCGGCGCTGGGTTTCCCGATCGAAGTGATCGCCGGCCGCGAGGAAGCGCGCCTGATTTATGCGGGCGCCGCGCATTCGGTGCCGGCCAGCTCGGGCAAGCGGCTGGTGGTCGACATCGGCGGCGGCTCGACGGAATTCATCATCGGCTCGCACTACACGCCGATCAAGATGGAAAGTCTCTATATCGGTTGCGTCAGCCATAGCCGTGCGTTCTTTCCGGCCGGCAACGTCGACGAGTACACGATGCGCCAGGCCGAGCTCGCGGCATCGCGCGAAATCCAGATCATCTCCGCGGATTACAAAAAGACCGGTTGGGAACAGGCGATCGGTTCGTCGGGCACCGCGCGCGCGCTGGCAGAACTGGTCGAGGCGAACGGCTTCAACGATGCCGGCATTACGCATGGCATTTCGCGCGCCGGCCTCGAGCGCCTGAAGCGCGCATTGATCAAGGCCGAAAACGTCAATCGCCTGAAGCTGATCGCGCTGAAGCCGGATCGCATTCCGGTGCTGGCCGGCGGCCTGTCGATCATGCTTGCGGTGTTCAACGAACTCGATGTCGAATACGTCGACACGACGGACGGCGCATTGCGCCTCGGCGTGCTGTACGACCTGCTCGGCCGTTCGCAGCATCAGGACATGCGCACGATCACCGTCGAGGGATTCATGCGGCGCTACGGTGTGGATCGCGCGCAGGCCGGCCGTATCGGCGAACTGGCGGTGCGTTTTTACGATCAGCTCGACGAGCCGGACGACGAGCGTCGCAAAGAAAACCGCATGTTCCTCGGCTGGGCGGCTGCGCTGCATGAAATTGGCTTATCGATTTCGCATAGCGCGTACCACAAGCACTCGGCCTACATCGCCAGCAATGCGGATATGCCGGGTTTTTCGCGTACCGACCAGGCGCGCGTGGCGGCGCTGGTGCTCGGCCATGCGGGCAAGCTCGGCAAGCTTGCGCAGACGCGCGACGTCGAGTGGCCGCTGCTGTTCTGTCTGCGCCTCGCGGCGCTGCTGTGCCGCCGGCGCGCGGATGTCGGCTTGCCGGAGATCGAGGTGTCGCAGGCCAATGGCGGCTACGAAGTGCGGCTGCCGAATGCGTGGGTGCAGAACAATCCGCTGACCGACTACAGCCTGAGCCAGGAAGCGGCCGAGTGGGAGAAGATCCGCACGCCGTATCGGGTGGTTTATACGGATGACTGATCGTTAGCGCGGGCGCATGACATTGCGCGCGTCGCCGCACAAATAAACCGCCCGGCAAAGTCTATCTTTGCCGGGCGGTTTTCTTTCAGCGTCGCGATGCGCGTTGGATGGGCGTTTGCTCGCCTAGCGACCGAGCATATCGCCGAGGAAGTGCCGCGCATAACGCGCATTGATTTCCGACAGACGGAACAGCGTCAGAAAGTCCGCGGCATTGAAGTCCGGATCCCACGCCGGCGCGCCGCAAATCTTCGCGCCGAGGCGCAGATAGCCTTTGATCAGCGGCGGCGGCGGGACCTTCGCGCCGGTTTGCAGTTCGTCGAACGGCAGCGGCAGATGCGGAAACGCGCGATATTCCGGCGCGGTCAGTTCCGCCTCGCGCAGCGATTTATACAGGTTCGCCGCGTAGTGGCCGCCGTCGGCCATCGACACGCTCGCGCAACCGAGCATCGTTTCATAGCCGTTGTGCTGCATGTACGAGCCGAGGCCGGCCCACAGCGACATGATCACCGAACCGCTGCGATAGTCGGCGTGCACGCACGAGCGGCCCACTTCGACGAGCTTGGCGCGCAGATGGGTCAGGCGCGACAGATCGAATTCGCCTTCTGCATAGAGGCGGCCGATGCGCGCTGCCTGGTGCGGCGGCAGCACGCGATAAGTGCCGACCACTTGCAGCGTGTCGAGATCGCGCACGATCAGATGATCGCAGTACGCATCGAAGGCATCGACGTCGAGGCCAGCCGGGCCGGCCAGGCGTGCGCCCATTTCGTCGGCGAACACACGGTAACGCAGACGCTGCGCTTCGCGAAGTTCCTCGTCCGAGCGCACCCAGCTGACTTGCAGGCGGTGCTGCGCAGTTACGGTCTCCTCAGCGCGTGGGAGACGGCGGCGCGGCTCAAGCGGGATCGAAGCGAAGGGCAGAGTGGGCGTCGGCAGTTCTCGCATTGTGACGTTCCTGGTCGAAAGAGTGAGGATTCCGCTTTGCACGCCAATGTAGTAATGCCGGGTGACGTTTGCATGGCAACGTCGTGACGATTCGATGACTTGACGTAAGGCGGACGCGTTCCTGTTCGTAGGGTTTCAGAGGAGGTCCGGACTGACGGCGGCGCGTAAAACGATCTCTTCGCCGCGGTCTCGGGAGCGGTTTTCGAACCACCAGATGCCGCCTTTTTTGATCGGCCAGCTGTCGCCGGATTGGGCCATCAGCCGCGCGGCGACGTGGCCGAGCGTCGGCTGATGGCCGACCACGACGACGGTGGGGGCGATGCCTGCGGGCCAGCCGGCGGCGTTCAAGACGTCGCTGGCACTGGCCTCGGGAGCGATTTCCCGGACGACGCGATATTGGTCGGTCAGGGCTTCGACGGTCTGGATGGTGCGGGCGGCGGGACTGACGAGCAGCACGGCGTCTTCGGCGAGGCGGCTGCGCAGCCATTTGGCGCCGGCTTGTGCCTGCTTGCGGCCGCGGCCGGTGAGTTGGCGGGCGAGATCGCTCGATGCGGTGTCTTCTGCTTCGGCATGACGCCAGAGAATCAGGTTCATCGCAGGTCTCCGTGACAGTAGGTGCTTACGGCCCACGGGCAAATGTCGCATGGGCCGATAGCATGGCGCAAGGTTGCTGTGAGGTGCAGGGAGGGATTGGTGGGAGGCGTGCGGGGGAGTGTTGCGTGAGGGTGACGGTTTGGGGCGTCACGCCGCAAAAACCAAAAAGCCCAGTCGACAATCGACTGGGCTTCGTGGGTTTTTGGTGGTCGGAGCGAAAGGATTCGAACCTTCGACCCTCTGATCCCAAATCAGATGCGCTACCAGGCTGCGCTACGCTCCGACGCGAGCCCGAGATTCTATCTGGCTTTCGCAACGACCGCAATGCCGATCGTAAGAGTACGCGCGCGGGCACCATCCCGTCCCGCGATGCAAGCTTCACCCCGCGCTATATCTGTCCCATCAGCAGCAGCACGATCACGACGATCAGGACGACGCCCACGATACCGGTCGGCCGGTAACCCCATTCGCGGCTGTACGGCCAGCTGGGGAAGGCGCCGATCAAAAGCAGGATCAGGACGATCAGCAGAATGGTTCCGAGGGTCATATTGTCTCTCCTTATAGGGCCGGGCCACGATGGGCGCTTTTGCCGACCGTTTCGCGCGGACCTCGACGAGTACGCCGCGCTAGCAGTCGGGACATCGGGGCGAGCCGCTGCAGGGAACGAAACGGCGTCGCTTATCCAACAACTGCCTTTCAGCAAGGCGCGTGCCCGGAAGCGGACCCCTGGCAACGCTATCGCCCCGCCAGGCCGCGCACGCGGCTATGGCAAAGCGGTGCAGCAAACCAGTCGGCGCTGCATACAACCGAAGGAAAGTCACAGCATGCGCATCAGAACGACCGCACGACTCTGCGGACCGGCGCCATCGCCCGCCCGACGCCGAAGCACGCGGCAAGGCCGCTGCCCGCAAAAGAAAACCGGCGAAGCGCCACTGCCTTCGCCGGCCTGATTCAATGTTTGCGATGCCGCCAGTCGAGCATGTGATGCTCGGCCAGCCAGTGGTGCACCATGCCTTCGCCGTTGTGTTCGCGGCGATAGCTGCGCGATTCGAATACCGACAGCGCGACCAGCACCAGCAAGCCGACAGCCAGCCCCACCAGACCTGCGATCGATTCGGAATCCATGGCAGCCTCCTTGGGCCGTTGCGGCCATCTGTACATAGTAGTGCACGCGCGGCGCCGTGCGAGCCGCGCGTGGCGGCGCGCATGGCGCTTTGCGGGTAGACTCTAGCCCCTGTCGACGTCTTTTCGAGTAGCCGGAGTTCCATGAAGCAGACTTTCCTGATCGCGTTGACCTTGTCGTTCCTCGCGGGTTGTGCAGAGGACGTGAACTTGCCCCATCACCACCCGCCAGAGGACCCGAAGGACTATCACGGCGTGCCGACCGACACGCGCCCGCCGCAGATGCTCAACGCGCCGGGAAACCCGCAATAAGCCTGCGACAAGTCCGTGGAACGTCTGCAAAAAAGTCTGCAATAAGCCCGCGATCGGAGCACGATCAGACGGCGAAGCGCGTGCCGCGCGTCAGGCCGTTTGCATATCGATGCCGCGCGCGATGCGCGGCACGAAGCGCGCGAGCGTCACCCCGCGCGCGGCCATAAAGATCAGCAGTGCGGCCCACAGCCCGTGATTGCCGCCGGACGGGCCGAGCAGCGCGGACGCGGCGACGAATATCGCGAGCGACACCGCCATCGACATCATCAATTCGCGCGTACGGGTCGCGCCGATGAACACCCCGTCGAGCAGAAAGCCCCACACGGACACCACCGGCGACAGTGCGGCCCAGCCGAGATAAGCCTCAGCCGCTACCCGCACGGCGGACTGATCGGTCAGTTTGCCGATGATCCACGCGCCGGCTCCCCAGTACACCAGCGTAAAGCCAAGCGCGCCGAGCGCCGACCACAGCAGCGTGACCTTGAACGCCTGCCAGAACGCATGCCGGTCGCGAGCGCCGATCGCCGCGCCGACCAGCGCTTCGGCCGCATGCGCGAAGCCGTCGAGCCCGTAGGCCATAAAGGTCTGGAAATTGAGCAGCAGCGAATTTGCCGCGAGCGTCGCATCGCCATGACGCGCGCCAAGGTGCGCGAACCACGCAAACGACGACAGCAGACAGAGCGTGCGCACGAAAATATCGCGATTGATCGCGATCAGCCGCCTGAGCGCCGCCGTGTCGAACAGCGCGCGGCGCTCGAGCGGCGGCAGGCCACGCGGCCGCAGATACCACAGCAGCAGCACGCCGAACCCGAAGCCGAGCGCATCGGCGGTGGCGGTGGCCGCGCCGATGCCCGCGACGCCCCAGCCGAATCCGTACACATACAGCAGTACGGCCACGATGTTCACGGCATTGACGAACACCTGCGAGACGAGCGCCGCATGCACGCGCTGCGTGCCGAGCAGCCAGCCGAGCACCACGTAGTTCGCTAGCGCGAACGGCGCCGCCCAGATGCGCGCATGGCAATATGCGCGCGCATGCTGCTGAAGCGCGGCACTGCCGCCGAGCGCACGGATCGCATATTCGATCAGCGGTGCCTCTACGGCGAGCACGATTGCGCCGATCGCAAAAGCCAGCAGCATCGCCCGCGCGACGTTGATGCGCACGCCCTCTTCATCGTGCGCGCCGAATGCCTGCGCGACGAGGCCGGTGGTGCCCATCCGCAGAAAGCCGAAGCCCCAGTACACGAAGCTGAACACCAGCCCGCCGATGGCCACGCCGCCGAGATACGCCGCGCCTTGCAGATGCCCGGCGACGGCCGTGTCGACCGCGCCGAGAATCGGCTGCGTCAGATTGGCGAGAACGATCGGGAAGGCGAGTGTGAGCACGCGCCGATGCCAGCGCACCGGCAGCGCCGGCGGAGCAGACCCGGCGGACGACGCCGATGCCGGCGGCGCGGCAGGCTCGGGCGCCGCGCGCGCGGCCTCGCTCAAGCGCGCTCCTGCACGCAGACCCACGGCGATACGACGACTGCCCACAAGTCCGGGTCGCGCGCGGCGAAATCGGCCGCGGTCTCGGCCTGCACGCGCTCGACGAGACCGGCGGACAGCCATTGCGCGACCTGCGTGGTGTCGTCGCTGGCGATCGCCTCGGCCACACTCACCAGATCGAGGTCGCGCGCCACCCGCAGCAGCATGCCGCGCGCGAAGAAGCGCTCGAGTTCGCTCCAGCCGATTTTGGCGGTTTCGCCGAGCAGCTTTGTATAAAGAGGACTTTGCGAGGAACTGGAAGAAGCGTCGGGGGAAGTCATTGGAATACCGGCAGATTCAGAACTAGCGGCCGTTACTATAAACCATCGCCGTACTGCTTCGGCCGATGAATCCGGAGCGCCGCATCGGCCGATTACGCCACGCGATTATCTCCAGTTGAAGCGCGACACTTGCCGATTTAATTTGCGAACTTCGCGATTTGTTGCGCATCGAATGTTCTGCCGAAACAAAATCGGCTGAAGGGTGCGTTGGCGCACCAAGCTCAAAAGTGTCGGGCAGATGACAAACGGAGCCGAAGATTCGCCTGCCGCACACTCACGCCGAACCCTGAGCGGATTGGCGCGTCACGATGAAGATGCCCAGCCGGCGCGGCTTCGCACGCAATCGGCATTCCCGTGAACAAAACCATGCGATGGTTTTGCCATGTTGTTTCGGTTTCCAAACCGAACGACGGTCTCTTTATGCGCTTTCGAATCCGTGCGCCGACTCACACTACTCGCGTAATTAATCGATTGCACGCCTATGGCAGGCATTGCTAGATTTCGTCTCGGCGCATGGTAAACCGGTCCTTTGCCGATATGCGCCGAACCCCCGTTAGCCCGGCTTCGTGCCGGGCCTTTTTTTTGGTTGCGCGCGCATGCAATTCGAACAAGAACGGGCACGATGCGAAAAACGTCGCGACCGATTATCGACCGGCACAGCACACGGCTTGCCGTTGCACGTGGCTTACTGCTTGCAGCGCACCACCATCGAACGATTTTTGACGTTTGCGCCCAGGATACCGCCGATCGAACCGCCCGACGTCGCGCCATTGTCGACGTCCTTCGAGATCACGTCGTAGCCGTAGGCGCCGCACACCTGGCCCGCCTGCTCATAGCATTTGCCCCAGTTCGAACTTGCGTCGCTGCCGCTGCAGTTGATCGCGAAACCCGTGTCGCCGTTCGGCAGATAGGTCATCGTCGTCGTGCTGGAGCAGCCGGCAAGGGCTGCCACTGCTGCGATCGAAGCGCTCGCTGCCACTGCGCGAGCTGCTGCCAATGCGATTTTCATTACACGTTCCTCGCTGTTTGCCAATATTCAGTACGGCGTGATGCCATCTCCGCTATCAATGGAGCGTTGCGGTGTGCGACGGGTTCCCGATCACGGGCCTCGTCGCGTTGCTCGCCGATGCCGCGCGCACCGGCCGCGCATGTGCGCCAACGTTTGCGCAGCAGCGCCAGCGCAGGCGCGTCGGGTGCAGCGGCGATGCCGGTCCGCGGCGTGCCATCGCTAACGCGGCGGCAGCGAGCGGGACGGATCGATCGAGCGGCCGTCGTAGCGCAATTCGAAATGCAGCGCGACGCGGTCGTTGTCGGTATTGCCCATCTCCGCAATCTTTTGCCCTTGCTTGACCGCCTCGCCTTCCTTCACGAGCAGCGCGCGGTTGTGCGCATAGGCGGTCAGGTACTCGGCGTTGTGCTTGATGATCAGCAGGTTGCCGTAACCGCGCAGCCCGTTGCCCGCGTACACGACGGTGCCCGACGCCGCTGCCACCACCGGCGTGCCGGCGCTGTTGGCGATGTCGATGCCCTTCGAGTTCTTGCCGTCGAAGCTGCGGATTACGTTGCCGCTTGCCGGCCACACCAGTGCAATGCGCGGTGCGCTCGCGAGCGGCGCGGGTGCCGGCGCGGCGTCGGCCGCGCTGCTGCCGCCGCTACGTGCACGCGGCGCGGCGTTGGCCGTGGCGGCGGTCGCCGCCGTTGCCGTACCGGGCGGCGGCGCGACCCGCAGCACCTGGCCGACTTCGATTGCATCCGGATTCGACAGATTGTTCCAGCGCACGATGCTGGTGACCGACTGCCGGTTATCGCGCGCGATCTTCGACAGTGTGTCGCCCCGTTCGACGCGATAAAAACCTGGCCCCACCGGTGCGGAGCCGCATGCGGCAAGTACTGCGACACACGCTGCGCAGACGAGCCGTCTCGTTCTTGTTGTCAACATTGGACCTCGCAAAACCGTCGCCGCGCGCGGACGGCCCGCGCGAAGCCTGACTGCCGGCCGGCTTGCAGCCGAGCCGCGCAACGGGTGCAAAACGTCCGATTTTAACGGTTTTGCGGCGCCGCACCGAAAAATGGAGCGGTGGGCGTCTGACTGGATTGTGGCGGGTTGTGGTCGCGGCTCAGGGCAGCGTGCCGACGACGATCCGCAGCGCCGCCGTTTCCGCCTGTCCGGGCTGCAGCCAGCGCAGGCCTTCCTCGTTGTGGATCGCATCGGGCAGACCCAGCCACGGCTCGATGCAATAGAAGTCGGAATCCGGCTTTTCGGTCCAGGTGGTCACGGCGTACCACGGCACCGAACCCGGCCGCTGCAGATCGATCGTGATGCTGCGGTTCAGGCCGAGCGCGACGACCCGCACCGGATGCGCGGAAGCACCGGCAAGAATGTGAAAACGGTCGAGGATGCGCTCTTCGTCGAGCCGGAAGCTCGGCTCGCCCGGCTCGGCGGCCGACAGTGTACCGTCAGGCTGCTGAAAGCGCCGCTCGGTGCACGGCAGCTCGAGGATCGTTTCGCCGCGCTGCGCATGCGGCAGCGCGAAGTAGAAGTGATGACCGGCGTAGTAGGGCAGCGGCGCGGTGCCGGTATTCGCGGTGGTCAGTTCGACGTCGAGCGTATGTTCGTCGACGAGCCGATAGACCGCCTCGAAGCGGAACGCGAACGGATAACCGGAACGCGTCGCGTCGCTATCGGTGAGGGTCATCCGCACGGTGGCGCGCGCTGTATCGAGCGCGGCTTCGAACGGCAGGTTGCGGGCGAAGCCGTGCATCGGCAATTCGTGCACGGTGCCTTGCCGGTCGCGCCACGCGCCGATGCGGCCGTCGACGAAATGACGGCCGAGAAACGGAAACAGCAACGGGTTGCCGCCGCGGATTTTTGCGGGCTGGCTCCAGTCTGCGTGATCGGGCCAGTAGATGACCGGTTCGCCGTCGATGTGCCACGACAGCAGCCGGCCGCCGGCCTGCGGCGCGAAGCGCAGCGACGACGCGCCCTGCGCGATCTCGAGAATGTCCTGTTGCTGGAATTGAGGCATGGTCGGTGGAAATGCAAAGCGGTTAGTCGAGCCTAGAGCGTAGCGCAGCGCGCGCCCTCGCGCGCGGCACGATTGCGCCTTTATGCGCAGTCGGGTGCTCCGGGGAAACCCTCTATCGGGAAATTGCGGGTGTCGCCGCACAGTCGATCCTGCCGATAATGTGTACGAACGCCCGATCGCATCAACTCGGATGTCGGGCAGGTCAGTTTTACCGGAGGCGCTTTTATGGATCTCGCAATGGCAATGGGCGTGGCTCTGCTCGGGATGTTCGCGGGCAGTACGATTTATTTTTTCTACAAGGTCGCACGCTAGAACGGGGCGTCGAGATCCCCGAAACCGGATAACGCGAACGAGCGACCGGTTCAGCGCCATCTCCGCGCAGGCCCGCCTTAACCGGCGGGCCTTTTTGCTTTCATGGCCGTAATAAACCGCAGTGCGCTGCGTTGTCGCGAAGCGGCGCCGAGCATGCTGCGTCGCAGGAAAAAATAAATTAAAAAAAGGGCGGCGCTTGGCGCAGCCGCATCGGCCAGGCATAATCGACGCGCCTTAAGCTGGCCATAACCGGCGCCGCCTTAACATCGCCGGCGCTGCGTGTCCGGCACGCCGCCTTCTTTTCTCTCCGCCAAAAGGACCGACCCGTGAGCCTGTCGTTTTTGATTTTTCTGAGCGTGTTGCAGGGCGTCACCGAGCTGTTTCCGGTGAGCAGTCTTGGCCATACGCTGCTGGTGCCGGGTTTGGTCGGCATGCATATCGACAAGCATGCGCCGCAATTGCTGCCGTTCCTCGTCGCGCTGCATCTGGGCACCGCGTTTGCGCTGCTGTGGTATTTCCGGGCGCGCTGGATTGCGCTGATCGGCGGCTTTTTCGCGTCGCTCGGCGGCCGCCGCAACGACGACGGTCACATGATGTGGGCGTTGATCATCGGCACGATTCCGGCGGGGCTGGTTGGCCTTGTGCTGGAAAAGCGCCTCGAGCGCGTGTTTCACGATCTGCGCATCGTGGCGATCGCGCTGATCGTCAACGGCGTGCTGTTGTGGTTCGGCGATCGGCTGCAGCGGGCGCGCGCGCATCAGGCGCCCGAAAAGCTGACGTTCAAGCAGGCGTTTTTTGTCGGGCTGGCGCAGGTCGGCGCGCTGATTCCGGGCTTTTCGCGCAGCGGCCTGACGATGATCGCCGGCAATGCCGCCGGCTTGACCGCGGAAAAGGCGGCGGAGTTTTCGTTTCTGCTCGGCACGCCGATCATTTTCGCCGCGGGTCTGCTCGAAGTGCCGAAGCTGTTTCACGCGCCGTCGCAGCTCGCCGATGCGGCGTTAGGCGGTGTGTTGACGGCGATCGCGGCGTATCTGAGCGTGCGGTTTTTGATGCGCTACTTCGAAGGGCGCGGACGGCTTGCTTCGTTCGGCGTGTATTGCGTAATCGCGGGGCTCGGGTTCCTCGCGTGGTTTACGATGCATCCGCAGCCGGTTTGAGGGTTGTCGCGAGTTTTTTGTGAAGGCCTGTCGACCGGCTTCTCGTCGAGGCTTTCCCTGCAGCCGACCGGGCCGGCGCTTGCCGGCTCGCGCCTGGCACGCCGCGCGTCGGGTAGAATCTCGGTCGGCCTGGGTTGACGCGCAAGCGAAGCGCGCCCTCCAACCCATGCGCCACGACGCAGATGAAATACGCACCGCATTGGTGTAGCATCTGCGCTCTTCGTCGCGGCAGTAGCTCAGCTGGATAGAGCATCGGCCTTCTAAGCCGAGGGGCGGGGGTTCGAGTCCCTCCTGCCGCGCCATTTGGGACACTTACACGACACGTCGGCAACGTGAACGACACCTTCCGCGAGGCTACTTCGCGAGCCCCGTCATCCAGCCCAAGCCCGCCTCAGTCCCCGCCGCCGGAAGGTATTCGCATCCCACCCAACCCTGCCAGTTCGCCGCTTGCAGCTCGGCAAACACCTTCGCAAAATTGATTTCCCCGGTGCCGGGTTCATGCCGTCCAGGCACATCCGCAAGCTGCACATGCGCCGCATACGGCAGACTCGCGCGCATCCGTTCGATCAGATTGCCTTCGCCGCGCTGCAGGTGGAACAGGTCCAGCATGATCTTCAGATTCGGCCGCTGCAGCGTTTCGATCAGGCCGATCGCCTGCTGCTGACGGTTCAGCAGATAAGCCGGCCGATCCACCGCGTTGAGCGGCTCGATCATCACCGTCACGCGATGCTGTGCGGCAATCTCGCAGGCCTCGTCGATATTGGCCTGATACGCATCCCACGCCGCGTCGCGTCCGACCGCCGCATCGACGATGCCTGCCATCACGTGAACATTCGGACAGCCGATCGCCCGCGCATATTCGACCGCTTCGTGCACCGAATCGCGAAACGCACTGCGCCGGCGCGGGTCGGCCGCAAGGCCCCAGTCGCCGGCGCCTACGTCGCCCGGCGCGCTGTTGATGCCGATCATCTCGAGCCCGCTGTCGCGCAACGCCGCATGCAGCGTCGCGGCCGGGATCTCATACGGGAACCACATTTCGACGGCTTCGAATCGCGCTGCTCGCGCGGCGCTCAGACGTTCGAGCAAAGGACGGTCTTGAAACAGGGTCGACAGATTGGCGGAAAACTTGAGCATGTTCGCGTAGGTGTGGAGTGACAAGTGCGGGAGCAGCGACAGCAGAAACATCGGCAATAGCGAGAGCAGACGGCCGCACGGCCTACCGCGGCGACGCCTGCAGAAACGTCAGAATCTCGTCCGCCACCGCCTGCGGCGCTTCGCGCTGCGGAAAGTGGCCGACGCCGTCGAGCACCGTGCGCCGATAAGGTCCGGTGAAAAAGCGCTCGCGGTCTTCCGACGAGGCCGGATGATTGCACAGATCGGCGCCGCCATGCAGCACCAGTGTCGGTATCGACAAAACCGGCGCGGGATTCAGTCGCCGCTCGTCTTCGTCGTAGAGCGGATCGCCGTCGACGAATCCCCAGCGATGCCGGTACGAATGCAGCACGACTTCTGCCCAGTCGGGGCTGTCGAACGCGCGGCACGCTTCGTCGAACGCCGCCTTCCGATACCAGCCGGGCGGCGACCACGTGTCCCACATCATGCGGGCGAAGTCGCGCCGGTCATCCTCGACGCTGCGCTGGCCGCGCGGCGTCGCCATATACCAGTGATACCAGTAGTTGCGCGCCTGCAGCAGCGAAATAGCCTGTGCGGGATCGTTGGTGCCGTAGCCGACCGACAGCATCACCAGATGCGACGCCGCATCCGGTTCGAGCCCGCATGCATTGGCGACCGCGCGAGCGCCCCAGTCGTGTCCGATCAGCACCGGCCGCTCGATCTGCAGCGCCTCCTGCAAATCGAGCAGATCGCGCCCGAGCGCCGCGAGCTGGCCGCTGCGCTGCGTCGACGCGGACCGGAAGCGTGTCGGCGCAAAGCCGCGCAGCGCAGGCGCGAGCACGCGATAGCCCGCTTGCGCGATCAGCGGCGCCACGTCGCACCACGTTTGCGCGCTGTCGGGCCAGCCGTGCAGCAGCAGCGCGGTGCGCTTGCCAAACGGGTTCCATTGCAGATAACCCACTTCGAGCGAGCGGGTCGTGACGTATTGGTATGCAGACATCGGGGTACCTTCGACGGGATCGATGCGAGTATCGTATGTCGGCCATTAAATCCGATTCGTGATTAATGTGGCAATATTCATCACGTTTTGTGCAGAGTCATTCGCCATGCAAACCGCTGCCGTTGAGGCTTCCGCCGCTGTCCCGTCGGGCTCGCTCGATATCGCGCTGTTGCGCACCTTCCTGCAGGTTGTCGATGCCGGCGGTTTTGCGCTGGCCGCCGAGCAGCTCGCGCTGACGCCGTCGGCAGTCAGCGGCCATATCAGGCGCCTCGAAGAAAGCGCCGGCGCGAGGCTGCTCGCGCGCACCACGCGCCGGCTCGATCTGACCCAGGCCGGCGAGATGCTGTACATGTACGCGCGCAATATCGTCGAGCTCGAGCGCGAGGCGCGCGCGCGGCTGCAGGGCGGCACGGTGCACGGCCGGCTGCGCATCGGTGCGTCGGAGGATTTCGCCAGCAGCTGGCTTGCGCGCGTGCTGCAGACGTTTCGCCGCTGGCACCCGGACGCGTCGCTCGAGCTGAAAGTCGGCATCACCGCCGATCTGCTGCGTCAACAGGCGCGCGGCAAGCTGGATCTGGTATTCGGCAAGCAATGCGCGCGCGTCGACGACGCGGGCGAACTGCTGTGGGAAGAGCCGCTCGTGTGGGCCTACGGCGCAGCCGCCGCGTTCGACCAAACCGCGGCAGTGCCGCTCGCAGTCTTTCCGGACCCTTGCGTGTATCGCGAAGCGGCGCTGTCGGCGTTGAGCGGCGCGGGCCGCGCGTGGCGCATTGCGTTTGAAAGCGGCAGCATGGCGGGCTGCGTATCGGCCGCGCTGGCCGGCTTTGCGGTCGCACCGCTGGCGCGCAGTCAGTTGCGCGATGGCTTGCGCGAACTCGGCGCGGCAGACGGCTTGCCGCCGTTGCCCGAGGCGCGCTTCTACGCGTTCACGCGCAAGGCTTCAGCCGCGGCGAGCGCGCTAGTCGATGCGGTGCGCGAACTGGGGCGGCGCAACCGCTTCGCCGGCATGTAGGCGTGACGTAATTGCGCTAACGCAGTGCACCGGTTTCACCGCGGGTTCGCCAACGTGGTGACGGCTTCGCGTCCGTTATTTTTCCGACTCCTTCGTTGTCATTTGCTAGTACCACCCTCCGACATTGCCACGGGCGGGCGAACGGCCGAACGCGTTCGCGCGCGAACCGGCTCACAGCGCGCCGAACCATCGCCGCAGCGCGGCAGTCGCGCCGCGGATCGGCTGCATGTCCCGCAAGTCTTTTACCTGGGAAGGGCGTCAAATGCTACGAAATTCGCTGAGAGTTCTGGCCGGTGTCGGCCAGCAGATGCGCAGGATCGGCATGCCATGTTTTCTGCTGGCCGCGCGTCTGTGGATCGGGCAGGTCGTGTTCGCGCACCAGTTCATGGCCATGGTGCAGCAAGGTTCACCTGGCCAGCCCGGCGGTCCGCTGCATGTGCCGGACAGTGTCGCGACCGCGCTGCATGGCGTGGCGCCGCTGCTGATCGCGGCCGGGTTGCTGACCCGCCCGGTAGCCGCCGCGTTGCTGATCAGCAGCCTCGCCGCGCGCACGTGGTTTCTCGACGGTGTCGAGCCTTCGATCCTGATCTGGCTGATGGTGGCCGGCGCCGGCACCTTCTCGCTCGACGCGCTGCTCGATCGTGGTGTGCCGTTCGCGGCACTCGGTCCGTTGCGCTGGCTGCGCTCATGCTATCGCTTCGTTTCCTGGTGCTTCGTGCCGCTGATGCTGTTCGCCACGCGCATCGGTATGGCCAGTGCGCTGTATCTGTTCGCGACCGGCGGCACGGCACCGGTCGCCGACATGATGAGAAACACCTTCGTGTTGCCGCCCGGCGTGCCGGCATGGCTGGCGTTGGGCCTCGCATGCGTGCTCGCGCTCGGTCTTGCCACGCGGCTGGTCGCCGCGGTGTGCGTGCTGCTGGTGGCGTCGGCGGCGGGCGCGCTGATGTCGATGGATCAGATGCTGGCAGTGCTGCTGTTGCTGCTCGCGCTGGTTGCCGCAGGCGGCGGCGCGTTGTCGGTGGATCGTCTGCTGCGCCGCTGGTCGGCGCAACGTGCCGCTGCCGGCACGGAGGGCGGCGCGGCGCGGCCGCGCGTCGTAGTGGTCGGCGGCGGCTTCGGCGGCGTGGCGGCAGTCCGGCGCCTGCGCAACACGGGCTGCGACGTGACGCTGATCGACCGCCGCAACTATCACCTGTTTCAGCCGCTGCTGTATCAGGCGGCCACCGCGGCGCTTTCGACGAGCGGCATCGCCACGCCGATCCGCAGCCTGTTTCGCGGCCAGCGCAATGTGCGCGTGCGTCTGGGCGAGGTGATCGGCATCGATACCGAAACACGCGAGGTGGAGTTGCCGGACGGCAAGGAGCCTTACGACTATCTGGTGCTCGCAACCGGCGCCCGGCACGGTTATTTCGGCAAAGACCATTGGGCACCGTACGCGCCGGGCCTGAAGAACGTCGAGGACGCCGCGTCGATCCGCAGCCGTCTGCTGCGCGCGTTCGAAGCAGCGGAAAGCAGCCGCGACGCCGCCACGCGCGACGCCTGGCTGACCTTCGTGATCGTCGGCGGCGGCCCGACCGGCATCGAGCTCGCCGGTGCGATCGCGGAGCTCGCGCGGCACGGCCTCGCCGGCGAATACCATGCAATCGATCCCGCCGCGGCGCGCGTCATCCTGCTGCACGCCGGACCGCGCGTGTTGCCGACCTTTCATCCGGCGCTGTCGGCTGTGGCCCAGCGGTCGCTGCGCAAGCTCGGTGTCGACGTGCGGCTCGACACGCGCGTGCTCGACGTCGACGACGATGGCGTGATGGTGGGCGAACAGCGCATTGCCGCGCGCACCGTGCTGTGGGCCGCCGGTGTGACCGCTTCGCCAGCCGCCAGCTGGCTGGGCCTTGCCGCGGATAATTCCGGACGCGTCGGCGTCGGCGCCGATCTGTCGGTACCGGGGCACGAGCGCATCTTCGCGATCGGCGATACCGCGGCGAGCCTCGCGTGGAACGGCGCAGCGGTGCCGGGACTCGCACCGGCCGCCAAGCAGCAGGGCCGTTACGTGGCGAGCCTGATCGATGCGCGGATTCATATGCGCCGCGCTCCGTCGGCATTCCGCTATCGCCATCTGGGCAGCCTGGCGACGATTGGACGCCAGTCCGCCGTCATCGAGTTCGGTCGGCTGCGCATCTGGGGTGCGCCCGCATGGTGGCTATGGGGCGCCGCGCATATCGTGTTTCTGGGCGGCGGGCGCAACCGGCTGGCGGTTGCGCTCGACTGGTTGTGGGCGTATCTGACTTATCGGCGCAGCGCGCGGCTGATCGTCGACAATTCGCGCTAGGGCCAGACGCGACCGCTGCTTTATTGCCGCGGCGGTGAGTGTTACGGACGGCGGCCGGCAGCGGTGCCGCGGCTGCGGCCGGAGTTGCGCCGTTGCGACGGTTCACGGCGCCGTCTATCAGCGCGGCAGCAGCACGCAGGTCGCCGCCGCGAGCAGCGCGAACGACGCGAGCAGACAGGCGACGCCGACACTCGCGAGGCGCCCCGGCCACTTGCTGCGCGGCAACGCCACGAGGCTCACGACGATCGGGTGCGGCGCCGGTTCACGGCGAATCGCAAGGGGGATCAGCAGGATGCAGATCAGCGTCAGCATCAGGGCGAAAAAGCGCAGCGCGAACGAGAAGTCCATGGTGTGAGCGCGGTGGGCGGGGCGCTTGTCGCGCGTGAAAATTGACCGGGCTCATGGTATGGATCGCCATCGCGTGCGCCTATGAGACTCATCCTAAAAGTACTCGCGTACGCTACATCGCGCGCAGCGCGGCCCGTTGCTTCGGTACGGCGCTGGCCTCCTGCGATGCCGCACGAATACGCAGTCTTTTCAGGATCGACGTCACGGCGCGCGTGCTATTCTTTTCGGGCCCAGATCACGAGCCGCCCGACGCGGCGGTCGCCCCCCGATCTTCCACGGAGACTCCAGCAAAATGCGCAAACCAAACCGGACCGTGTTCAAACTGACGATGGGCGCAGTGCTGTTCGCCGGCGCGCTCGGCGCGCACGCGGCGAATCTCGGCTTTCTGAACGACACGCCGATCAGCTACATGAAGCAGCCCGACATCGATTCGCTGCGGAACGCCGCATTCGATGCACTCGACCACAAGCAGGACGGCGAAACCGCCAGCTGGACCAACGAAGGCGTGCGCAATGCGGTCAGGATCGAAGGGCAGCTGACGCCGGAAGGCACCACCAAAAACGGCGACCGCACCTGCCGCTTCGTGCGCGCGGTGATTACCGCGAAGGGCCAGTCGATGAACCTGCATCCGCAGTTCTGCCGGCAGGGCAGCGGCCGCTGGCAGCTGCAGAAACGGAATTGAGCGAGCGCATCGTTTCGTGCGGCGTGGTGCTGCTCGACCCTGAAGGCCGCGTACTGCTCGCGCATGCGACCGGCACCGATCACTGGGATATTCCGAAAGGCCAGGGCGAGGAAGGCGAGCCGCCGACGGTAACTGCACTGCGCGAAATGGTCGAAGAGACCGGCATCGCGATCGAAGCCGCGCGGCTCACCGACCTCGGACGCTTTGCATACCGGCGCGACAAGGACCTGCATCTGTTCGCGGCGCGCGCGCAAGCGCATGAACTCGATCTGACGTCGTGCACGTGCACGTCGCTGTTTCCGCGGCGCACCGACGGCGTGATGATTCCCGAAATGGATGCGTACCGCTGGTGCCGGCCGGACGAAGTCGAACAGTATGCGAGCCGCAGTCTGACGCGGCTGTTTCACAGCACGTTATCGCTTGCGCAGTTGCATCAGTCTTTGTAGCGGTGGCGGGCAGGCAAAGGGCGCCGCGCCGGCGTGCGCTCAATCGAGCGCCTTGTCGTTCGGATGCGCGAACAGCGAGCGCATCTCCTGCGACAGCGGGTAGTTCAAATTGATGCCGTGCGGCGGAATCGGTTGCGTGAACCACACGTTGTATAGCCGCTCCGCTTCGCCGGAGGTCTGCATGCGCGTAATCACGCCGTTCACGAGATCGCGGAATGCCGCGTCGCCCTTGCGGAACATGCACGCATAGGTTTCGTAACCGAGCGGCGTGCCGGTTACGACGAAGTCGTCCGGGCGCGGGTCTTTCGCGCGAAAGCCGTACAGGATCGGCTCGTCCATCACGAATGCGACCGCGCGGTCCGCTTTCACCGCGTCAAACGCGTCCGCGTGATCCTTCGCGCTGGCGATGCGCATGTTCAGCTGTTTTTCGCTATTGAGCTGCCGCACCAGCCGCTCGTCGGAGGTGCCGGCTGTCGTCACCACCGGCTTGCCGGCGAGATCGGCGAAATCGCTGATACCGGCGTTCTTGCGCGCGATCATCCGCACCGCGTACTGAAAGAAGCTGTTCGAAAACGCGGCGACGTTCTCGCGCTCGTGCGTGTGCGTGGTCGACCCGCATTCGAAGTCGATCTGATTGTTGGCGAGCATCATGAAGCGATTCGCCGACGTGATTGTCACTTCACGCACGCGCAGATTCGGCATCGCGAGGGTCTTTCTGATCTCGTCGACGATTTCGAGCGCGATAGTCTGCGAGTAGCCGACCGTGTGCTGGCCGTCGGAGTATGAGAACGGAATCGATGCCTCGCGCACGCCGAGCACGACGACGCCGTCATCGCGGATTTTCTTCAGCGTGCCGCTGAGTTCCTGCGTACGTTCCTGCGCGCGAGCCGGCGCAGTGGCAACCAGACCCACACACAGCGACAGACACAGCGACAGCCTCAGCGCGAGCGGCGACGTGGCCGCGGCCACCACGCTGCGCAGATCCCGAAATGCAGCCTTCATCGTTTCCCCCAGGGCCGACACATTGCGCCGGCCGCCACCGTGACCTCGATCGACCCTTGTTATTGGTTTGGTATGCCCGTGCGCAACCGGTGCGCGACGACGGGCATGTCATGCAGGACAGCGGTGCAAGGCCGCAGTGCCGTGCGACAGACGTTCAGGCATTCAGCCAGCTTACGCTGGCTTACCCCAACTGTCGCGCAGACTGACGATGCGATTGAATACGGGTTTGCCCGGTTTCGTGTCGTAACGGTCCGCGACGAAGTAGCCGTGGCGCTCGAACTGGAAGCGCTGCTCGGCTTCGGCGTCGCGCGCGCCCGGTTCCACAAAGGCTTGCACGATTCGCTTCGAGTCTGGATTGAGCGCCTCGAGAAAGTCGCGGCCGCCCGCGTCCGGTTGCGCTTCGCGGAACAGCCGGTCGTACAGGCGAACCTCGGCGGGGCATGCGCCGGCTGCGCTCAGCCAGTGGATCGTGCCCTTCACCTTGTAGCTGTTCGCGCCTTCGGTACCCGACCGGCTGTCGGGGAAGTAGTTGCAATGCACCGCGACCACGTTGCCGTGTTCGTCCTTGTCCGCGCCGGTGCATTCGACCACGTAGCCGTACTTCAGACGCACCTTGTTGCCCGGGAACAGGCGGAAATAGCCCTTCGGCGGGGTTTCGGCGAAGTCTTCACGCTCGATCCACAGCTCGCGCGAGAACGGCAGCGTACGCGTGCCGCGCTCCGGATGATGCGGGTGCACCGGCGCGCTGCAGTCTTCGGTCGTGCCTTCGGGGTAGTTGTCGATGATCAGTTTCAGCGGATCGAGCACCGCGGTCGCGCGCGGCGCCTTTTCGTCGAGATCGTCGCGCAGCGCGCCTTCGAACACGCTCATGTCGATCCACGAATCGACCTTGGTCACGCCGATGCGGTCGCACAGCAGCTGGATCGATTCCGGCGTGAAGCCGCGCCGCCGCACGCCGACGATGGTCGGCATGCGCGGGTCGTCCCAGCCGTCGACGTGACCTTCGGTGACGAGCTGCAGCAGCTTGCGCTTGCTGGTGATCGCGTACGTGAGGTTCAGCCGCGAAAACTCGATTTGCTGCGGCAGCGGCCGCGCGAATACGCCGGCATCGGACAGCTCGGCGAGGATCCAGTCGTACAGCGGCCGGTGGTCTTCGAACTCGAGCGTGCACAGCGAGTGCGTGATGTTTTCCAACGCGTCCGAGATGCAGTGCGTGTAGTCGTACATCGGATACACGCACCACTGGTCGCCGGTGCGGTAGTGGTGCGCGAAGCGGATGCGGTACAGCACCGGGTCGCGCATGTTGAAGTTCGGCGACGCCATGTCGATCTTCGCGCGCAGCACGTGCTCGCCTTCCTTGAACTCGCCGGCTTTCATGCGGCGGAACAGGTCGAGGTTCTCTTCGACCGAGCGGTCGCGATACGGCGACGGCTTGCCCGGCTCGGTGGCCGAGCCGCGGTTGGCGCGCATGTCTTCGGCCGACTGACTGTCGACGTAGGCCTTGCCGCGCTGGATCAGCAGTTCGGCGAACTGGTACAGCTTGTCGTAGTAGTCGCTCGCGTAGTACAGGTGCTCGGTGCCGTCCTTGTTCCACTCGAAGCCGAGCCAGCGCACCGCGTCGATGATCGATTCGACGTACTCGAAGCTTTCCTTTTCCGGATTGGTGTCGTCGAAGCGCAGGTGGCACACGCCGCCATAGCTGCGTGCGATGCCGAAATTCAGGCAGATGCTCTTCGCGTGGCCGAGGTGCAGATAGCCGTTCGGCTCGGGCGGGAAGCGCGTTTCGACACGCTGGCTCCACTTTCCGGAGCGATTGTCTTCGTCGACGATGTTGCGGATGAAGTTGGCCGCGGGCGCGTCGTTGCGCTCGACGTTGTTGCGTTCTGTGCTCATGCGAAAAGAAGAAGGTCGGCGAGGGCGCTCGGTGCGCTCCCTAATCCGACAATTCTACCTGACGAGTTTCTTCGGCACAGCGCCCCGGCGGGTGGCGCGGACGCCGGACTGGTCGGGGTGAGGCGTGCAGACAACAGTTTTGGGGCGGGAGCGCGGTTTGCGCGGGTTTTTGGGTGGTTGGCGCGCGTGGTGCAAGGTTGGTGCAGATTCATTTGCTGGTGTTGCGCGGGAGCCGTATGGGTGTTGCTTGCGGGTGTGTGCCTGCGGAGGTTGCCTGCGGAGGTTGCCTGCAGACCT
>Ga0310813_10000666_pt1 | contig 21158 bp, 14 predicted proteins | sample YN3metagenome_FD_203086 | JGI IMG/M metagenome (GOLD analysis project Ga0310813, IMG submission 203086) | Soil microbial communities from experimental microcosm in Duke University, North Carolina, United States - YN3 | ecosystem: Engineered > Artificial ecosystem > Soil microcosm > Unclassified...
CCAAAATAGGACCTCCGGAGGCCATCATCAATTTTCTGCCGAATAGAGTCACCCCAACTAATCGCGTTGTGATCATACCAGACGTCCAAACCTGCAGCGCCTGCCTGCTCGACAAGACCGTCCACAAAATCCTTCTTGTCCGCTGAGGCGTGAGAGATGAAGAAGTCGTATGGAGTTGCTCGCCCTTCAGCTGCTTCAACGACGAAAGGCTGAGTTGCCAGCACCTGGTTCTCGATGGCTGCTGTCAGCTGTTGTTTAAGACTGGCCACATCACGAGAGAGCGCGAGGTTGTCTGACTGCAACTTCTTACGCGCGCTTTCCTCGGACTTGCGCTGCTTCTCATAGGCGACCGCCTGGTCCCGGCGTTCTTTCTCCTCACCGCTAAGCACCCGTGACTGAGCGCGAGCGAGTTCATCCATTTTGCGCGATAGGTCCGCGCCAAATCGAGCGGCTTGGTCCTGCGCTGTCTCAAGTTTCTTCGACTCTCGTTCGGCCGTGCTCATGTAATTCTTGGCCGTCGAGGGGCTGCTTGCGCGGGACGCGGAAGCCATTGCGGAGTTCATGTTCTTCATGGCTTGCGCCACCTTCTTCATCTCCTCCGATTGTCGTCGCTGAAGATCGTTGATCTCTTTTTGAACGCGCGCGACGGTTGAGCGATCAGTGCTTAGAGACATGGCGACCCCTGACTGGTTCGAAGTCGCCTGGGCATGGACGATCCGAGAACTGCTGCACAAGGCAAATAACGCCATTCCGTTGATGTCGGGGGCGGACCAACTAGGTGCAGTGCTGCCCGGCAAATTGTACACCCGTGGCAGTCGGGTGATCGACCTTGCCGGGCAATTGTTGGCTCGATGGGTGTTAGTGTGATCGCATTGTGGTGGAAAGCGGACCGGCGGCTTTTGGGTCCGCATCCGCAGAAAGCGGACGTTGGCTGTCCAAACGACTTCTCCGCGCTTGATGGCGGAGGGCGGAACCTTTCGCCCAGCAAATAGTAGCCGCGTAACGCTCAAGAGACCAGAATTGCGCTCCTCGATGGTTCGCGCATGAGAGCGCGTCTTGGGGGCTCCACGCCCTGGTAAGCCTTAGGGAGAGTAGCCCACAGACAGGCACATGCGGGATGCAGTGGTGGTAGAATCACTTAGGCACAGTTCAACGGCTAGTACCTTCCAACAACCTCGTTTGGTCAACGTGTCGTGACGGGTTCGAGGGTTGCAGCTAGCAGATCGATCAGCGCGGTGCGCGCCCGCGTTTGGCTGGTCACGTCGATGCTGGCGACTGTAAGACGCACCGGGCCATCTGTATGCGCGATTCGATGATGCGCGAGCAGCGGCCCGGTGAGCCCCGCGTGGTGAGGATAGAGCAGCACCAATGCCCTACATTCATAGAGCTGGGCATAGGCCATCACCTGGTAAAGATCAGCCTCTTTGATACCCATCTTCCGGTCTACGGTTAAAGCTTTCCACTTAGTATCGAGAACGACGGCAGCACCTCCATCGCGACGCAACAGTCGCAAGTCGGGTTCAGTCTCGAACAAAGCGTTCTCACCGTTCTCTGGGTAGAGGCACGGCTGCCGGCCGCCCTGCGCTCGCAACTTCAGACCGAAATGTGCAGCGATGGGATCGAGCAACCGGGCGACATAACGTTCGAACAGCGCGTTCATGTCGAACAACAGCGCGAAACCGTCCGCCGCGCCCGCTGCGCTGTTCTGGAATTTGTCACCTAGGATCAGCTTCGACAGTCGGAGCAGCCCCTGCCACCGCATGTTCGTCCGATCCGGCACAATCCGATCCCAGCGCAACATGGCCGCAGGAACATCAGAGACGTCCGCATAAATCAGCGCCAGTTCGGCTAGCGAACGCTGGTTAGCATGGCTGCGCGCTAGCCAGCGCAGGCGAGATATCGCCGCCTTCATAACCTGATTAAGCGCAGTATCGTCAGAAAACTCGTCATAGCGGCACGCGAGGCGATGCGGGGCCGCGGCAAGAGTGGTGAACTGCCGCGTAACGTCGAGCCTCCCGCGCAGCGCCGGTAGATCCTCCTGGTGCGCGACGTAAGTGCGGGGCATGCCGCGGCGCACCGCATCATGGGCGAGCGCCGCAAAACGCGCGATCAGCACCTCGAGCAGCGTGTGGTCCTGCGTGTCGAGCGTGGTCGCTGCGTCGTCGGCGATCGGCAGGTCGTGTGCGATGCCCAGCATACCAATCAGCTGACGACGCAGCGCCCGCGCGTCGCCGGTCGCGTGCCGATCGACCTTGGGCAGGATCTCGCAACTGGTGCCACCTGCCGCGACCACCCCAACGAGATTCTGAGCCGTCAGTGCTTCGCGACCGAAGTCGAACGCACGCTGGGCACCCTTCAGCCGCTTGGCCGGTCCGATGGCGGCGCGCACCAGCGGCTCCGCCTCGTACGCCGGTATGGCGTCCTCGGCGTCGAAGCTTCGCTGCTCCCATTCGAAAAGCTGATGATGCGCCACGCCTGCCCCGTTAGCTAATCAGGCGGGTGTAAGCATCGACGGCAAAGGTATCTCGTACTGACCAGCGCGTGCGCGGCTGGGCGTCGGCAAGGCCGGGAGGAGGATTGAGTATTTCGGCCTCAAGGAAGGGATTGTTCTCTCGCCCGCCCAGCACATCCGCGGTCCGGCTCCAATCCTCAAAGAAATACTCCGCAATGAGCGGGATCACCTTGTCGCGCATGGCAGCGTCGAGCGCAGGCTTCGTTGTACAGCCGAGCAACCAGCCGTGGCCGATCTGATGCTCACGATCAAGCAGGTACTCGATGCGGTCGTTGATCGTGCGCAGCACGTCGGCCAGCATCACGTCCGCTCCAACGACTTGGGCATCCATGCCGCGCACGTCATATCTGGGCATCATCTCGGTAAAGGTAAAGCGACGGCGTAACGCCTTGTCTATTAGTGCAATCGATCGGTCGGCCGTGTTCATGGTGCCAATTATGTGGAGGTTTGCGGGCACGCCGAAACTGTCGCCCGAATAAGGCAGCCGCACTTTCAACTCATTTACCTTGCGTAGTCGCTTGTCAGGCTCAAGCAGAGTAATGAGTTCGCCGAACACTTTCGAGATATTGGCGCGATTAATCTCGTCGATCACGAGGACGAAGGGTTCAGGAGCACCGGCGCCGCTATCCTGCTGGCTATTGGCGTAGCGCTCGAGGGCTGGGATGTTGAGTTCGGATGAAGTCAGCACATAGGCCGACTTCATCGTAAAGGCGCGATCGTAAATCTCCGAGGCGGGTACGCCCGCGCGATCCACCCAGAGCCATCGGACGGTCCGACGGTGCGCGTATCCGCCGCCCTCGCGTGGCACATACTCATAGTCGCCGGTCACCTCGCCGATTGCACGAAAAAGACTGTTGCCTTTCGAGACCACGACGACGTCGCCAACACGAATCCAGTTACGGAAAATATTCGGCATCTGGACACGCCCGCTGGTGGCATCGGCTTCATCATTGCCTTCCTCAGTTCGGATAACTTCGATTATCGCGCTGCGATCGGCAAAACGGTCGTCGGACCAGTCATGATCGCCAAAACCAAGCAAGGTGAAGCCGCCTGCTATAGCTTCTTCGAACAGGTGAGCGTCGTCGGGATTGCTGGCTTCCCCAATCGACATTTTGAACACCTTCCGATCGCCGATCGTGAAGGACTCAACTCCAGGCCCAGTGCTCGTTTCCGCTCGCCTGGCGATCTTTCGAAAGATGCCCGGCATTGGCGCCAACCGGAATCCAGCGGCTAGCGGCAGTCCGTCCTCATCGACCGACGAGGGGCGCAGGCCTTCAACGAACTCTTCATAAGCCATCGACTGGTGAAAGGTGACAAACTCAATGCGTCCGGCTTCGGAAAGCTCGGCATAGCGCGTCATCAACGCTGAGCGGTCTTCGGGTACGTCCTCCCCGCACAGGCGCACAGCATGCTCGGCAGTGGCAAACGTCTTGCCAGTGCCAGGCGGGCCATAAAGGATCAAGTTGGTGGGATCGGGATGCACGATTAGGTTTTCCTCCAACAGTTCTTCATCGTCGTCGTTGTAGCCGGCTTCGTCCGGCCAACGGCCCGGCCGTTGTGGCGTTGATGGGTCCCAAGAAGCGATCACCGTTTCATGCTTTCGGAATGCTTCCGAAAACGCCTCGGCTCCGGCCAGATCGAGCGGAAAGGCATGCTGGCCAAGCGCCGGTTTTCCCGGCTTGTCGCTGAGCCAAATACGCGGAGCACTCGGTTGATCCAGATAACCAAGCGTCAGTCGTGCGCGCCGGTTGACGTCGGGCTTGCGGCCCAGGCGAACAGGGTTGTGCGCCATATTGGTGTGGTACCAGTCGAGTCCAGCATCGTGCGCAACGCGCGCAATCTTGCAGAAGGCGGTGCGCTGGGCGGCTGACCACGACTTCTGCCACGCGTTGAAATTCGCGCTCGCAAACCGCTTCAACAGAGCATCGTCATCCAACTCAATCTCCTTCGCACTGCATGTGGCTAAGATAAAGCCATGCACGTCCCAGAGGTCGCGCGGGACCCAGCCCCAATCGATCAACACATTGCGAATTTGCTCGGCGAGAGCCAGCACGGCGCGGTACTCGTCGTCGCTCATGGCCTTGTTGGCGAACAACGTGCGTTTGTTAAGCATTCGCTCGGCGTTCACGTAGACCTGGTAACGTACGCTGATGGCGCGGTCGGGCGCGACTGCCGCGAGCACGGTCGAGGGCACAACACGGGTGTCACGGAACGTGTTGGGCTCGCCGATCGCTTCTAGCGTAGAACGGAAAGTTTGATTGAAGGTCAGCGCAGCGGTCGCGGGGTCGTCCCGCCCCGCGATTAGCCCATCAAGCGCAGCATCGAAGCCAACGGGATCTACGTCGCGAGCGCGGGGCACGCGCCAATTCACATCTCCATCGAAGAATGGCGGCAGCGCACCTCGGCCGCCTTGCGAGGCGGCGAGCACGTCCTGTAGCACTCCCCATCCGTCCGATGCATGCTTGGCCGCCGCGGCGAGTAGCGCATCGACGCGCCGACGGTAGCTTTCGTAGTAAAGGCCGCTTGTAGCAGTGAATGACCCAGCGTCGCTGAAGTCGGGAAAGACAGAAAGAAAACGAGTGCGCAGGGTATCGAGCGAGCCAGTTGGGTGCTCACCACCTACAATCGATCGAGCAGGGATCCCCAGCTTCGCAGCCAGGGACGGCTCAAGCTCATATCGCTGCAGCACGTCCGCGCCGTAGCGCAGCACGCTTACTGGCCCCTTGCCATTAATTGCTCTGACCCGGGCAGGCAAGCGGTCGATCAGCATTGCCCTTGCAAGTGCTTCGACGGTGTCCACCTCGATAAAGTCGGCGGTTTTGTTTGATGCGCCGCGCGGCTTCACGCGATAGGCGCCGCGACCAGTTTGGCGGTTGCCGTGCTTGACCGGCTGATATCCGTTACCTTGCGCATCGTAGAAGATAAGCTCGCGCTGATTCACAATTGTTTCCCGACCTCCGCGTTTGGTTATCGTATTCACCAGCCGCAGATGATCAACCAAATTCGCTATTATCCTCAGCAGCTTGCCGGGTCGCTTTGAGCCCCTTGCAGGCACTTGTGCAAAGGATGCTCCCGCAAGAAGGCGACAGCCCAGCTAAGCGCCTCTGCGCTTGGCAGGAGAGTGACGAACATACGTGAGACCCTGACAGAATAGAGGACCGGCAAGAATTGCGCCGGCGTACAGCGTGTCAGGCGCTGTGTGGTGGTCTCGTGCTCGGCGGCGAAAGCGCGGCAAGGCCCTATCCGACGCGGGCTAGGGCGAATGCGAAACCTTAAACAAGTGGCGAAACGAGGTCTGCTGGTGGTGGGCAGCGGAATGGCAGCTCTCAGGTCAGGACTGGCGGATAGCTGAAGTTCGTTCATGCCGGCCAGATGCCCGCTTCAATCGGCAAGACCGAAACCACGACGGTCCACAACTGGCCGTACGGGTCAGGCAAGACCTAGAACAGTCCCTTGCATGAAGGCTTGGTACGCCAAGCAGGAGGCCTCCAACGCGTGTTTCCTGAGCGATCGCGGTGGACGCCAGCTTCCCGGAACAAGGCGAAACCGTCTGACACCAACGCCTCGAGGTGTGCTTGCGTAGAAGAGCTCGGATGTGAGCAGCCGCTCTGCTTTGCTTTCTCGTGGATGCGGTGAAGCTCTTGCCAACCCTTCTCAAGCGCGCCGCGCACCAAGAAACGTTCGCGGCTATTTGAGTCTGACTTCCCAGGGTCGGGCACTCTGAATTGTTTTCGCAGAAGATCCTGTAGCTGTCGTAGGGCATCATCGCGTTCCCGCTGCATCGCCTCGTTGACCGCTGCAGCTTGCGCAACTGCTCTCTTCAACTCAGCCACTTCGAACTCGACTCGTCGTGACCCCAATTCATTGCTCAGAGATGCTTCTATGCCACCATGTCGATCCGAGATTCGTCGAAAGGCGTTGAGGGCATTAAGGCGCTCGCCTTCGGAGGCAGTTGGATGCGTTGCTGTTTCGAGTAGCTTGATTAGCTTCGGCTTTGTGCTCACAAAGGCTACTCCGTCAGCCGTTCCATGGGTCTGATAGCACCCATTATCGAAGGAAAGGTTGATGCACACCCTTCGCTTCAGCTCGCCGTAGCCATCCTCAGGCTGTCACCGACCAGAAGTCTATAAATGAGGGTAAGCGGAAGGGCCCTTTCGGCTGGATATAACTGGATAGCGGATGTTCATTCAGGCGAAGTGAAACGATCGGCGTTCGAATTCGTGGAACTGATCGTCGCCTAGCACCCTGCAGTTCATCTTCTCAGTGACAAGGCGCTCTTCAAGCTGATTACCAAACTCGCTCGCCTCATCATCGAATACTCTCCACCTAAACGAATAGTAATGTTTCATGATAAGAAAGGTAAAAGCGAGAGGAGTCACAACTCGCGATACCGCCCACCGGTTCTCTGAGTGATGTCCAATGTGAAAGTGACTACATGGATGTGCCAGCACCTTGTACTGGTCTGGAGCATTTTCGTAGCGGATCAACGGAGCTCGTATATCTGGCTCTTCAGTTCCTCGTAGCACGAGTAAGAAGTCTTCGACTGGCATAATATCGGCGTCGACCAGTTCCCTGTAAGCCCTGATCCTTCCTTGACGGTCCTCACCACTAGAGAAAGGGTTTGGATAGTATGCATAACGCACCCTATCTTGAGCGGTCCATCCGAACTGAAGGAAGGAGTAATCAGAGAGAAGAATGTTGTAATAAGATTTTTCAAGAAATGCGAGGTACAAAGAAGAGTATGTCGTAGCCTCTTCGCTGGACAATTTTCGTAGTTCTTCGTCAACCTCAAGGGGATCAATCTTGCTGAGTGTTTCCCCAAGATTAAGCTCCTCCATCAGGCTCCATGAACGAACTACGCCATTCTGAACCTCATTCCGCGTCATAACCGGACTCTAAAGAGAGTAAATCGGCAACCTCGTCTTCACTGAGACCGATATCACTCAACTTTTTCACATACTCAGCCCTAATCTTTTTAGCCTTGACGCTTCGCTTGCTTAGATCCCGCTGGATAGTCTCCACACGTTCCATGTCCGGCATGCGAAAACGCAAGTGCGGATAGTTCTCAAGCGCGAGAGCAACTTCGTGTTGCACCACTCCCGCAGTTGGGCCCACCCCGGAGATCCTGAGCCAGCCCTTAGCCCGAGTGAAGGCCGTGAAAAGCTTATTGCGTCCCGATCGCGTGCGTAGGCTTACGCCGTGAACACCTATGGCCAAGACCACTGCTGCCTCATTCCCTTTGGCACGATACACCGTGGAAAGAGTCACATGATCTGGCAGGGTGAATGCCGGTTCGTTGTAGGGATCAGCTATGATGTTGTTTGAATAAATACCGGCCTGCGCCAGCCCGACCGAAACACGTCTGAAATAGTCGCGAGACGCTCGATCATCGAGCGCGATTACAATGATGTCCTCAGGTCTAAGGCCGCCGTTCAAGAACCCCTGAATGGACTGAAGGACCCAGGTCACCTCGGCCTCGACGCCAGGAGCAACAAAGCTCTCAATCAACGGCGTTCCTGCGGCTTGATCGAGGCTAAGTGGACTATTCTCAGGCGGCCGAAGAAGTTGAACCTGTTGGCCAACGACGAACTCGCCGGCAGTCTCAACGACATAGCCCACGTCTTCCCAGTGTTCTTTGCTCTCGAGCAGTTGTACTGGCTCCTCACTGTACAAGCCGAAGCCAAGCGCGTGAGCAGTTACCAACACTTCGCCCTGATTGCGGTAACATTTACTGAGAACGTGATCGTTAGCCGCACCTGGCGGAAGCCCTGCTGCGCTCCTCTCCAGCGAGATACGGGGCTGTCCGTCGGCATCCTGACCGAATAGTTGATCTGGTGTTCTGATTGTCACGTCGAGAATATTTTGAAGCTCGTCATAAGCCCAGATGATGTTTTTCTGGTCTCGCTCGCCCCGAGCAAGGTGGAAACAAAGCTCGTAGAACCCGCTTGGAAAGTCCTGTCCTTCATCGATCAAGATGTGATCGTAGTAGGGTTGCACTTGGGTCTGCTGCATCAGGTCGCGACACGCGAAGTCAAATGGGTCGAGCCGCACCTTCGTCCGCATGAGCGCATAGGCTGCGCCATTTCTGGCATCTGCAAACGCCAGCGGGCTCAAGTTCTCGCGCCGACAAGCGTCTGCATACGTTCCACTTGAACGCGCTCCTCCCCAACCATGGCGGATATGGATCTTATCCCAATTGGGATCTTCATCCCGATAGTGACGATAGAACCGTGTCACCAAGTTCGTCAGGGCAGTCCGTAAACTTCGAGTATAAAAAGTAATTAGGATCTGCTCGTCCGGGCGAGTCAGGTGCAGGTGCGCCGCTTTCATTGCAAGAATGACGGTCTTGCCCGAGCCCGCTAGACCCCGAATTCGCTGCGGGCCTGAGACGTTCACGAGAGCAACGCGCCTTTGGCGTTGATCGAAGTTCGCGATCTCTGACTCGAGTTCGGACAGTGAGGCAGCGAGCGGCTGTGTTGCTGGATTGCTCACAGACCGGGGTTTTGCTCGGGTTAGCGCCTTTGCGCCTTCCACTACTGACCGAGCCTCGGCAAATGCGGTTGGGCTTATTTCATCGGAAATTAATTCACCAAGAAGCTCATCAAGTCCGGCAAGAGAAGTCACCAATCTGCTCTCGATATCAGGTTCGAAGAACCCCGGAGCCACGTGCATCGCGTAGACTACGGGCGTCACTTCGACGATGAGCTTTGACATTCCACTTCGTAGTGGTCGGCTCTTTAGCATCCGACCAATCAAAATGCTGCAGAACTGGGTTAGCGATTCATCTACATCATGAACAATCGAGGGAAGGCCATCGCCTGCTTCGGCATCGACGAAGCGGATGGCGAGTACTCCATGACGAGGCGAGACCAGAAGCGCGTCCGGCTTGTGGGTTACCGTCTCGTAATCTGCATAGGTCGGGAAATCGTAGTAAAGGGCAGCTTCTTGCAACTGCAGGATGTTTGCTTGGTGGCGAAGATGCTCGATCAGCTCGCGGCCTGTTGGATCCTGCTGCAGGCGGTTGGTGGTGATTAGGACATCGAGGGGCATAGGTCTCTTTCAGGCCGTTCGCGCAGTGTCATGCGTGAGTTGAGCAGTCGTAGTGTCAATTGCACGTTGAGTCACATTGATCCCGCATCAGGAGCGCCGGTGTGCTTTCGAGAGCTGAGTAGCGCCTTCGATGCTGATAAAGTTTGAGCTGCCACCTAAACAATCAGGGTGTTCCGAGCGAACTCATCGAGTGCAGCCATCTGTTCGTCAGAGCGCACATGAACGAATTCCTGCTTGCGGGCAGCCGGAAGCGAGCCTTGAAGGTCTGAGATTGGGTCTTAACGGCCGTAAGCAGCCTGGATATTTGAACGTCCGCTTCCGAGCCACGCCGATTGGATTTGAGACATATAAGTGCGGGTCTTTACGACCGCATCCTTCTTTGCCGAATGATCGTCGGCCTGCCCTGAGAGGAGGCAGCCGGCCCTAACGACAAGAAAAAACCTCTGCGATCACGAGGGACGCGCATTGGAACTCGCCGGAGATTTTTCGAAAGCATAGACTGATACAACCGGCAGCAGGATCTGCCTGCTGACCCGCGAGCGGCAAATGATCAGTTCGACCTCGTAATAGATTTTAGGTTGGCAGGTATAGTGTTCAGAGATCAATCATGGAAAAGTGGTTGAGCTCGGAGAACAGCACTACTCGCTTAAGGACATCACATGCTTCCCGCATCATACCTACCCTCCCCTTACAGTTTTCAGGCCGTAAACAGCGGCGGACTGAAGATCCTGCTCGCCAATGACGAGCAAATCGCTCGGGCAAGGACGACCTTCACGGCTCCGCTCTGGTACATGGAGATCGGAGATCAGCAGAGTCTCGATGCGGTGATGTCCTGGCTGAAGGTGCGGCGTTCCGAATGGCCGGCATGGGGAAAGCTGGCGGAGCAGAAGGGACATCTTGCCCTGGACAAGATACTGCGTAAGCTGATGGCCAAGGACAAGCCGGCAGCTTCCATGGGCATGCTGATGCGCGATGGGTCAGACGATCGCAGTCTCGTGCTTGGCGAACTGTTGGCCGGCAGCACCGGCATGAAAGAATGCGTCTACCATGAGCACAGGTTCGCGGATGTCGAGCGGCGCGATGCTTTTCGGAATTGGTTGCTGGCCAACAACCCAGATGCCAATGCCTTGCTTGAAGTCGGATTGGCCGAAGGCACCGCTCGAATGTCGCAACTCATGGATGAGATTGCAGCTGAGCAAGTCGGGAAAGCTGCCGAGGCTGACGTCTAAGCTTCGGAGCTGCAGGCTGGCCATGGTCGGACTGCTGCCCAATAAATGGCCTATTGCCTGCGACGCAGGGGTCATGCGCGCATGACCCCTACCCTCCTCCCGCAATAATCCGACATTACCGATCTTTCGCTAGGCCTTCGAGATGTCTGACCCTGGTCATACTGACTTGCGCCGCGCGGCGATCGAAACCGCAGAGAACTCGAACGGCGGGCTAATCATCGAGAATGTGGATGAGATAGGAGCGTCTTCAGACTGCAATTATCGTGCTCGAGCTACCCTCATCACGCTCAACAATGCTTTGCTGCCGATGGCGCAGCGAGTTGAGACATCTGATCGACAGGACCTCCTCGAACTCATTAAAGAGGTAGCAGCCACAAGCCGGCGTCGCGCAAGGCTACAGAGGTTTCTGACAATGAGAGGTGCTGTTGCGTTGGTCGACGTGGTGACCGAAGCGGCACTATCTTATGCAGACCAAACGGTCGGCTCTATCCTCCCTGACTTAATGGCTCAGCCGTCCAATTTGTTCACGATAGCGCCGCTGACGCGACCTGCAGTCAAAGCCTGGCTAGAAGATGGGCGTCTGGTTTGCGCCTTTGAACTCGATCAACACCTTCGCTGGCACGGCGATCGGCTGATCCTCCGCGGCTTGATGCCATCAATTTACATAAGCGGCCTCGTTGGGAAACCCCTGTCAATCATTGCCGATCATCCCCTTCTTTCGAGCGATGTCACCATCAAGGCAGTGAACGACTTCGGAAGCGAGATCGAGATTTTGCCTAAGGCACGGTCTCGCCTCGTGGCCCGCGCCGAACTGCAACCTTCACCAGCATAAGGCCGTCTCGGCTGGGATAGGTTTGTCCTCCTTCTCGGACAACATCAGCAACTGGCGCCTTGCTGCTCGGATGGAGGGGGTGTTGCACTGCTCTCGAGGCTGCCCGCCTCTCCGTAGTGAGCGCCAATCCGACAGTTTTGCCTACATTTTAGGAGGTCTGAGGAACAGACTATTTCTCCGACCAACCATTTTTTGAGCCGTTTTATCGGTGCAACCCTCTGCCAACCGTCGGCTCCATAGTGCAACACCTTCACTCTCGGACCCTCTCCTCCATAGACCCGTTGCAATGCTGGCTGTGATAACTATATCCTGGTCATGGTAGTAGCGATCAAAGAGCAAGCAGTCGAGATCATCCGCGATCCGGGTGGGTTGATTGCACCGCAGATAATCATCGGCAACGACTTGCCAGATCCGAGAGCCACCGATGCCGTAAGGCACTTCGAAACTTATTTGAGCACCAGGTCTGTCCCGAAGTATCTGCGCGGTCTCACCCGAATGCTGTCCGCGCAATCCGCAATGGCCCAGAAGGACCCTCTTCTTCCCGGACCATGGGAAGAGACGGCAATTGCAAGCACCATGTGGCATGATGTGCTGAAGGGCATGGGCTTGGTTCCTAAGTGGTCGACCCGCGAAAGCTGTTTTCACATCGATGTCGATGACGAGGAGTTCGACCGCATCAATTCCGGCCTGAATGGGCTCTACACCATGTACGAGGCAGCCCGCGATCGACATCTCTATGATGGCGCAAACCCGATGGCTGCAGCGTCGGCCACCGTTAACCGGGCCGGCCAGCGAGCCGCCCGATCGCTGTTTCGGGTGAGGCGGACCAAACCCCGCACGATGCGGATCCAGATCGCAAACATTGTCGAACGCATCCGTCGTGCCGGCCGCCAAGCCAAGCGAGCCTGGCCACCTTCCGTGATCATGTTGATCGATCTCATGATCGAAGGTCTAGCTCGCCTTTCAGAACAGATCGCCCTTACCCTCAAAGACTGGTGGGATGCCTCGCAATTCGGTGAAGAGATCAACACGCCGAACAAGGGCGACGACTATGCCCGAACCAAAGTTCAGGTGTTCAGTGCCGCCTACGCCGCCCGCCTGCGCCTCTACGTAGACGAACAGCGGATCGACTCTCTGGAACTTGCCGGTGGCGAACGACGGACCTTGGCCGACTTCCGACGCTTAGCCGAAGGTGGCGATCTTGCGACCTTGGAGGCGGAACCTCTCTTCACCAATGCGAAGGGCAAGTTTTTCAGCCAGTCGGGCATCGGCGACTACTACTTTCGTAATGCGATGCAAGAAGCCGGCCTTGAAGGGGTGACCTCGCACGCGATCCGCCACGCCGGCGTCTGCGCATTCTTCAAATGGGTTGCGGAGCAAGACTTGCCTGGCGCGGAAAACGAGACATTGAAACTGCGTTTCGGCACCTACATGGGCTGGAAGTGGCCCGAGAAGATGCTCGAGCACTATAGCGAGGTCGAACGCCGAGATCAGGCCACTGCTACTGCTATCGCCTTCCTGCAGGCGCGGCGCAAACAGCTCGACGAACTCGAAGGCAGCGGCGAGTTACTGCCCGTCAACGATGATGATCCCACACCATCTCACAATGACGCGGACCTTGAACGTCTTGCGGAACTGGAGCTCGCCGCATGAGGTGGATCTCGCTGACGGCTGCCGGCAGGCAGCTAAACAAGAATTCACCCCAGGTGCGCGGGCTGGCCAAAGCTGGCTGCTTCGAACACCGAATGAGGGGATGCTGGGAGGAATTCGCTTTAGAACCAGAGCACGACAAGCAAGCTGTCCTGGAAATGTTCTACGCCAAGCATGCACCGTGCACCGACACTGAGAAGTGCCTAAAGGTAAAATTCGTCGTGGACAGGTTGGCGGGCCGGCCGACAGCTATTCCTCCTCAAGCGTTTCTGGATGACGCTATTCTCGTTCTGCAAGACGCCGGCCTGCAAGTGACTCCAGCGGCACTGGTAAGTCTGACAGGAGCAAGTCTGCAGGTAGCTCGCAATCACGTGCTGGAGTGGGGTGCAGCACATCCCGAACAAGCCCTGCCTGTCGCCACTCACTTCTCCTCTTCCGTCGGCGATCATGAAGCTCAAGTCATCGGCAGGCTACCCGCACACCTTAGGAAGGCTCCGGGAACGTATCTCGCTGCCGGCGCGCACCCCGACGATAAACCTGACGAGGCAATGTTTGCCCGGCTGAACTCGATTAGAAACCAAGTGCTCTTCGAGGCGCTTACCCTTGACGTCCTTCGCCTTGCCGCTTCCCGCACGAATGCAGTGCTTCAAAATCACGCAGCTCGAGCTTTCCAAAGGTTCGACACCGCTCTGGGAAGCCGAGACGCGCGTGACCCCTTTGTGATCCGCGAAGTGCTGGAAAGACACCTCGGTCCGCAGTGGCTGAGTACCAAGCAGGCGGAGGGAAACAGCTGCGAGACGGTTGCAAGATACCTGCACGTCTTCGAGCGTCTCCAGAACTACATCGAATGCACGGTGCCCAAAACGCTTCAAGGCTCGTTTTTGCCGCACCAACTTACTTTGCCTGCGGGCAGCGACAAATTCTTCCGGCAAGTTAAAAACGCCGTATCCAAGTATCAGAAGGCTTGCTCAGCCAGTCGCCAGAGTCGTATCGAAAAGATCCTCGATAACCCACTTGAGTTCCTGCTTGTTGGCCGTCTCCGTTTGATCGAACATGTCGGTATACGCGATGTATGCCGAGCTGAGATCGACAAAATCATAAGGTCGGGCGAGGTGCTAACCGAACCTTATCGCTTCTCGCATTCATACGAGACCAGACTGGTCAACGACCGCTTCCGGGTTTGTAAACAGACGTTGTACCTCGCCATATGGCCGTGGAGGCTACTTCACAATGAACTGCGAAGAAGTGGTCAGCGTGAAGGATTCAAGACGCCTGTTTATGCGAATAACATGGAAGAGAACGAAGCTCACAGATCTGGATACGTCGTCGCTTATCTTGGTGTGAGCCCCCAGGAGCCTGGAGGACCTACTCAGACGCCCTTGATCGCTGAGGTGGCCGACAGCTTCATATTAGCGCGGGGACTTACCATCGAACAATATACGCGACAGGCCGATGCATTCGAACGCTGGGAGTTCAGCCCTAAGCTTTCGAAAACCGCTGGCCTGCCATGGTTCGAGAAGCTTCGGTGTCATGCCGCGAGAGACGCTAACGCTCTACTCACCAACATTCGCGCTGATGGAACAGAGACCCCGATGGTGCTCTTACCTCACGAAGAATTCGCGCACGGACTGATGTTCGCACACAACGCAGTCTTCATTTCAGCTGACGCTGGATGCCGAACGGGTGAAACTCTCTTGGCTCCATCGCAGGCTGCGGAGTTCGAGCCCATCGTTGATCCTGAATCTGGCGACGTATTCAAGCGGTTCGATTCCATCGGGAAATTCGGCCTCAAGGTTCAACCAATGATCAGTCCGGATACATTCAAGTATCTGACTGACATGATCATTGAGACTGCCAAGCGATGGCATGGAGGTAAGCTTGCTCCCCCGGTAGCACCAAACTATCACTTCCAAGAACGCGAGATCAAAACTGTAAAGCGCTATGCGTTCTCCCTGGCCGAAGAGATGATCGGCTATTCACAGGTAGCGACTTTGGCGAGGGTGCTATACCTCGGGTGGCACGGCCTGAAGGGACATGACGTTCGCCACTTGTTCAACGCCATGGGTCGACGGGCCGGCATTCCGCACGCGGTCCGGCAGCGTTTGCTGAACCATACGGCACCAGGAAGTACCGATCTCTACGGCCCAGCTACTCCGGATGAGGTCAGCCGTCAGCAGATCAAATTGAAGAAGCATACCTCGGAACGCATGGCAGCTTTGCTGGAAACGTCAGCCGACGGCATGTCGCAGGACATGCGCGTCGCTCTACGCGAGTTGCAACGTGCTGAGCTTACCCAGCGCTTCTACCGAGAAGGCGGGTGGAAAGATGAAGCCGACAATCTTGAGAGGGAAGTTCGAGAGTGGGCAGACAAGCTTGCTAGGGCAACCGCTGCCCACACACGTGGCGACGAGGTGATCCGTGCCGAGAACATCTGAAATGGCCGGTAATCCGGTACGGCCCAGCAGCTACATGCGGCTTTCGACAGTGGCTGACCTGTACGGTCGATATGCCGCTGCAGAAGAGGTCTTTCGTCGCCGTCGTCGTCAGCTCGACGCCACTGAAGCCGAACTTGTTCGAACAGGCGTCACGCCACCGCCCCGCACGCCGATCAGCCTACCCAAAGAACCGTGCCCTCCCGCACAGTTCAGCAGCGACTCAGACCGAAGGCGGGAACGCTCAACGGAGTTGGTGCGCAAAGCCGTCAAGCGCTTGAAGCTGGGCGCATGCAGGTCGCGCTCTCCAACCAAAGCCGAAGTCGTGGCAATGACGCGCGATCCTTCCATAGATCCTGAGGGCAAGGGCATCTCCAAGAATGTTTTTCGCACCAATCAGGATTGTCTGCAGATCCTTCTAGATGCCTGCCTTCCATTTGACGCCGAGCGGCGCAGACAGACGACGGCTCCGTCATGGGCGACAAGAATGAACCGGCAGGAACTTATTGCGCTGGTGATTGGAGTTGAAGCCAAGGTAAAGCAACTCGCTAGCGATCTCATGGCGGCCAATGAGCTGTTGCTTGGCACACAGATAGCTTCGATCCGACGGGACGTTGTACGTGCGAAGTCGCAGCGAATGATTGAGAGTGTCGCGTGATCGGCATGAACGTCGTTGCTCACTCAGCTAAGCTGCTTCTCCTACAATCCTCCATCAGTTAGCACGTTCACAGTCGCCGCGATAAACATGAGTCGGACTTGCTCGACACCCAGGGAGGTCAAAACGCCGCGCTGCTCGGCCCAACGAAGCACGACATCCAAGCCGGCACTTGCACGTGTCCGCATGCGACCGAGTTCACCAGTGGCCACTGGACTGCTCAACAATCTGGGCGGCATCGCAGCTTTTCCTCGCCACTTGCGGATCGACGCAGGCGTGACGAACCCTTCACTAATTTCTTCGCCAGACTGCAGCATAACCACGCGTACCCAAGTTATCTTGCAGGGGGGATCGAGCAGAAGATTTCGAGCAGTCTGCCGTGCCCTGCGAACGCCACTTACGACAGCAAATCGCTTTGCTGGCCCAGAGACATCATCAGGCCACTCGATACGGTAGCATGGAGAGGGCTGAGTCAAGCTTCTTCCTCTACCTCGCTGATCGTCTGCGCCCGATGCTCGTCCGTTTTCAGGCGCTCAGCAATGAATGCAACCATGTGGTGATGCGCAAAGCGCCAAAGATCGCCGCCACGGTCGCCTTGCCGACGTATGAGCTGGGATAGCTCCATCCAGGCTGACGTGACTGGCTCAGGACGGCCAAGTTTCCACGCCGACGCGTAGGCGTAAGCCATGAAGGTAGCACAAACGTCGGAACGATTTCTCCGCACTATGGGTGCCCAGTCGCCTCGCTCGATCCAGCGAGTGGCAGGATCTGAGCTGCGCGAGCCGGCCAGATCGATTCCAATCATGGCACTTACCTCCGTGAGTGAAGGATAAGGACGTGCTCCGAAGGCATACATGACGTCGTGGTGCTGCTCGTGACGTCGACACCAGCCCCGAAGATGCGGCACATCAAACATGCACAGGCGAAGCGCTCGCTGCCTTAGCACCGGCAGATCATGCAAACTTCCGGCGAAAGTCACCAAAACACTACGCTCGTCGGTTGGGTCGGGCAGCAGAGTATCGATCTCCCCGAGCAATGGACCTTCAGCCATGCGCTGAAGCGTCAACGTTCGCATGCCAAGGCACCGCAAGGCACCTCCCACTTCCTCTTCGGCAAAGGTCAGCATCGTGGCGCAAACCGCTCGATGAAGCAGACGCCGTGATGCGCCAGCGACGGCTCGACGAGGGGCAAGTGCCACCGCGTCAGGATCGGGCACCGTCTCCAGATCAATGACACAGCCAAGCCGCTCTCCCGGAAGGAGCCTCGGCCGCATCACCTTAGCCACCAGCAAGATCTACCCGCGAGGAGTATAATCGAATGAAGACCAAGCACGCACTTGGCGGCGGGCGCCGCCGGAGTGTAGGCAAGCAACGTGATCCGGAAAATGACGTCATGCGCTTGAGCTACGGACAGGTTACTCGCCTTCTTACTTCCATCCTGAGTGTCGACAGTGGGAAGGCCGTTGCTTTGTCCGGGCGGCTGAAGCACTTCCAGAGGGCTCGCTTTCCCGGTGGGACCAATACGGGGCTCGGACTTCGCGCAACATACCGGCTCGATCAGCTCTTCGCCCTCGTTTTTGCTTTTCGCTTGCTGGCTTTGCGCTTTCCTCCCCGAGACGCTGCTGCGGCCGTCGAAGCTAATCGAAGTACGATTCGCAAGATGCTGTTGACTGCGTGGCAGCAGCGCTCGGATCAGAGCTACGCGAGCGAGACGGATCCAGGTCCGCTGCTTGCCGGCATCTTCCCGGACGGCTTGGAAGATCTTCGTCGCGGCGACTTCGAGGACGGACCGGCCGACGTCGTGAGCCCGCTCCCGCAGCGAAAAGTCTGGTCGTGGATGAGGGGGGTCGACAAGCTGCCAACGCCGGGTCTTGTGCTGCTGGACGTCGGTGCCCTGTTGGATCAGACCGTAATCTGCCTTGAAGAACTCGGTCTCGCTAATGCGACCGACATTTCTGAGGGCTTCAAGGAGATCGCTCAACAGATTGATGACGCCGAACGCGAGGGTGCGCCTGTCACGTGATGTTCGACAAGCCGTCCCCTTTTGGACGCAACAGCAGCCAATCCGCTGAGAACTGTCCAGCGACCTACTCACCGTACTGCCATTGTCTCGACTGACGAAAAGATTGAGGCGAGACCTTTAGCGCTCTCCACCATAGCAATGGTCCGTCGCAGCACCTGGAGATTGCTCAGCGAGTCAAGGAGGGAGATCTCGTCGTTCAACTCCGCAGGTCCACGAAGGTAAGACGTGATCTGGAGCTCCAATCCGAGCCGCTGGAAGGCGACGTCGAGGCGGAGTAGTAGCCGAAGTCGTGTCTCTCCGCTCCGATCCAGGACGTCAGGCAGAACTCGACCAGACGTAAATTCGCTCGCATCCGCACCAAGCAAGGACTGCAGTTCTGCTTGGGTCAGGCGCCAACGGGCTATCAGTAGACTGAACTCGGCCCGCACAGCCTTGAGCTCGACATCTCCAGCGTCGATCATCGTCCAACCTCCACATCGATGAAGGCTGAACTTACTTATAAGTAATACGTTCCGCCGACCAATCGGAAGAGAGCTTGCAACGATAGCACGTCGCTAAAGCCCGCTCGTTCCAGGTTGCCAACATATCCTCTGGACGCGGCAGAGTTTCGCGCTCGACAGGCTCTTCTTTGAGCCACTCGCTTCCAGTCGGCGAAGAATTGCTGAGACGCCTTGCGCTGCAGCTCACAAAGATCGAATAACCTCACGTGCTTAAGTCTTGATTCTTGGCGCGGCTGTCTCTTGAGTGCTCTCCAAAGCCACTTCAGCGAGCGGATCGAAGAAAGCGTAATGGAACGAGAGGATGCATGGCACCTGACTGGCGACGTTACGCACGAGCAGGGAAAAGGAGATCCCTTTGCAGCGGCGGTTCGCGCCACTCGCATGCCGATGATCATTACCGACCCACGGAAACAAGATAATCCAATCGTCTTTGCCAACGATGCTTTCTTAGAGCTTACTGGCTACGAAAGGTCAGAAGTACTCGGCCGCAATTGCCGCTTCCTTCAAGGGGAGGATACCGATCCAAGCGCAGTAGCGCGGATCAGGAACGCCATCGAGGCTGGCGAGGACATCAAGGTCGAACTGCTAAACTACCGCAAAGACCACACGCCGTTCTACAACGCGCTTTACATAAGCCCAGTTTATAGCGCTGAAGGTGAACTGCAGTTTTTCTTTGCTTCGCAATTTGATGTTACCAAACAAACTGCAGCGCAAGAAGCTTTGAGGCAGCGCGAGGCTGAGCTTCGTCTTATCGTTGATGGCGCGAAAGACTACGCCATTTTGACCGTCGATGCCGAGCGTAATGTGACCAGCTGGTCATCCGGCGCCGAGCGCGCGTTCGGTTATTCTGCAGATGACATCATCGGGCAATCCGCAGACGCTATATTCACTCCGCAGGACCGACAGGACGGTGTTCCACACCAGGAGATAACCACCGCCGCTAACGATGGGTGCGCAGTCGACGAGCGTTGGCATCAGCGCAGCGACGGCTCGGCCGTCTTCATGAACGGTTCGATGCATCCCCTTCCCCGGGACGAGCAGGGACGAGATCAGGGCTACATCAAGATTGCACGCGACGAGACCGAGCGTCGCCGGGCCGACGACCTGCTTCGCGAGAATGAAGAGTTCACCCGCCGGATCCTTGCGTCTTCCGCTGACTGCATCAAGGTTCTCGACCTCGACGGCCGCCTTGAGTTCATGTCGGAAGGCGGCATGTGCGTGATGGAAGTCGATAATTTCGAAGCTGTGAAAGGTAAGTGCTGGACTGACTTTTGGCCTGACGAAGAGCAAGCCAAGGTTCGAGCCGCAATTGGTGAAGCAAAAGACGGCGAATCTGGCCGCTTTCAAGGTTTCGCGAAGACCATGAAGGGCTCGCCGCGATGGTGGGACGTCATTGTATCGCCAATCAGCGGTCCTGATGGACGCCCTGAGAAGCTGCTTTCGGTCTCCCGCGATGTTACCGCGTTCAGGCAAGCTGAAGCTCAAAGCTCGGAGCTCGCAGAGCGCTACCGCCTTGCTGCTCGAGCCACGAACGACGCGATTTGGGATTGGCGTGTCGCTGACGGCCACGTCACCTGGAATGAAGCGCTTTCGGAGTTGTTCGGTCACGAAAAGATCGAAACAGACGCGCAATGGTGGATCGACCGGATACACCCCGAAGATCGGGCAAGGATCGACAGGGACATACATGAGGTAATCGAAGGGGCGGGCCAGTCATGGTCTGCCGAGTACCGCTTTCAGAGAGCCGATGGCTCTTACGCCTATGTGTTCGATCGAGGACATGTGTTGCGCAACGACGCTGGCGAGGCGATCCGCGTCATTGGCGCAATGCTCGACCTGACGGCGAGAAAGGAAGCTGAATCTAAACTGGTCAGCGCCAACGCGCTTCTCTCAGCCGTCATGGAGGCTGTGCCTGGAGTGGTCTACGCGAAGGATCGACAAGGGCGCATGCTGACAGCGAACCGCGGTACCGCGGAGCTGATCGGGAAATCACCCGCTGACTTTATTGGACAAACTGATCGCGAGTTTCTTGATGATCGCGATCAGGCTGACGCCATCATGACGAACGATCAGCGCATCATGGCCGCCGGAGAAATGGAGGTTCTTGAGGAAGATGTCAGTGCCGCTGACGGCACTCCCCTCGTGTGGTTGTCGACCAAGGCGCCGTTTTACGACGAGCAAGGCAACGTTATCGGCCTTGTCGGTGCGTCGGTCGATATAACCCAGCGAAAGTTGGCTGAAGAGCAGCTGCGCGAACTCAACGACACGCTTGAGGC
>Ga0310813_10000667_pt1 | contig 21105 bp, 14 predicted proteins | sample YN3metagenome_FD_203086 | JGI IMG/M metagenome (GOLD analysis project Ga0310813, IMG submission 203086) | Soil microbial communities from experimental microcosm in Duke University, North Carolina, United States - YN3 | ecosystem: Engineered > Artificial ecosystem > Soil microcosm > Unclassified...
TCTGAATGCGCTTCCCGTCCTCCACCTCACCCGTGTAAACGTTCCCCTTCGAGTCGACAGCGACCGCATCAATCCAGTGCAGCTGCCCAGCATAGCGGCCGTTGCCTCCGAATGAACCGACGAGCGTGCCGTCGCCGCGGTTGTAGATCCACACCATGTTGTTCGTGCCGTCGGCGACAAACACATATCGCTGCTGCGGATCGGATGAGAGCGCAAGGTGGTAGACCGTGCCGCACGGTGGCGCCGTGGTGCTCCAGATGCCGCCGCAGTTCGGACCGCGCGACTGGGTGGAAGGATGCACGAACCACTGGCGGACGAACTTCCCTTGCTTGGTGAACACCTGCACGCGATCGCTGCCGCGCTCGCAGACGTAAACGAGCCCATCGCGCGAGAAGTGAACGCAGTGCAGCGCCGGCGCAAACTGCATCTGATCCGGCGGCGGCCCCGAAATGTCGTAGTCGGGGGTCGGATTGTTGTCGACCTCGCTCAGCGGGATGCCGTGGCCGCCCCATCCGCGTTTGAACGCGAAGGTGTCGAGGTCGTAGACGAGGATGCGTTTATTGAGGAACCCGTCCGAGATGAAGACCTCGCGTGCAGCCTCGTCGAGCTCGAACGATCCGATTCCTGGGGGGAAAACCGCGGTCTGCTGGTTGTCCTGCTTCACCTGATCGGCGGGGATTTTCGCGCCGCGACGGCCGAAATCGCGGACGAACTTGCCATCGCGCGTGAACTCGATAATGCCGTCCCCGGGCGTCGTTCCGGATAGATAGACATTTTTCTGGCGGTCGACGGCGATCGTCTGCAGCCGTCCGGGCCACCCTTCGTGGTAATTCGGACCGCCCCACGCGTTGACCACATTGCCATTGGGATCGAACTCGAGGATCTCCGGGCCGGGCACGCAGCACTCGCCGCGCGGGGGATTCGTTGCGGCGGTCAGTTCGTCGGGCCGCGCGTCCACGCGCCGGTTGATAGTCCAGACGTGGTCGTCGCGATCGACGTAGATGTCGACGATCTGCTGCATGGCCCACTTGTTCGGCAGCGGCTTGGCCAGAACGGATCGACGCGGTACTTCGGCGCCGCCGCGGCGCGTTGCTGCGCTTGAACCATCGCTCCGACACTGGCGACGACCACCGCCAGGGCCAGCAGCGCCGGGCGCCATCTGCTCAACTTGTGTCGCATGCGCGACCTTATACACGAGATGTCCACCACTCTGGACGTGGCCTTTAAAACGTGCGAAATAAGGCCTGTTTCACGCAATTACGAGCTGGCAAACCCCTTGCCTCATGGGTAGGTGCCAACGCTCGTGAGGAGGTTTTGGAAATGGTCGCCAGGTTTGTCGCCGCTTTGACCGTGGTACTCGCACTCAGCGCCCCGGCATTTGCGGCGGATCGCAAGGACTTGCAGGTCGCCCGCGACGTCTCGAAGCAGGTGCTGACCTATCCGCAGTTCTCGATCTTCGACACGGTCCACATGCAGATCGACAACGGCACGGTCACATTGATCGGCAAGGTGACGATGCCGTACAAGAAGAATGACATCGAGAAGCGCGTCGCCAGGATTGACGGCGTGCATCAGGTCGTCAACAAGATCACCGTGCTTCCGGTTTCCCAGTTCGACGACGAGCTGCGCTTCCGGATTGCGCGTGCGATTTACGGAAACTCGAACTTCTGGAACTACGGATCGATGGCCAACCCGCCGATCCACATCATCGTCGAGAACGGGCACGTCACACTCGACGGCGTGGTCAACAGCAACACCGACCGCGTACTCGCACGGTCGATCGCCAGCTCGTTCGGCGCGTTTTCAGTGACGAACGATCTGAAGACGGACGCGGAAGCGGAACAGGAACTCGAACATCTCTGATTGTCGGTGGTTCGCGGGTTCGCGGCGGCGCGGGTTCGAACCGCGAACCAGCGAACCTACGAACCAGCGAACCTTTCCGCGCGGCCTTTGCGCGCCAGCAGCCAGACAATCACACCCAGGGTGGCGAAAGCTGCCACGATCGTCGTTCCAAATAGCAACAGGGTACGGGCGAGGATCGATTGCGTTTCGATCTGTACGTCGATCTCGATTGGCACTCCGCGTATTCGATCGGCGAGCGTTTGTTCCCACTCGACAATGTTGCCGCGCTCAACGCGATGGGTAGGCGCATTGTGATACGCGATCTTGCTCGGCAGATGCAGGCGGAATGCGACAAGTTCGCTGCCGTCCCAGCCGACGTCGCCGGCTGGCGTCCCGACTCTAGGCACGCCTACTACCTGCTTGAACTCGTAGGTGTCGCCCTCACGGCCGAAGCGGTACGTTGACCAGGAGAACGGAGCGACGCGTTGCAGGGCACGGACATCGGCGACATCCATGCTGACATGTACGAATCGGCGGCCGTAGCGGCGCGATGCGCTCAACGCCGTGACAGTCACACCAGGACTCTCGTAGAACGCGCGGATGCGCTCCCGCTCGAACCGCGCGCGCGGGCTCGGATTCAGATCGACGCCGCGCAGCGCGACGAGCGCGGGCACCGACGCGTTCACGTTGAGCGTCGCGGATCCATCGAGACCGAGGTAGAGCTCTTCCTCGTACTCGTACTGCTTTTTCAGCAGGCGGCCGCTGCAGGCGGACAGCACGACGACGATGACGAGAAGCAACGCGACCCGCGACGGCATCTCCTCGAATGATATCGTGTAGGGGCCGACCTTAAGGTCAGCCCTTCCCGGATGCCGCGCCCCACGCTTTTCCTCATCGACGGCAGCTCGCAGATGTACCGCGCCTATCACGCGTTTCGCGGCAAGGGGCTGTCGAATCAGGAGGGGCACACCACACACGCCGTGTACGTGTTCGTGACGATGCTTCGCAAGCTGATCGCGGATCACAAGCCGCAGTACATGGCTGCGTCATTCGATCTCGCCGGGCCCACGTTCCGCGATCAGATCGCCGACGATTACAAGGCCAACCGGGTGGCGATGCCGGACGACCTCGCCGAGCAGATCAACTGGGTCCATCAAGCCTGCGAGGCGATGGGCGTACCGATTGTTACCGCCGAAGGCTACGAAGCGGACGATGTGATTGGCACGCTGGCCCAGCAGGCGGCGGCGAAAGGTTTCGAAGTCGCGATCGTCTCGATTGACAAAGACTTCTTCCAACTTGTCCGCGACGGCGTGCGCGTCTACGACCCGCGCGAGGATGGCGCCTGGTTCGACGCCGAAGGCGTCGTGCAGAAATTCGGCGTCAAACCGGGGCAGGTGGCGGACGTGCTCGCGCTGGTGGGCGACACCAGCGACAACGTGGCGGGTGTTCCCGGCATCGGCAAGAAGGGCGCCATCGATCTCATCACGCAATACGGAAGCGTCGCCGGTCTGCTGGACAAGGCCGGCGAGTTGAAGCCAAAACAGCGCGAGACGCTCATCACGCATCGCGCGGCGGCCCTCCAGAGCCTGGAGCTCGTCACCATCAAGACCGATGTTCCCATCCATGTGGACTTCGACGCGCTCAAGTACCGCGGCGCGTCGCGAGAACGTTGTTACGAGCTCTTTTCAAAGCTGGCGTTCCGCACGCTCGTCAACGAGTACGCGCCCACGGCCGACAGCATCAAGAAGGACTACTCGCTCGTCCGCACCGTTGAGGAGCTTGACGCGCTGATCGCGGAACTGCGGGCGGCAGGTGAATTCGCTCTGCGAGTAATTCCGAGCGAACCGTCCGCGATGCTCGCGTCGATCATCGGCATGTCGTTCTCAACGCGCGATCGCGAGGCTCGATACATGCCCCTCGGCCACGAAGGGGAGGACGGCGGCAGCGATTTGCTCGCCGGTGCAAGCGCACCGGAGCAACTGGATCGACGGCTGGCTCTCGATCGGCTGCGTCCGCTGCTCCAGGACGCATCGATCAAGAAGGTCGGTCACGACCTGAAGTTCGACATGATCGTCCTCCGCCGCCACGGCATCGACGTCGACGGGCTGGAGTTCGATTCGATGCTCGCCAGTTACCTGCTCGATGCGACGCGGCCTGGACATCCGCTCGAGGAATCGTCGCTCGAGCATCTCGGCTACAAAGCGCTGACAGAGGAAGATGTGTGCGGCCGCGGTGCGAAGGCGCTCGCCTTCGCCCGACTGGCTCCCGAAGCGCTGCTGACGTTTGCCGGCGAGCGCGCCGATCTCGCGCGTCAACTTTCGAATCGCCTGGCGCCGCTGCTCGTCACCGATCAGCTCGAAGATGTGTATCGCGGCCTGGAGATGCCGCTGGTTCCGGTGCTTGCGGACATCGAGCGCGCGGGCATTCGCGTCGACGGTCCGGCGCTCGCCGCGCAGTCGCAGCACATCGAACAGCAGCTCGCCGAGTACAACGCCCGCATCTGGGAGCTGGCGGGCGAGCAGTTCAACATCAACTCGCCGCGACAACTTGGCGAGATTCTGTTCGAGAAGCTGAAGCTGCCGGTGCTGAAGAAGACTGGCACAACGCGCTCTGCATCGACCGCCGTCGAAGTCCTCGAAGAGCTCGCGCTGTCGCACGACCTGCCACGATTAATTCTCGAGTGGCGCGGGCTGCAGAAGCTGAAAAGCACGTACATTGACGCGCTGCCGCAGCTCGTTAATGCGGAAACGGGGCGCGTACATACCTGCTTCAACCAGGCGGTGGCGGCAACGGGCCGATTGAGCAGCTCGGATCCGAACCTGCAGAACATACCCATCCGCACCGAGCTTGGCCGCGAAATCCGCCGCGCCTTCGTCGCGGCCCCTGGCAACGTCCTCATCTCCGCGGACTATTCGCAGATCGAGCTGCGCGTGCTCGCGCATCTGGCCGGGGAAACGGCACTGGCCGAGGCGTTCCGCGCTGGAGAGGACATTCACGACCGCACCGCGCTGCAGGTCTTCGGCGCCAACAGCGGTCTGGACAGATACGAGCTGCGACGCCGGGCGAAGATCATCAACTACGCGCTGCTCTACGGAAAGACGGCGTTCACGCTGGCGAAGGACATCGGCGTGAGCAAGGAGGACGCGCAGGCGTTCATCGAGGCGTACTTCGCGGGTTTTCCGCGCGTGCGCGGCTTCATCGAGCAGACGCTGCAGCACGCGCGCGAGACCGGCGTCGTGAAGACGATGTTCGGCCGGAGGAGACTGGTGCCCGAGTTGAACAGCCGCAACGGGCAAATCCGCTCGGCTGCCGAGCGCGTCACCGTGAATATGCCGATTCAAGGGACGGCCGCGGACATCCTCAAGCGCGCGATGATCGATCTGCACGGCGAGTTGACGCGTCAGCAGATGAAGACGCGTATGATCCTGACAGTGCACGACGAACTGCTGTTCGAGGGGCCGAAGGAAGAAGCCGATACCGCCGCCGCGCTGGTGCGCGAGAAGATGGAACACGCGGTCAACCTGGCCGTGCCGCTCGACGTGGACGTCGGGATTGCGGAGAACTGGCGCGACGCTAAGCCGTAATCATCTCCAGTCCGTCTTGATCATCTCCCACTGTGCGCGCATGGCGACAGCTGCATCCGGCTCACGCTGCACACGTGATCGGGCCCGCTCCGGAATAATCGCGTCGACCACCAGACGATCGATGTCGGCGCGCAGCTGCGCCGAGGCGCCGCTCAGCGGTGCGCGCACCCACGCGGCGACAGCCGCGTCCCAGGCCATATCAGCGTCGCCCGCCGCTCGCGCAGCAACTGCCAGCCAGTAATTCGCGGGGGCGTTTCCCGGATCCCGCCGCAATTCCTCGGCCATGCGTGTCCCAATCTGGCCGGCCAGACGCGCACGACGATCCGGCATTGCGCCCTGCGCCTCGCGATCGATCGCCGTCGCCCACCAGTCGAGAAGCATCAGACGATCGCGGTCAGGCAGCATCATGCTGCGTTCCAGCGCCGTATCGAAGACTTCCGCCGCCGGCCCGAACATGTCTGACATGTACAGGGCGAGACCAAGTCCGACCATCAGGTCGACCTGATCGCGCGGCGACAGGACCGCGGCATGAACCGCGTTCAACGCCGCGCGTGCGTCGGCAAGATCCATCGGGTCGGGATTGTGCCGGTAGCGTTCCAGGCGGGCGCGTGCTTCAACCACCGCCGCCGCATCGGCCATCGTGGGCAGCGTACGGGCCATCTCGGCGGCGGCGATGGCGCCATCGTAGTCAGACGCGTTGTACAGCATGCGCGCGCGCGCGAGCGGGGACGGCTCCGCGGCATAGGCGACCGATGCCATCACGAACCATGAGCCCGCCAACAGAGCAGAGATGTGTGCTCTTCGCGTCCGCATCCGCTCATCCTAGCCCTCAAAGACGCTTTGTTACAATGCGCTGCAATGACCCTTCCGGTGGTCGTGCCGCGTGCCGGGCACGCGATCTCGCGCAGACAAATCGAGCCGGATGCGTTGAAAGTTCTCTACAGGCTCCATCAGAACAACTTCACCGCCTACCTCGTCGGCGGCAGCGTGCGCGATCTGCTGCTCGGCCGCCGGCCAAAGGATTTCGACGTCGGCACCGACGCGCATCCGTATCAGGTCAAGCGGCTGTTCAAGAACTGCTGGATTATCGGGCGCCGCTTCCGCCTTGCGCACGTCCGCTTTGGTACTAAAACAATCGAGGTCGCCACCTTTCGCCGACAACTCAGCGCCGCGGAGCTCGCCGCTCCCGACGAACCGGGCGGCGGCATCGTCGTGGACGAACTCGGGGACGTCGACAGGATGGTTCATCGCGACAATACCTTCGGCACGCCGGAAGAGGACGCCTTCCGCCGCGACTTCACCATCAACGCGCTGTTCTATGACATCGCGGATTTCTCGATCATCGACTACACAGGCGGATTGGAGGACCTGAAAGCGCGCGTCGTGCGATCCATCGGCGATCCCGTAGAACGCTTCCAGGAAGATCCGGTGCGGATGATTCGTGCGGTGTCAATGGCGTCGCGACTCGACTTCAGCATCGACCCGCCGATCGACGCCGCGATCGCGCAACATCGAGGAGAAATCGCGCGCAGTGCACCCGCGCGATTGATCGAGGAGTTGTACAAACTGCTTCGCGCCGGATCGTCGGAGAAGGCGTTTCGTATGCTCGCGGAGCGCCGGTTGCTGGAGCCGATCGCCGCGGAGCTGCAGAAGCGCGCCGGCAACAGATTGTGGCAATCGCTGGCGGCGCTTGACGCACATCGACAGCAGTCGGAGGAAACGCCGGAGACGCTGACAAACCCGATCCTGCTCGGAACGCTGCTGGTGCCGCTTGACTACGACCTCAAGACGCCGCCGGTTGAATTCGACGACAACGGGAAGCCGAAAAAAGAGCCGGCGCTGTCACTCGGCCTCCTGCCGCTGGCGCGCCGTGACGTCGAACGGCTGCGCCAGGTGCTGGGTCTCCAGCGCCGCCTAATGGATCTGCACCTGTCACCGCGGGCCCGCCGCGCGCTGATGCATCGCGGACCATTCCGTGAGGCGCTCACCTGGCTGGAGATTCACGGCAACGCCCCCGAGGCGCTCGAACACTGGCGGGGATTCATCGAGGCGGCAAAGACCTTTGTACCTGGCGAGCAGGAGGCGGGCGAAGGACCGTCTCCGCAGCGGCGCAGGCGACGACGTCGTCGCCGCCGTCCATATCGACCCGCGACCTAACCGTGTTTCCGTTCGAATTCCCGCATGAAGGAGACGAGCGCATCGACGCCCTCTTCCGGGAACGCGTTATAGATCGACGCCCGCATGCCGCCGACGGAGCGGTGCCCCTTCAATCCATCAAAGCCGGCCGCTGTTGATTCTCTGACGAACGTTTTCTCCAGCTCCTCGGTCGCAAGACGAAACGTGACGTTCATCAGCGACCGATCTTCGTTCTTCGCGGTCCCCCGATAGAAGCCCGTGCGATCGATTTCGGCGTACAACTTCCCCGCCTTGCGCTGATTCATCTTCGCGACCCCCTCCAGCCCTCCCTGCGACCGCAGCCATTTCATCGTCAGGCCAAGGATGTAGATGCCGAAGGTGTTCGGGGTGTTGTAGAGCGAGTCGTTCTCCGCCTGCACCTTGTAATTCAGCATCGTCGGCAGCGTGTCGGCGGAGCGCGCAAGCAGGTCCTCGCGAATGATGACAAGCGTCACGCCCGACGGACCGAGATTCTTCTGCGCGCCCGAGTAAATCAGCGCGTGGCGCGAGACGTCGATTGGGCTGCTGAACATGTCGGACGATGTGTCGCTGACGAGCGGAGCCTCGCCCACATGGGGCAGCGACTTCCATTGCGTGCCCTCGATGGTGTTGTTGCTCGTCATGTGCACGTACGCGGCACCGGCGGTCAGCTTGAGCTCGGACGCCATCGGCAGCCGCGAGTAGTTCTCGCCCTTGCTCGACGCGGCGATGTTCACCTTGCCGACCTTCTTGGCTTCCTTCGCCGCCTTATCCGCCCACGATCCGCTGTCGATGTAGTCCGCGGTCTGACCCGCGCCGAGCAGGTTCATCGGCACCATCGAGAACTGCAGGCTGGCGCCGCCCTGCAGCATCAGAATCTTGTAGTTCGCCGGCACGCTTGCGAGCGCGCGGATGTCGTCCTGCGCCTTGTGCAGCAAATCCTCGAACGTCTTCGAGCGGTGGCTGATCTCCATCACCGACATGCCGACGCCGGGCAGCGCAATCAGATCGCGTTGCGCTTCCTCGAGGACGGGCATGGGCAGAACGGCTGGACCGGCTGAAAAGTTGAACACGCGTGTTGCTGTGGGCATCAAAGACTCCAGCTAAATTCTAACGAGATACAAATTCAAAATGTCCTGGTGGCCGGCGGCGATTGTGTTCAGCAGATCAGGTGGCGGCTCGCCATCAAGATTGATCCGCGCAATCGCCGCTTCGGCCCCTTCGAAGATGACGTTTTCCGTCTCCTGAACGTTCAAGTTTCCTGCGCGCAGATGGTCGAAGACATGCGCGAGGACGCCGGGCCGATCGCGATGCCGCACAACCAGCATGTGCGTCGCGGGCGTCTTCTTGGCAAGGTTGACGACGTTCGGGACCTTGCCGGTCTCCTTGTATTCGCGGATGATCCGCGCCGCTTCAGCGGCGATCGCTTCCTGCGCCTGCTCGGTCGACGCGCCGATGTGATGCGTGCCGATGACGTTCGGCAGCTGCAGTAGTTGATCGGTGAACTCGCCGGTCGATCCGGCGGGCTCGTTGGCAAACACGTCGAGGCCGACGCGAAGGTCGCGCTGCTTCACCGCGTCGGCAAGCGCGGCATAGTCCACCACCTCGGCGCGTGAGGTGTTGATGAAAAAAGAACCGGACTTGAGCCGGTTGAGAATCGACGCGCCGACGAAATTCCGCGTCTCTTTCGCGAGCGCCAGATGAACGGTGAGAACGTCCGCGCGCTCCGCCACTTCTTCGGCCGACTTCAGACCTTCTTTGTAGCTTCGGCTCCAGATGACGACCGGCATCCCGAAGGCGGACGCGCGGCGCGACACCTCCTGCCCGATGCTGCCATAGCCGATGATGCCGAGCGTCCGCCCGAAGAGGCCTTTGGCCTTCGAGTACTCCTTCTTGTTCCATTTGCCCGCGCGCAGGTCGGTGACGTTGTCGGCAATGCGGCGGTCGAGCGCAAGGATCAAACCAAACGTCAACTCGGCCACGGCAATCGAATTCTTGCCAGGGCAATTCGAGACGTAGATCCCGCGCCGGGATGCGGCCGCGACGTCGATGGTGTTGACTCCAGCGCCCGCCCGAACGATGAGCGAGAGCGATGCGTTCGACAGCATCGCTTCTGTGACTTTTGTGCTGCGTACGACGAGGACGTCGGCGTGTGTGGCGGCGAGCGCGTCTGCAAGCTGTTGATCAGCCAGAGCCGGCTGGTAGATCACCTCGCAACCGGCGGCCTTGATGCCGTCGATGCCGGTCTGCTCGAAGTGGTCAGCGATTAAGACTGTCAAATCACGTGCGACAACAGGCCATCGCGCAGCTTCGGCTCGAACCAGGTGGACTTCGGCGGCATGATGCCGCCGGCATCGCACACGCCCATCAGATCGCTGACGCTCACCGGATACAACGAGAACGCGACCGAGAACTTGCCCGAGTTCACCAGCTTTTCGAGCTCCGAGGTACCGCGCGCGCCGCCGACGAAATCAATGCGCTTGTCGGAGCGGATGTCGCCGACACCAAGCAGCGGCGTCAGCACGTCTTGCTGCAGCCGGCTCACGTCGAGCCGATCGGCGGCACTGAGATCACCCGATGCCTCTCCGAGCACAATCGTGTGCCACTTGCCATCGAGATACATCGCGACCTCACCCTTGCGCGCCGGCGTCGCGGGTCCCTCCTTCACCGTGAACTGCTCGCGCAGTTTCGCGAGCAGCGATTCGGGCGTGTACGAGCCCAGATCCTTGACGACGCGGTTATATGGCAGCACCTGCGTCTGGTCGTCGGGGAACGCAACCGCCAGCACCCTATCCCATTCGCCGCTGGCGCCGTTGGCGCCAAGCTGCTGCCGCGCACGCGCGGCGCTTGCCGCTCGGTGATGACCGTCGGCGATGTACAACTCCGGAATCGCGGCGAACGCGCTTACGAGGTCTCGCACGTCGCCTGCATCCACGCGCCAGATCGTGTGCTGCACGCCGTCCGCGGCAGTGAAGTCGAACAACGGCCGCTGACCGGTAACGCGTGACACCACGCGGTCGACTGCCGGCGATGCCCGATAGGTCAGGAAAACCGGCCCAGTCTGCGCCCGCAGCTCAATCATGTGGCGAGTCCGGTCGTCTTCCTTGTCCTTTCTGGTGAATTCGTGCTTCTTGATCACACCGCGGTCGTACTCATCAATTGAGAACGTTCCGGCGATACCCATCTGAACGTGACTGCCAATTCCGAGGCGATACACGTACAAGCTCGGCTGGTCTTCCGTGACGAGCGGCGCGTCCTTGTTCAGTGTTTGGAAGTTGTCGACGGCCTTTCGATACACCGCGTCCGAATACGGATTCGTATCGGGCGGCAGATCGATCTCCGCCCGAGAGACGTGTAAAAAGCTCAGCGCATTGCCGTTGGCCAATGCATGGGCTTCTTGTGCGTTAACAACATCGTACGGAACGGCAGCGACGCGTGCCGCCGACGCGGGCGTCGGACGAAGCGCGCGAAAGGGTGCGATGGAGGCCATGTGAGGAAGCAAAAATTATAGCGTGGCATGTGTATTGATTAGGTGAGCGGCGATGAGATCCGCTCTGACGTGCGCAGCCGCGCTGTTGTGCTGTACCACCGCATTCTCGCAAACGGGCGGGGGAGAAATCTGGGGACGAGTCCACGACGTGGACGGCGCGTTGGTCGGTCGCGCGGACGTCACGCTCACCGCCGTCGATACCGGCACCAACCGTCAAACGCGAACTGATGACAGCGGCCGCTTCGCATTTCCGTCCGTTCCCGCCGGGCGGTATCAGGTCACAGCGGAACATGACGGCTTCGCCGGTCGCCGGCAAGATGACATCGCCATCGTTCCGGGTCAGCGACTACAGGTCGACCTGTCGCTTCGTCGCGCACCACTGCCGGAGACCATTGCGCTCAACCCGTATCCGCCGATTGCTGAATCGGCTCGCACGCATGCGAGCGGATTCGTAGCCGAGACGGAAATCGAACATCTCCCGATTGATGGACGCAGGTACCTGCGACTGGCGGAGTTAATACCAGCCGTGTCGCGAGACGCGGGAACCGGCGGCCTCAGCGTCATGAACCTGCCAAGCACACAGAACCGCCTGCTGATTGATGGGTTCGATCACAGCAGCGGCATCACCAACGATCCGATCGGACGCGAAGGTCCCGCGCGCGTTCCGTATCAGCTGAGCCAATGGTCTGTGCAGGCGTTTCGCGTTCAGACCAATGGCGCGCCCGCGCAGAACGGCCGCGCGGCCGCCGGCCTGATCGATGTCGCGACCAGAGCTGGCGCGAACGCATTCCGCGGCACGGGCTATGGCTTTTTCGGCGACCGAGCTCTCAACGGCGAAAAGACGCTGGACGCTGGCGCGGGACTGGACAAGCCGGCGTATCGCAATGGTCAATTCGGCGCGGTGATCGGCGGCCCCCTCACCAGGACCCACAACTTCTTCCTGATTAGTTATGACGGCGTGCGTCGCACGGACACGTCGGACGCATCGCCGAACACGAAGCTGTTCGCTCCCGCAACAACCGTTGCGCTTGCGCAGCTCGATGCGACGCTCGTCCGGCCCGCGCGAACGCAAAAGCAGGATCTCCTGCTCGTGCGAACGGATCACGACTACTTCAATCAGCACGTCACGGTTCGCTACATCGATCAGCAGTTCCACGGCCGTGCGATCGACGCATCGGCGTATCAACCTGCCATCTCGAGTGACGGTGCTGCGTACCTGCGAACGCGTTCAGGAGCGGGGTCGTTGGGAAGCGCACTCGGAGGACACGTCACCAACGAGGCGCGCGTGCAATACGCGGACAGTCACGACAACGAGGCCTCTTCGTCGACACCTGGAATCGTGATCTTCGAAGGAGGCAGCTTCGTAGCGCAAACCGGCTCAAGCCTGCTCGGGCCGCACGCATTCGCCACAAAACGTCTGCAGATGGCTGACTCGCTGTCGTGGATCGCGGGTGGGCACTCGATCAAGGTCGGAGGTGATGTCCTCAAGGATCGTCACGGGATCCGTTTCACGCCGCAGACGACGCTCGGCTACGAGTCGATTGCCGCGTTCGCCGCCGGCGCGCGTGATTGGACGACACGCACGTTCGATGCAGGCGTGAATGTCGACGTCGACCAGTACGCCGCCTTCGCTCAGGACGCGTGGCGCGTGAGCAACGCGCTTACCGTGGATCTCGGCGTTCGTTACGACCTCCAGGATTTCGGCGCACTGATGCCGCGCGACCGCAATAACTGGGCGCCGCGCGTCGGCGTGTCGCTCGCCCCGCGCGAACGAAAAAACATCTTCCGCGCCGCCTACGGCCTGTTCTACGGTTCGTCGCCCTCGCTCATCCCGGCACTTGCGGGAAGTGACGGCCGCATCCTCGTCGATCCCACGTTCAAGACCGCGAGGGTGCATCAGGCGAGCGTGGGATGGGAAGTCGAGAAGTACCGGTCGGGCTCGCTCGGCGTCGATTACCTGTTTGCGCGTGGTGAGCGTCTGCCTCGCACCGTCGACATCAACGTGGGCGGTGTCTACCCGATCCCCGGCCGTCTCGTCTCCTTCCAGAGCACGGCACAGTCAATCTACAACGGCCTCGCGTTCCACACCCGCGGCAGAGTTCTGCAGCAGATGTTCTACACGTTCGCCTACACCGTCGGACGTTCTGATGAAGCGCCGCAACAGCCGCTCGTGGCGCCATTCGGTGCGTTCAACGATCGACGTTCGCTCGCCATTCAGGGCGACACGCTGAACACGCGGTTCCCGGGCAACAACGATCAGCATCAACGGTTCGTTGCCTCGGCGATGTACGACACATCGGTGCTGGCGGCTCCCCGGCAAGGTCTGTCGAAGCGCCTCCTCGACAACTGGGAGATCGGACTGGTTTATACGTGGCAGCTTGGGTATCCGTACAGTGCGTATGTGGACGGCGATATCAACCGCGATTTCAACGCCTTCAACGACGTGGCACCAGGGACGGTATGGAATCAGTATCGGCTGCCATACCAAGCCTCCTTCGACCCTCGGGTCGCCAGACGCTTCAACATCGGCGGTACGCGTCAACTGCACGTGGTGTGGGAGGCCTTCAACTTGACCAATCGGCCGAACTTCACCGCCGTCGACAACACGCTTTACACACTGTCCGGATCCACACTGGTTGCCAATCCGCTCTTCGGACGACGGACGGCGCAGGCAGGTCCGCGGATGATGCAGGTTGCGGCGCGACTGACGTTTTAGTGCTTCGGGAATACTGAGCGGAGGATCGAGTCGAGTGTGCCGTGCGGCCGATCCGCGTGCACCGGCGAGTGCGGCACGGACGGCGCCGGCTCTGTAGTTTCCAGCAGCCACATGTCGGCGACCGCGGCCGTCGGATTAATCGCCTCGCCACACGTCGTTCGCAACAGAACTTGAAGCGCCACCGCGCCGGCGCGCCGCGCGCCGGGCCGACTGGTGATATCTGCGAACGAACGCTGCGATTCGACTGCCGATCGAAACGCCACTCGCGGGTGCACCTGCAGCGCTTCCTGCAGCCACGTGCGCAATTCCGAGGACGAAGCCGCACTTCCAGGCGTGGCCGATGACTCCGTGGCGGTCATGATCAGATCTGACACGCCCCGCGGATATTCATGTAGGCGCAGCGGCCGCTGCAGAACGATCGCGAGGATGATGGCGCCCATTTCCGTGACGTCCGCCTGCTGATCGAAGCGGGCAAGACTCGCGGAAGGGGGCATGGCGAGGCGGAATTCCTTCCAGAGATTTTCGCGATTGCGCTGCAGCACCTCGAGGCCGGCGCCGAAGACGCAATCGGTCAGCATCACGCGACCGTCGTTGGTGATGAGCACGTGCGAGGGATTGAGTGCCCCGTGCGCCAGACCGCCGGGCCACGCGTGCAGCGACGCGACGGCATTGACGACCAGTGACGCCAGCTCCAGCATCGCCGATTCAGGAACCACCTCGCCGCTGGATTCGAGATACTCGAGGAGATCCGACAGCCGGATACCGGCGGGCATCTCGCTGAGGATATGCAGCGAGCTTCTGATGCGTTCGATGCGTCGCACCGGCGCAAACGAGCGGATGTCGAGATCCGCATACCGCGACGCACGTCCGCGAATCGCGTGCTCGACCATCACCTGAGAGGCCAGGGCAGGGGCGAGTTCAAGAATTTCTGTGTGGGTCCTGCCGTCGCTTTCGATGCGGCGAATGCCTAGACCATCATCCAGCGAGAACGGTTGTCCCTGGACCGCTCGTCTAACCACGCCGGCCTCGCATTGCAACCGACACACCGGGCGCGATGGGCGAAACCTCTCGCAAATTCGCTCGTTTTCGTGCGTGCTCACCGCGTCGACCTTACAGATTGGTGCCACCTGTTACACTTCGGGCCGGTTCCCAATGAATCTCCTGATTGGCATCGCCGCGGCGGTTGTCGGGGCGGTGCTGGCCTACTGGCTGGCCGCGTCGGCGGGCAGACGTCAGCTCGCCGAGCAGCGCGCGGCGCTCGTCGCCGAACTCGCCGCTGTCACACGCGATAACGAATGGCTGAAGATACAGGTCGAGCGCGAACGCGAGGCGCTCGGCACCATGCGCGACGCATTCCAGTCGCTCGCAGCGGATGCGCTGCAAACGAATCGCACGTCGTTCCTCGAATCGCTTGAAGCGCGGCAGCAGGCGTTCGATGGCCTCGTCCAGCCGATCGCCGACGTGTTGAAGAAGGTGGACGGGAAGCTGTCGGAGGCCGAGCGTGAGCGTCTCGAGGCGTACGCACGGTTGACGGAGAGAGTAGCCGCGCTCGGATCGAGCGCGGACATGCTGTCACGGGCGCTGCGCACCCCCGCTGTACGCGGCCGCTGGGGTGAAATGCAGCTGCGTCGCGTCGTCGAAATCGCCGGCATGCTTCCTCGCTGCGACTTCGATGAGCAGCCGTCGCTGCAGGGTGACAACGGCCGCCTGCGGCCGGACCTGATCGTTCACCTCCCCGGCGGCAAGCAGATCGTCGTCGACGCGAAAGCCCCGCTCGAGGCGTTCCTCGACGCGCAGGCCGCGACCGACGAGGACAGCCGGCTGAACCGGCTGCTCGCGCACGCACGGCAGGTGCGCGAGCACATGGACAAACTCGGTAGCAAGGCGTACTGGGAAGCGCTGCCTACGTCTCCGGAGTTCGTGGTCATGTTTCTGCCGGGCGAGACCCTGTTCAGCGCGGCTCTGCAGAACGATCTGAATCTGATCGAACACGGCCTTGGGCAACGCGTATTGCTGGCGAGCCCCATTACGTTGATTGCGCTGCTCACCACGGTCGCGCATTCGTGGAGACAAGCGGCGCTCACCGACAACTTCCGCGAAGTCGCCGCGCTCGGCCGCGAGTTATACGAGCGGCTTGCAACGTTTGCGGGGCATCTTAACGACGTCCGCAAGCGTCTCGACGGCGCCGTTCAGGCCTACAACCAGGCAGCCGGATCGTTCGAGTCCCGTGTGCTCGTGACCGCGCGCCGGATGAAAGACTTGAACGTGACCACGGCCGAGGAACTGCCGCCAGCAGAATCGATCGACACCGTGCCTCGGGTCCTCAGGCAGATGAATCTGATGGCGCTGCCGCAAGACGCTACGAGCGACGAAATAGAACCCGCATAGCGGCAGACGCCGCGTCGCCCTACATATAATTGTTGGATGGACTCCGATGCGGGGACCTCAGCACCCGTCGCCCCGCTTGATTTCGTTCGCGAAATAGTCGCGGAAGATCAGCGCACCGGAAAGCACGGCGGGCGTGTGCACACGCGGTTTCCGCCCGAACCAAACGGCTACCTGCACATCGGTCACGCGAAGGCCATCTGCCTGGACTTCGGTGTCGCCATCGAATTCGGCGGCAGGTGCAACCTGCGCTTCGACGACACCAATCCGACGAAGGAAGACGTCGAGTACGTCGAATCGATTCAGGAGGACGTGCGGTGGCTCGGATTTGAGTGGGCCGCCATGTTCTACGCGTCGGACTATTTCGAGCTTCTCTATGAGTACGCCAAGCAGCTGATTCGCGACGGCAAGGCGTATGTGGACAGCCTCAGCGCCGATGAGATTCGCGACTACCGCGGCACGCTGACCGAACCGGGCAAGAACAGTCCGTACCGCGATCGTTCGGTTGAGGAGAACCTCGATCTGTTCCGCCGGATGCGCGCGGGTGAGTTTCCGGATGGCGCGCACGTGCTGCGCGCGAAAATCGACATGACGTCGCCGAACATCAACATGCGCGACCCCACGCTCTACCGCATCCGTCATGCCACGCATCACCGGACGGGTGACGCCTGGAGCATTTATCCGACCTACGATTACGCGCACCCGCTGTCGGACGCGATTGAAGGCATCACGCACTCGCTCTGCACGCTGGAGTTCGAGGACCATCGACCGCTCTACGACTGGTGCGTCGACTCGCTCTGGGGCAAGGCCCGGGAGTTCAAGTCGCGGCCGCAGCAGATCGAGTTCGCCCGCCTCAATCTGAACTACACGATCATGAGCAAGCGGAAGCTGCTGGCGCTCGTTCAGCAGAATCTCGTCTCCGGCTGGGACGATCCGCGCATGCCGACTATTGCCGGTATCCGGCGCCGCGGCTACACGCCGGAAGCGGTGCGCGACTTCTGCACTCGCATCGGTGTGGCGAAGAAGGAAAACGTCATCGACATGGCGCTGCTCGAGCACAGCGTACGCGAGGACCTCAATCGGAGTGCAACGCGCGCGCTTGCCGTGCTCCGGCCGTTGAAGGTCATCATCGAGAACTATCCGGAGAGCGCCGTCGAAGATGTTGAGGCGATCAACAACCCGGAGGATCCCGGCGCCGGCACGCGGCGGATTCCGTTCTCCCGCGTGTTGTACATCGAGCAGGACGACTTCATGGAGAATCCGCCCAAGAAGTTCTTCCGGCTTTCACCCGGAAACGAAGTGCGGCTGCGCTACGCATACATCCTCAAGTGCGAGCGTGTGGTGAAGAATGCCTCCGGCGACATCATCGAGCTGCGCTGTACCTACGACGCCGAGTCGTTGAGCGGCGCCACCGCCACGCGCCGCGTGAAGGGCACCATCCATTGGGTATCCGCCGCGCATGCGGTCGATGCGGAAGTCCGTTTGTACGATCGCCTGTTCAACTCCGAGGATCCCGGCGAAGGTGGACGCGATCCGCTGGAGGATATGAATCCGAACTCGCTCGACCGGGTGACCGGCGCCAAGGTCGAGCCCTCCCTCGCGGTTGCGCGACCCGGGGCACGGTATCAATTCGAGCGGCAGGGTTATTTCTGCGTTGATCCAGATTCGGAGCCCGGAAGACCGGTCTTCAATCGTACGGTCACCCTGAAAGATTCCTGGGCAAGAATCCAGAAGCGGATCTGAACGCTCACATACGGCTGTGACGTTCGCACCACGCGGCGAGCTGCCGCGCAACCTGCATTGCCGCCGGTTCGGTGCCCATTCGATCTGACGGCCATGGGAGCCGCCATGTCCAATTGCCCTCGTTGACGGTGGCAGGCTGGTTGATGCGATCGCGCCAGCCGAAGATGTCGCCGACCGGCAGAATCAACGTATTCGATCCGGAGGCAAACAGCGTTTCGAGCAGCGCTTCGTGAATGACGTGTGGCAGCCGCCGCTCATCCACGGAACGCAGATCGTCGTCGGTGAGCAGAGCGCGTACGGACCGAATCGCGAGTACCGCCTCCCGCTCATCACGCGGCGCCTCCTCCCACCAGATGACCATAGGCTCGGTGTCGTGCGTCCCTGACGTCGCGACGGAGACCGGCGGGTAATCGGTGACGGGGTCCTTGAACGGCCGCCCCTCCATGTGCCATTGCCGCTCCCATCGGAACACCTTGTAACCGGCGATCGACAGCCGTGCCAATGACGCGCGCACGAACTCGGGGACGACGCCGAGATCCTCGGCGATGATTTCCGAGCCAGGCTCGCGGAAGACGCCGAGCACGCGCTCCCCGAGCGCGACCTGGGCCTCCTCGTCGTCAGGAATGAATTGCGGCAGGCTCCCGTCGTGCGGCCGGTAATACGTGCGGAAGAAGCCGACGAGATGATCGACGCGGTAGCCATCGAACAGGTCGGCATTTCGATGCGCGCGATCGCGCAGCCAATCGAAGTCGCGCTGCGCGAGCACGTCCCATCGGTAGACCGGCAGCCCCCAGTCCTGACCCGTTTCGCTGAACGCATCCGGCGGGACGCCAACCGATGCATCCATGCGGAATTCATCCTGCCGCGCCCAGACGTCTGCGCTGTCGCCGCTGACCATGAACGGTAGATCGCCGAACAGCGCGACACCACCGGTCCGGTCGCGCGCCGTTCCCCATTGATCGCCGGCGAGCCACTGCACGTATTGGCGGAAGGCAATTTCTTCGCCCAGCTCCGCACGCGCCCGGTCGAGCGCGTCCGCGCGGCGGCACCGCTGCGTCTCCGGCCACTCCCACCACGCCCGTTCGCCATTCTGCGCGTGCAACGCCCGAAACAACGCGTAGTCGTTCAGCCACCACCCCTGTTCGGCGACGTACGCCTGGAACGCCGCCGCGCGGCGTGTGCCTGCAGCGAGATCGACGCTCTGAAACCTCGCGAAGCACCGCCGCAGTACGGTGTTCTTCAGCGACCGCACTTCGGCGTACTGGATGCGCGGCGAGACGCGAACGGCGTCGAGGCGCGCCCGCAACTCGGGTTCGAGACCGGCCTCGCCTCCGATCTCCGCGAAATCTTCCACGTCCCCGAGCGTGATGAACTGCGGATCGATCGCCATCGCACTCAATGCCGAATAAGGCGAGGTCTCACCCGGCGGCATCTCGTTGATCGGGAGCAGTTGCAGGATGCGGAGGCCGGCGGCCTCGAGCCACCGGGCGATAGGTACGATGTCGCCGATTTCTCCGACGCCCCAGCTCCGCGAGGACGGAATCGAGAAGAGCGGAATCAGCGCTCCTGCGCGGCGCGGAGGTGTCATCGATAGATCAACTCAAAGTGCAATCGTAATGCCGCGCATCACGCCAATATTTGCCATCATGATGTCGCAAACCGCATTACTCGCGCGATCGCATCGTGAAAGACGTCCGGCGTCACCAGAAGGCTGACGACGACGAACGCTTCGTGCGCGAAATCGAAAAAATAACCGGGGTGCACGAGGATCCCTTCGCCATCGAGCAGCGCGAGGATGAGCTGCTCCTCGGTGCGCGTCGCCGGAACACGAATCACCGCGGACCATCCGCCTTCCACCTTCAGCACATCGCAGGCGGGAAACTGTTTCGCCGTTTGCCGGAGCGCCGCGAGGTTGCCTTTCACGCGATCGTGGATTTGCGTTCGAATGGCGGCGCCGCGTTCGAGAAACTGGCGGGCGGCGATCTGCACTGGAGTATTGACGGACAGAAAACTGTCGCCAATCAGTTCGAGACCGGCGAGCGCCGCGCTGCACGCGGCCGGCGGCCCACCGACAACGATCCATCCAAGCTTCAACTGCGGTAGACCGGCCGTCTTCGAGAGCCCGCCAAGAGTAAAAGTCGGGACGTCGGCGCGCGCCGCGATGTCGGTCAACGGCGCATCAACCTCCAGCGGGTAATCCGCGAACACCTCGTCCACGATCAGCGCCCACCCGCGGTCGCGGCAGATGGCACATAGACGATCGACCTCGGGCGCTGTCAGATAGGAACCCGTGGGGTTGTTCGGCGACACGACGATGAGCGCACGCGTATTTGCAGGAGCACCCTGCAGCGACGTCAAGTCAATCTCCCAACGTCCGTGGTATTCGAGATTGAACGGCACGCTCTCGACGCTTTCGAGTTGAGTGAGGTGTTCGAACAACGGATAGCTGGGACGCGGCACGAGCACGGCATTGCCGGGGTCGCATAGCAGCTTGAACAGCCACGCGTACGCTTCGCTCGTGCTGGCAGTCAAGACGACGCGGCCGGCATCAACGTCAACGCCGCGTCGCGTCTGGTCGTGTGCCACAGCGGCGCGCGCGACGTCCAATCCGAGCGCCTGCGGTGCGTAGTGCAACGCCGGCGCGGATGCGAGCTCCTTCAGGAGATCGGGCGGATACACAATCGCCGCGCGCGTCGGATTCGACTCGGTGAGGTCGACAATCGACTGTCCCCGCGCACGGCGCGCGCTCAACGCCCGCGTGAGCGCGTTGACCTCAGCGTGAGGCGGCAGGCGTCGCGAGAGCATCGGCTGCCGGCGGCCCACCCCGCCGAAGCTCGTTGCGAAGGCGGGAGAACTCGAGCATCTGTGTTTCCAGGTCGCAAGGGTACGAAATCTCTACGTCGACGATTTCGCCGCCGCGGTAGGTTGGCGTGAGCCGCGGCATCACGATCGCCGTGTACGAGGGCAGGTGCAGCGCGTCGACGCGGGCGACCACCTCGTCGCGAAGCGAGGGATCGATATGAATTCCGTACCGGTCGAACAGCGCCCGTGCCGCCGCGTAGTCGCCCTCACTCTTGATTCGCTGGACTTCGGCGAGCAGATGACCGACACCTTCCCGGAATGCCACGGCGTCCGTCATGACGTAATAGGTCTTGCCGTCGCGCCGGCGCACGTCGATTGCCTTCGTCTGC
>Ga0310813_10000669_pt1 | contig 21092 bp, 18 predicted proteins | sample YN3metagenome_FD_203086 | JGI IMG/M metagenome (GOLD analysis project Ga0310813, IMG submission 203086) | Soil microbial communities from experimental microcosm in Duke University, North Carolina, United States - YN3 | ecosystem: Engineered > Artificial ecosystem > Soil microcosm > Unclassified...
ACCGGCAGGCACCGTAGCGGCAGCGGGCTTATCGAAGCGTCGAAGCCTGCTGCCGCGGATTACGGAGTGACGAGTGCAGCGCGCTGGGTAGTCCGGCAACTGCGCCGAACTCTGCGCAGGCAACCGCGGGGCTAACTGAGGGGCCAACTGTGGGGCCAACTGCGAAGCCATCCCTCACGGTCACCGCAGCGCCCAGCCGCGCTGCACGAACGCATCAAGCCACTGCGTTACGCAACGGCCATCGCACGCTTACGGCGCAGAAACTCGGGAATCGAGCTGACCACATCCGGCTTGCCCTGGTTGCCGGCGATATACGGGCTCCACGGCTGCGCGCGAATCGCGGTCTTGGTCTTCCACACCACGTTGAACTGCCCGTCGCCGCGAATTTCGCCGATCATCACCGGCTTGTGCAGATGGTGGTTGCCGTCCATCTGCAGCGTGAAGCCCGACGGCGCCGCAACGGTCTGGCCGATCATCGCGATGCGCACCTTGTCGACGTCGGTGCTCTTCGCCTTTTCGACCGCCTGCTTCCACATATGGATGCCCACGAAGGTCGCTTCCATCGGGTCGTTGGTCACGCGCTTCGTGCCGCCCGGCAGGTTCTGCGCCTTCACGTACTCGGCCCACTGTTCCTTGAACTTCGAGTTGTTCGGGCCTTTCACCGACATGAAGTAGTTCCATGCCGCAAGGTGGCCGACCAGCGGCTTCGTATCGATGCCGCGCAGTTCTTCTTCGCCGACCGAGAACGCCACCACCGGCACGTCGGTCGCCTTCAGCCCCTGGTTGCCGAGCTCTTTATAGAACGGCACGTTCGAGTCGCCGTTGATGGTCGACACCACAGTGGTCTTGCCGCCTTGCGAGAAGGTCTTGATGTTCGCGACGATGGTTTGATAGTCGCTATGGCCGAACGGCGTGTAGACCTCCTGGATGTCGCTGTCCTGCACACCCTTCGAATGCAGATACGCACGCAGGATCTTGTTGGTGGTGCGCGGGTACACGTAATCGGTGCCCAGCAGGAAGAAGCGTTTCGCGCCGCCGCCTTCGCTGCCCATCAGATACTCGACAGCCGGAATCGCCTGCTGGTTCGGCGCTGCACCCGTGTAGAACACGTTGCGCGACATCTCTTCGCCTTCGTACTGCACCGGGTAATAGAGCAGGCCGTTCAGTTCCTCGAACACCGGCAGCACCGACTTGCGCGACACCGAGGTCCAGCAGCCGAACACGCAGGCCACCTTGTCCTGGGTCAACAGGCCGCGTGCCTTCTCGGCGAACAGCGGCCAGTTCGAGGCCGGGTCGACCACCACCGGCTGGATCTGGCGGCCCATCACGCCGCCGTTCTTGTTGATGTCGGCGATCGTCATCAGCGCCGTGTCTTTCAGCGACGTCTCCGAAATGGCCATCGTGCCGGACAGCGAATGCAGGATGCCGACCTTGATCGGACCGTTGTCCTGTGCGTTGGCGAAAGGAATCTTGCCCGCGAGTGCGAGCGCGCCCGACATCGAACCGAGCTTCAGAAGACTGCGACGTTTCATGTGCTACCCCTTGCCATGATGAGTGTTATTGGATGCCGCGGCGGCCTGCGGCCACGGCTCTTTCGAAGCTGTGTAGTGCATGACTGGCCAGGCCCACTACTGCAAGGCATATGCCAACCTCGTAATGCAGCGTCGAAACGGCGCCGCGCGCGCTGCGATGCGCTTTGCTGGCGGCGCTCCCAGTCGCGATCGATGCGCGCCGAGGGCCAAAGCGGTGCAGCGGCCCGCGGCGCGCCTCGTTGCGGTGCGTGCCGCGCCGCAACGAGGCATGTGGACCAGTGCGGTTTTGGTCCGCGCGCCCGATCGGTGCAGCACCGCTATGCGGTTGTGCACGGACGTGCGGCTGCATACACTGGAGGACCGAGCTGCAACCCACCCACCTGCCGCCTCTGCCAGCGAGGCGAGGAACCGAGGAGACACAGATGAATGACCGTGCAGTCAATCCGCCCGACATGTCCGCGTTCTGGATGCCGTTCACCGCGAACCGTCAGTTCAAGAGCGCGCCGCGACTACTGTCGAGCGCGAAAGGGATGTACTACACGTCGCACGACGGCAGGCGCATCCTCGACGGCACCGCGGGCCTGTGGTGCGTGAATGCCGGCCATTGCCGCGACGAAATCGTCGCCGCGGTGCAGGCGCAGGCCGCCGAGATGGACTTCGCGCCGACCTTCCAGATGGGCCACCCGGTCGCCTTCGAAGCCGCAACCAGAATTGCGAAGCACACGCCGGGCGACCTGAAGCGGATCTTCTTCGTCAACTCCGGTTCGGAGGCGGTCGACACCGCGCTGAAGATCGCGCTTGCCTACCACCGCGCGCGCGGCGAAGGGCAGCGCACGCGCTTTATCGGCCGCGAGCGCGGCTATCACGGTGTGGGCTTCGGCGGCACCACGGTGGGCGGCATTCCGGCCAACCGCAAGGCGTACTCGGGCGCGATGCTGCCGGGCGTCGACCATCTGCCGCATACGCTGAACATCAAGGAAGCGGCGTTTTCGAAAGGGCAGCCCGCATGGGGCGCGCATCTGGCCGACGAACTCGAACGCATCGTCGCACTGCACGACGCGTCCACCATCGCGGCGGTGATCGTCGAGCCGGTGGCCGGTTCAACCGGCGTGATCGTGCCGCCCCAGGGCTATCTGCAGCGGCTGCGCGAGATCTGCGACAAGCACGGCATCCTGCTGATCTTCGACGAAGTGATCACCGGCTGGGGGCGTCTGGGCACCCCGTTCGCCGCGCAGTTCTTCAACGTGACGCCCGATCTGCTGACGATGGCCAAGGGCACCAACAACGCGGCAGCGCCGCTCGGCGCGGTGGCCGCCAGCGAGCGCATTCACGACACGATCGTCAACGGTGCGCCGGCAGGCATCGAACTGTTCCACGGCTACACGTATTCGGGCCATCCGATCGCAACCGCGGCGGCTTGCGCGACCATCGACCTGTATGAGCGCGACCAGCTGTTCGCGCGCGCGGCGAAGATGGCGCCGGTGTTCGAAGCGGAAATTCACAAGCTGCGCGGCACGAAGCATGTGATCGACGTGCGCAACATCGGGCTGATCGGTGGCGTGGAGCTGGCGTCGCGCGCAGGCGCGCCCGGCGCGCGCGCTTACGATGCCTTTGTGCGCTGCTTTGAGAAGGGGGTGCTGGTGCGGATGGCGGGCGACATTCTGGCGTTCTCGCCGCCGCTGATCATCGAGGAAGAGCAGATCGCCGAGTTGTTCCGCACCGTCGGCGAGGTGTTGAAGGAAGTGGACTGAGCGCATCGCGGGCGCCGGCGCGGGCGCACCTCGCGCCGGCGCATCGGCGTTTGCCGGCTGGCGCACGGCGCTGTGCCGGCTGCGCTAGCATGTCGGCATCGGTGGTTCACCTGCCTTGTCCCTAACGGAGACCTTGTTCCGATGCCCGCTCCCTTTACGCTACTCGACGCAGTCGGCGCCAGCCGCACGCCGGCCGCGTGGCAACACGCCGTACTGATCCTTGTCGACCATCAACGCGAATATGTCGACGGCAAGCTGCCGCTGGTCGGCATGCCGCAGGCTGTCGCCGGCTGCGCCGAGCTGCTGGCGCTGGCGCGGCAGCACGACACGCCGGTGATACACGTGAAGCACGTCGGCAGCGCCGGCGGCGCGTTCGATCCGGCCAGTGCGCACGCGGCCTTTATCGAAGGGCTCGAGCCGGCAGGCGGCGAGGCCACCGTGGCAAAGAAACTGCCGAACAGCTTTGCCGGCACCGACCTCGCCGACCGGCTGACGGCCGTCGGCCGCAAGGAACTGATCGTCGGCGGCTTCCAGACTCATATGTGTATCAGCGCGACGGTGCGTTCCGCGCTCGACCACGGCTACCGCGTGACGCTGGTGGCCGGCGCGTGCGCAACGCGCGATCTGCCGGATCCGCTCGGCGGTGCGCCGGTCGATGCGCAGACGCTGCATCGCGTGACGCTCGCCGCGTTGCATGACCGGTTTGCGACGGTCGTGCCGGATGCGTCGGTGTGGCGTTGATGGACGACTCGTGTGGCAAAGCGCGCGCCGCAGAGCGCGCCTGGCCGCCGGCTCGCACCACGCACCCGCGGCTCGTAGCCGACCCTGAGCATCGCGCACGCCCGTCGCGCGGCCATAAAAAAACGCCGGGTGTCCCGGCGTTTGTCACAAGCGTCGCAGCAAGCGCCTGAATCAATACGTCGGCACCGAAGGATCGACCTGTCGCGACCACGCGTCGATCCCGCCTTGCAGGTTGAACACGTTCTTATGCCCGCGCGATTCGAGGAACATCGCGACCTGCGCGCTGCGTGCACCGTGATGGCATACGCAGACCACCGGCGCTTCGTCGTCGAGCTCTTCGCTGCGCGCGGGAATCTCGCGCATCGGAATCGACGTGCTGCCCGCGATCCTGGCCGTTTCGATTTCCCACGGCTCGCGCACGTCGAGCAGGACCGGCGCGGCACGCGATTGATCGGCGAGCCATTCGGCGAGAGCAGGGGCGGTCAGGTTTTGCATCGAAAAGTCCGGTTGGTTCGTAAAACGCCGATGGCGACAGGGTGAGGCTTCAGAACTTGAAGCGCGGCGGCTGCACTGCATTGACGAGCGGCTCGACATAGGTTTCGAACACGTCGGCCACGCGGAACTGCTTTTCGTCGACGCGCGTGATGATCTGCGCCTTCATCACCGGCGCGGTGCCGACGAATGCGGCCAGACGGCCGCCAATTTTCAGGTGCTCGAGCATCTGTTGCGGCAGCACCGGCAGGCCGCCCGACACGCAGATCACGTCGTACGGCTGCGCCGCGGACCAGCCGCGGGCTGCATCGCCCGTCACGACTTCGGCGTTCAGCACGCCGTTGGCCGCGAGGTTGGCCTTGGCAAGCTCGGCCAGTTCCGGTTCGATGTCGACGCTCAGCACGTGTTGCGCGCGGTGCGCGAGCAGCGCGGCCATATAGCCGGAGCCAGCGCCGATTTCCAGCACGCTTTCGTGCTTCTTCACCGCCAGTTCCTGCAGCACGCGCGCCTCGATACGCGGGGCCAGCATGTGCTGGCCGGCCGGCAGCGGCACTTCGAAATCGACGAACGCCAGCTCGCGGTACGCGGCGGGCACGAAGTTCTCGCGCTTGACGATCGACAGCAGGTTCAGCACGTCCTGGTCGAGCACTTCCCAGGGACGGATCTGCTGTTCGATCATGTTGAAGCGCGCTTGCTCGATATTCATGGTGGGTTCGTTCTGCGATGTGGTTGGAATGCCGGCAAGGCCGCGCCCGGCGCGCGGACCCCGCGGGAGAACCTTGCGATTGTACCAAACCGGGCGTTTGCGCCGCATGGCAGCGGGCTCGCGCGGGTGGGGCGGCGGCTGCGGTTAGCGCTGGCCGGCTTCTTCCGTGCGCATTCATCAGTCGCATCGGGCCGCCCGGTCAAGCCTGAAGGCTCGGTATAAATCCCTACGCATTCGTCCTTGCGGTTTGCGTGTGCGCAGGCAAAAATGTACAACAAGAATGTAATCGATTACATCTGTGATCGGGATGCATGGCCGCCAATCGAAGGCACAGCACCCAGACAAAGCGCGCAGCCGGACCGCAACAAGATTCCGCGAAGAGACCTCGCGAGGAGACCTCCCGCATGTCCAGACCGTCAGCGCACGATCCCGACGGCCCGCGCGCGCCGGCATCCAGCCGGCCGGGCGCCGGCTTGTCGGCCGGCAAGGAGATGTCGATCGGCAACGTGGCCGAGCAGGCCGGCGTGTCGGTCGCCACCGTGTCGCGCGTGCTGAACGGCCATGCGAATGTGCGCGCCGAAACCCGCGACAAGGTGCTGGCCGCGGTGGCAGCAAGCGGCTACCGCGTCAACGAACTCGCGCGCAACCTGCGCACCGCCGAGAGCCGCCTGCTGCTGACCATGGTGCCGGACGTCGGCAATCCGTTTTACGCAGAGATCGTGCGCGGCATCGACAGCGTGGCGCGTCAACACGGCTATTTCATGTTGTTGTGCGATACCGGCGCCGATCCCGGCCGCGAGCGCAGCTATTTCGATCTGCTGCGGCGGCGCCGCGCGGACGGCGCGATCTGTCTCGACCCGGCCACCGTGCAGCAGGCGCTCGCCGAGGAATCGGTCGCGCTGCCGTGGGTCGCGTGCTGCGAATTCGATACGGCGGTCGGCGTGCCGTACGTCGGCATCGACAATCACCGCGCGGCCGGCGACGCGGTGCGGCATCTGTTGTCGCGCGGCCATCGGCGTATCGCGCTGATCAATTCCGGCGACGGCTATCTGTATGCGCGGCAGCGCGAGCAGGGCTATCTCGACGCGCTGCGCGAGGCCGGCATCGCGCCGCACGAACCGTGGCTCGTGCATCTGAACAGCCTCGACTACGAAGCCGGCGCGTCGGCGGCTGCCACCCTGATGAGCCGCGGCGCGGACGCGCCGAGCGCGATCTTCGCGGTATCGGACACGCTTGCGACCGGCGTAATGAAGGGCTTGCGCAGCGTCGGCAAACGCGTGCCGGACGACGTCGCGGTGGTCGGCTTCGACGATATCTCGCTGGCTGCGCAAGTCGATCCGCCGTTGACGACGATCGCGCAGCCGATGCGCGAACTCGGCGAAACCGCTGCGCGGCTGCTGCTGCAGCGCCTCGCGAACCGTGCCGCGCAGGTGCCCGGCGTGTTGCTGCCGCACCGGCTGGTAGTACGCGGCAGCGCATAGAGAGAGCCGATAACGATGAGCCTCGCGATCCGCTTCGACGACATCCGCAAGGAATTCGGCCCGGTGCGCGTGCTGCACGGCGTCAGCTTCGAACTCGCACCCGGCCGCATTTACGGGCTGCTCGGCGAGAACGGCGCAGGCAAATCGACGCTGATGAAAATCCTCGCCGGCTACGAGCAGCCGACTTCGGGCAGCGTGCTGGTCGACGGCGCGCCGCGGCAGTTCGACGGTTCGCGCGCGGCGGAAGCGGCGGGCATCGTGCTGATCCACCAGGAATTCAATCTCGCCGAGCATCTGACGATCGCGCAGAACATGTATCTCGGCCACGAGAAGCGCCGCGGGCTGCTGCTCGACGACGCCGCGATGCGAGCCGACGCGAAGCGCTACCTCGCGCAGGTCGGCTTGACGAAACATCCGGACACCAAGGTGCGCGATCTGATCGTCGCCGAAAAGCAGATGGTCGAGATTGCGAAAGCGCTGTCGCGGCGCGCGCGTCTGCTGATCATGGACGAACCTACCGCGACGCTGACGCCCGCCGAGACCGAGCGCCTGTTCGCGCTGATGACGAAGCTGAAGGCCGACGGCGTCACGATCGTCTATATCTCGCACAAGCTCGACGAAGTCGAGCGCATCACCGACGAGGTGATCGTGATGCGCGACGGCCGCTTCGTTGCGCGCAACGAAACGGCGTCGCTCGCGCGGCAGCAGATGGCCAACCTGATGGTCGGCCGCGAACTGTCCGATATGTTCCCGGACAAGGTGCCGGTGCCGGACGATGCGCCGGTCGCGTTGCGCGTCGAGCGTCTGCACGTGCCGGAGTGGGTCGAGGAACTGAGCTTCGACGTGCGCGCAGGCGAAGTATTCGGTTTCGCCGGCCTCGTCGGCGCGGGCCGTACCGAAGCCTTCGAAGCGATGATCGGCTTGCGGCACCGCAGCGCCGGCACGATCGAGATCGGCGGGCGGCGCGTCGAGCTGAAAAGCCCGCGCGATGCGATGCGCCACGGTCTCACCTACCTGAGCGAAGACCGCAAGGGTAAGGGCCTGCACGTGAACCTGAACCTGCAGGACAACCTGACGCTGATGACGCTCGAGCGCTACACACATCCACTGCTCGATCTGAAAGCGGGCCGCGCGGCGCTCGCCGACGCCGTGCGCGACTTCGGCATCCGCACCGGCGACCTCGGCAGCCGCGCGCGCATGCTGTCGGGCGGCAACCAGCAGAAGCTCGCGCTCGCCAAGTTCCTGCAGCCCAATCCGAACGTGATCGTGCTCGACGAACCGACGCGCGGCGTCGACATCGGCGCGAAGCGCGACATCTATTTCCTGATTCACCGGCTCGCGTCCGAAGGGCGCGCGGTGATCGTGATCTCGTCCGAGCTGATCGAACTGATCGGCCTGTGCCATCGCGTTGCCGTGATGCGCGCGGGGCGGTTGCAGGCGGTGCTCGGCCTCGCCCATCTGACCGAAGAGGAGTTGATCGCCCATGCGACCGGCACCCACTGACACCCGCGCACCGACGCCGCGCGGCATGCGCGTCGCGCATGTGCTGTACGGCTTCGGACCACTTGCCGGCCTGATCGTGCTGTGCATTGCGGGCACGCTGCTGAACCGCGATTTCGCCACCGTCGACAACATGATGAACGTGCTGACGCGCACGTCGTTCATCGGCATCATCGCGGTCGGCATGACCTTCGTGATCATCTCGGGCGGCATCGATCTGTCGGTGGGTTCGATGGCGGCGCTGATCGCCGGGATCATGATCTGGCTGATGAATGCGCTGGCGGGCGGTATCGGCGGCCATACGTTCGCGCCGCTCGCGATCGTCGCGATCGGCATCGCGTGCGCGCTGCTGCTCGGTGCCGTGTTCGGCTGCGCGCATGGGCTGCTGATCACGAAGGGGCGCATCGAGCCGTTTATCGTCACGCTCGGCACGCTCGGCATTTTTCGCGCGGTGCTGACGTGGCTCGCCGACGGCGGCGCGCTGACGCTCGACAACAATCTGTCCGATCTGTACGGACCGGTCTATTACGCCAGCTTTCTCGGCATGCCGGTGCCGATCTGGGTGTTTCTGGTGGTTGCGCTCGGCGGCGCGCTGATTCTGAACCGCACGGCGTTCGGCCGGCATGTGCAGGCGATCGGTTCGAACGAACAGGTCGCGCGCTACGCGGCGATACGCGTCGATACGGTAAAGATCGTGACCTACGTGCTGCTCGGCATCTGCGTCGGGGTGGCGACGATGCTGTACGTGCCGCGGCTCGGCTCCGCGACGCCGACCACCGGCCTGTTGTGGGAACTCGAAGCGATCGCCGCCGTGGTGGTGGGCGGCACTGCGTTGAAAGGCGGCGAAGGCCGCGTGATCGGCACCGTGATCGGCGCGGTGCTGCTGTCGGTGATCGCCAATATCCTGAATCTGACCAGCATCATCAGCGTGTATCTGAACGCGGCGGTGCAGGGCGTGGTGATTATCGTCGTCGCGTTCCTGCAGCGCGGGCGGCGGTGAGCGGTACGGGCATGGGTAGTGTGCGGCGGGCGTTGCACAGCAATCGATAGTCGGCATGGCATGGCAGCACAGCAGGCGGTGGAGGTAGCGGTCGTTCGATAACGAATCCGGGCGCGCGAGGCGTCCCACAATCAGGAGACAGCGATGAAACACGTGATACGAGCGGTCGGCGCCGGCATGCTGGCGCTGGGAGTACTGGGCCTTACGGCAGCGGGCGTCGCGCGCGCCGACGAAAAAGTCACGTTGGGCGTGTCGATTCCGACGGCCGACCACGGCTTTACCGGCGGCATCGTCTGGTGGGCGAACAAGGCGAAGGCCGATCTCGAGAAAGCGCACCCGGACCTGAAAGTGATCGTGAAGACCGCAGCCAGCGCGCCCGAACAGGCGAACCAGCTGCAGGACCTGGTGACCGTCAACAAGATCAATGCGCTGGTGATCTTCCCGCAGGAATCGGCGTCGCTGACGCAACCGGTGGCGCAGGTGAAGAAGAAAGGCGTGTACGTGACGGTGGTCGACCGCGGCCTGACCGACACCAGCGCGCAGGATGCCTACGTGGCCGGCGACAACACCGCGTTCGGCAAGATCCCGGCCGAATATCTGGCGAAGGCGCTCGACGGCAAAGGCGATATCGTCGCGCTGCGCGGCATTCCGACCACGCTCGACAACGAGCGCTGGACCGCGTTCACCGGCGTGATGAAGCAATACCCGAACATCAAGATTCTCGACGCGAAGTACGCGAACTGGAATCGCGACGATGCGTTCAAGGTGATGCAGGACTACCTGACGCGCTTCAAGCATATCGATGCCGTCTGGGCCTCCGACGACGATATGGCGGTCGGCGTGCTGAAGGCGATCGATCAGGCCAAGCGCAGCGATATCAAGATCGTGTTCGGCGGTGCGGGCTCGAAGGGCATGGTGAAGAACGTGATGGACGGCGCGCCGATGATCAAGGCCGACGTGTCGTACTCGCCGAAATTCATCTACGACGCGATCAAGCTGACCGCCGAAGCGCGCCTGAAAGGCGACAAGCTGCCGCCCACCACGATCATCCCGTCGGTGCTGATCACGAAGGAAAACGCGCAGCAGTTCTACTTCCCGGATTCGCCGTTCTGAGGTTTCGACGGTGTGGTGCGCGCGCGGCAGGGTGCGGCGGTACGGTGACTCGCACGCCGCTGCGCGCTTCGATCTTTACGGAGGCGCACGATGAAAACGATCAAAGGTCCAGCGATCTTTCTCGCGCAGTTTATCGGCGAAGACCCGCCGTTCGACACGCTGCCGCATCTCGCGCAATGGGCGGCGGGGCTTGGCTTCAAGGGAATCCAGCTGCCGGTCGCGCCGCAGCTGATCGATATCGAGCAGGCGGCGGCCAGCCAGACTTACTGCGACGAATTGCTCGGCATCGTCGCGGACGCGGGTCTCGCGATCACCGAACTCGCCACGCATCTGCAAGGGCAACTGGTGGCCGTGCATCCGGCCTACGACCTGCTGTTCGACGGCTTTGCCGCGCCGCACGTGCGCGGCAATCCGGCGGCGCGCACCGAATGGGCGATCGCGCAGATGAAGCTGGCCGCCAAGGCGTCGCAGCGGCTCGGGCTGAACAGCCATGTGTCGTTTTCGGGCGCGCTGGCGTGGCCGTATGTCTATCCGTGGCCGCAAAGGCCAGCGGGCCTGATCGAAGCGGCGTTCGACGAGCTCGCGCAGCGCTGGCGGCCGATTCTCGATGCCTTCGACGAAGCGGGCGTCGACGTCTGCTACGAGCTGCATCCGGGCGAGGATTTGCACGACGGTGTGACCTTCGAGCGCTTTCTGGCGGCGGTGCACGATCATCCGCGCGCGAACATCCTGTTCGATCCGAGCCATTACGTGCTGCAGCAGCTCGACTACCTGCAATTCATCGACATCTATCACGAGCGCATCAAGGCCTTTCACGTGAAGGATGCGGAGTTTCGTCCGACTGGACGGCAAGGTGTGTACGGCGGCTATAGCGGCTGGGTGGAGCGCGCCGGACGTTTTCGCTCGCTCGGCGATGGCCAGGTGGACTTCAACTCGATCTTCTCGAAGATGGCGCAATACGATTTCCGCGGCTGGGCCGTGCTCGAATGGGAATGCGCATTGAAGCATCCGCAAGATGGCGCGCGCGAAGGCGCGGAATTTATCAAGCGGCACATCATTCGCGTTGCGGAGCGTGCGTTCGACGACTTTGCCGGCAGCGGTGTCGATCACGCGCAGTTGCGGCGGGTGTTGGGTATTTGAGCGGCGATGGAGCCGCGAAGTTGCTCGCGCAACGACTGTGCGCTGTTTGAAAAGGGGAATCGCGATGGCTCGAAGATTGAAGCTGGGGATGGTCGGCGGCGGACAGGGCGCGTTTATCGGCGCAGTGCACCGGATGGCTGCGCGTCTGGACGACTGCTTCGAACTCGTGGCAGGCGCGCTGTCGTCGGACCCGCAACGCGCGCAGGCGAGCGCGGCCGATGTGCATCTCGCGCGCAGCTACACCGACTGGCGCGAGATGGCCCGCGCCGAAGGCGCGCGGGACGACGGCATCGACGCGGTGGCGATCGTCACGCCGAATCATCTGCATGCGCCGGTGGCGACCGCCTTTCTCGAAGCGGGCATTCATGTAATCTGCGACAAGCCGCTTGCCGTGTCGCTGGCCGAAGGGGAAGCGCTGGCGCAGCTGGCGCGCGACCAACGGCGCTTGTTTGCGCTGACGCATACGTACTCGGGCTATCCGATGGTCCGCTATGCGCGCGAGCGGGTCGAAGCGGGCGACATCGGCGAGTTGCGTGTCGTGCAGGTCGAGTATGCGCAGGACTGGCTCGCGCTGCCGCTCGAGCAGAGCGGCGCGAACAAACAGGCCGTGTGGCGGACCGACCCGGCGCAGTCGGGGCCGGCGGGTTGTCTGGGCGATATCGGCACGCACGCGTATCACCTGGCCGGTTTCATCACGGGCACGCTGCCGGTGGCGCTGTCCGCCGACGTGCACACGTTCGTGCCGGGCCGGCGTCTGGACGATCATGTGCAGGCGATGCTGCGCTATGCGAACGGCGCGCGCGGCATGCTGATGGCCAGCCAGGTGGCGGGCGGTGCGGAGAATGCGTTGCGGCTGCGCGTGTACGGCACGAAAGGCGGCATCGCGTTCGATCAGGAAGAACCGAACGTGCTATGGTTCACGCCGCTGGGCGGCGCAGCGCAGCGGCTGACGCGCGGGCGCGTGAACAGCGCGGTGGCCGCGCATGCGACGCGGGTGCCGGCAGGGCATCCGGAAGGCTACCCGGAGGCGTTCGCGCAGCTTTACAAGGACGCGGCGCTGCAGATCGAAGCGCTGGATGCGGGACGGCCGGTGCCGCCGGAAAGCCGCTTGCTGACGACCGTCGATGATGGCGTCGCGGGTTTGCGGTTTATCGAAGCGATGCTGGCGAGCAGTGCAGCGGGCGGGCAGTGGCGCGATATCTGAGCCGCGGTCGTTGAGAGCGTAGAGCGCCGCCACAGTGTGAGTGGCAGTTAAAAGTCTATACAACTGAATCGCCTGCCCGAGTGTGGCGCTGTGCTCGCGCAACCACTTGCGCTAAGTAGGCTCTGTGTCTTCTTCGCTTCGGGCGCAGTCCCACGGTCCTGCGGTCGCGCGTCCGCGCCGATATTTGTATAGACATGACATTTTGAAGCTGATACCTTGCGCCGTTCCAGCGATGGCTTGAGGCGAAGGCTGAATGCGCCTTGCGTGTCGCTTTCAGTCATCGATCCTTTCGCCATCGGAGCGCGCCCAGTCATGAACCCTGTGCCAGTCAGCAGCCGGCGAGCCTGGACGATCGTCGTACTCGTGTTCCTGTTCATGCTGATCAACTTCGCCGACAAGGCGGTGGTCGGCCTGTCGAGCACGGCGATCATCAAGGAACTGCATCTGACGCATGCGCAGTTCGGCGCACTGGGCAGCGCGTTTTTCCTGTTGTTTTCCATCTCCGGCGTGGTGGTTGGGTTTCTCGCTAACCGCGTGAAGACGCGCAGCATCATGCTCGCGATGAGCATCGTGTGGGCGCTCGCGCTGCTGCCGATGGCCGGTTCGGTCAGCTATGCGGTGCTGCTCGCCAGCCGGGTCATCCTCGGCGCCGCGGAAGGGCCGGCGTTTCCGGTCGCGCTGCACGCCGTCTACAAGTGGTTCGGCGACAAGCGCCGCGCGGTGCCGACCAGTGTCGTCGCGTGCGGCGCGGCGTTCGGCACCGGCGTGGTGGCGCCGTTGATCACGTGGATCATCGAACACTACAGCTGGCATGCGGCGTTCGGCACCTTGGCCGTGGTGGGCGCGGCATGGGCGCTCGCGTGGGCACTGCTCGGCGCCGACGGTCCGCTCGCGGGGCCGGCCGGGGCGACCGACGCACCGGCGCGCGTGCCGTACCGCCAGCTGATCTGCAGCCGCACTGCGCTCGGCGTATTCGTCGCGGGCTTTGCCGCGTACTGGATGATCGCGTTGAACATCGTGTGGCTCGCCAACTATCTGATCAAGGCCGTGCATCTCGCACCGTCGTCGGCGGCATGGGTCATCACGTTGCCGTCGCTCATGCAGATGGCGCTCGCCCCGTGCTGCGCATTCGTGTCGCAGGGCTTGTCGCAGGCGGGCTATACGAGCCGCGTATCGCGTGGCGTGCTCGGCTGCGCCTGCGTGGTGATCGCCGGTGTCGCGGCCGCATGCCTCGCGATCGTGCCGCCCGGCGCATTCAAGATCGTGCTGATCGGCATTGCGTTTTCGATTGGCAGCGTGATCTTCACGCTGGGCTCGACGCTGATCGGCGAAATCTCGCCGGCTGCGCAGCGCGGCGCGATGCTCGGCATCACGAATTCGGTGCATACGCTGGCGGGGCTGATCGCGCCGCTGGCGATGGGGCTGATCGTCGACGTCGGCGTCGATCCCGTCGATGGCTTTCGCACCGGCTACGTATGGGCCGGTGCGCTGGTCGCCGTGCTCGGCTTCGTTGCGCTCGCATTGATTCATCCCGAGGCCGATCTGAAGCGCTTTCGCGCCAGCGCCGCGCAATCGCTGCCGGCGGCGGCCAGCGCGCGTACCACCCAGTGAACCCAGCGGCGGCCGCAGGCGGCCGCCGCGCTGCGTGACTGCCCATCATCATCTATCGCCCGCGCACCGAAGCCTGGCGGCGCGCGATTCATATTCAACCGGAGACTCTTCTTCATGCAATCGATCCACCTCACGTATCTGAACCGGCAGGATGTCGAACAGCTCGCCTTGACCAACGACGAGATTCTCACCGCCGTCGAATCCGCGCTCGACGCGCAGGGCAACCGGCAGACCGTTATCGAGCCGCGCGTGCACCTGATTCCGCGCGATTCGGCCGAAGGCCACTTCAACGTGCTGCGCGGCGTGATTCATCCGCTCGGGCTGGCGGGCGTCAAGGTGGTCGGCGATTTCGTCGACAACTACAAGCACGACCTGCCGTCCGAACTGGCGGTGCTAAACCTGTTCGATCCGCAAACCGGCGTGCCCAAGGCGATTCTCGACGCGACGTCGATCACCGATATGCGCACCGGCGCGATGACGGCGCTCGGCGCAAAGCATCTGGCGCGCAAGAACAGCAAGGTGCTCGCGCATATCGGCGCGCGCGGCACGTCGTACTGGAACGTGCGTCTGCTCGATCATCTGTTCGACTTCGACGAGATTCGCGTGCATTCGCGCCGTGAGGAAAGCCGCAATGCGTTTGCCGAGCGGCTGTCGCAAGACCTCGGCAAACCGGTCAAGGTCACTTCGGACTGGGAGTCGTGCGTGCGCGGCGCGGATATCGTGGTCGAGGCCTCGCGTCTGCCCAAGCCGCAGCCGATGCTGAAGACCGAGTGGATCAAGCCCGGTGCGTTCGTGGTGCCGTACGGCACGATGAGCGCAGTCGAGCTGTCGCTGACCGACATCATGAGCAAGATGGTGGTGGACGACTGGGGTCAGTGCCGCAAAGGCCTGCCGTTCGGCGCGCTGCGCGAGCACGTCGATACCGACCGGCTGTCGGAACAGACGCTGCATGCGGAGCTGGGCGAAATCGTCGCGGGTAAAAAGCCCGGCCGCGAAAGCGACGACGAGACGATCCTGTTCTGGCATCGCGGCCTGAGCCTGTCCGATATCGGCCTGGGTCATGCGATGCTCGAGAAGGCGCGCAAGCTGGGCCTCGGCCAAAGCCTGAAGTTCGCTTGACGATTGCGTCGTGCCGCACGCGCGCATCAAGGCTATACAATCGTCACTCCCGCATCGCCATGCTCGACATTATGACCACGAAGTCCCACACGTCCACGCCCGCATACCAGCAGCTGAAAGAACACGTGCTGCATATGATCGAAGCGGAGCAATGGCGCGGCGGCGACATGATTCCTCCCGAAGAGCAACTCGCGAAGGAATTCGGACTGTCGCGGATGACGGTCAACCGTGCGATGCGCGAGCTCGTCACCGAGCGCGTGCTGATGCGCATCCGCGGCAGCGGCACCTTTGTCGCGGATACGCGCTACCAGTCCACGCTGATCGAAGTGCGCAGCATCGCCGACGAAATCAAGAATCGCGGCGACACCTATTCGAGCAAGCTGTTGCTGCTGCAACGAACCGACGATGCCGCGATGATCCAGACGCTCGGCTTGCCGCCGGACGGGCCTGCCTACCATTCGCGAATCGTGCACTTCGAGAACGACGTGCCGATCCAGCTGGAAGACCGCCACGTAAACGGGCTGGTGTTTCCCGAGTACATCAACCAGACGTTCGAGCGCGAAACGCCGAATGAGTATATGACCGGTATCGCGCCGGCCCAGGGCGTCGAGTATTGGGTCACGGCACGCCAGGCACCGGCGTTCGTGCGGCAGGCGTTGAAGATGGCGATCGGCGAACCCTGCCTCGTGCTGCATCGGCGCACGAGGGTGCGCGGCACGGTCGCGACCGACGTCGTGCTGTGGCACCCGGCAAGCCGCTATCAGCTGAGCGGCAAGTTCTAGCAGGCCAACACTCCCCCGTGACGCGACGTGTATATACAACACATGTTGCGTCAATTCTGCGTTGACAGCGATACGTAAAGTCAGCCGCTTATCCTTGAAGGATGGCCCTGTAGATAGGGCATCCTTTTCAAAATCCCCTATTTCGCAGGCTCACCGTGCAAAGCTTATTTTTGACACGGTTGATCAATGTTGTATAGACATATAACCTTTGTTGGCCGATGCGATCGACATTGCTGCTGCAGGTTGCCCGGCGCGAAAAAGACCATCGATAGCTAACAAGGGCTACTTATGTACACGTCGATTCGCCGCGCGTTGGGTGCGGCGCTGATGCTTGCCGCGCTGCAGGCGCACGCGGTTGTGGTGCTGGACGGCAGGTCGGCCACGCCGGAGACGATCGCCGGCATTGCCGCGGGCGAGCCGGTCGAAATCGCCTCGCAGGCGGCAAAGCGGGTCGCGGCCAGTCACGACCTGTTGCTGGCCGCCGCGGTGCAAGGGCAGCGCATCTACGGGCTGACCGTAGGCGTCGGCCTCAACAAGGACCGGCAAATGGTCGACGCAGAAGGCAAGCTGACGCCGGATGTGATCGAAGCCTCGAAGGTATTCAACGCCGCGTTGCTGCACGCGCATTCCGCCGCGGTCGGTCCCGACATGGACGTGCGCACCGCGCGCGCCGCGATGGCGACGCGGCTCAACCAGATGCTGACCGGCGGCTCGGGCGTACAGCCGGCGGTCACGCAGATGTACGCGCAATTCCTGAATGCCGGCGTGACGCCGGCGATGCCGGTCGACGGCTCGGTCGGCGAAGCCGACATCACGATCCTGAGCCATATCGGTCTGACGATGATGGGCGAGGGCGACGTCTACTATCGCGGCCGCAAGATGCCTGCCGCCGATGCGCTGCGCGAGGCGGGCATCGAGCCGATCCGTCCGTGGGGCAAGGATGCGCTCGGCATTCTCAGCTCCAATGCGTACACCACCGGCATGGCTGCGCTGGCGCTGGTCGATCTGCAGCAGTTGCGCCGCGTCGAGAAGCTCGTCTATGCGGTCAGTCTGCAGGGCTTGAACGGCAACGTATCGCCGTTCCTCGCAGACACGCTGGCGTTGCATCCGTATCCGCACGTCGAGAAAACCGGCGCCGAATTGCGCGATCTGCTGGCCGGCAGCAGCCTGTGGCAGCGCGACGACGCACGCGCGCTGCAAGATCCGCTCAGCTTTCGCGACGCTCCGTATCTGCTCGCCGAGATCGACAAGAGCTACGACGAAGACCGGCGTCTGATCCTGATCCAGCTGAACTCGTCGGACGACAACCCCGGTGTCGCGCTCGGCGTGAAGCCGCAGAGCGACCTGTACCAGGCGAAGCGCAGCTATCTGCAGGATGGCAAACAGGCCGGCGCGATTCTGCCGAATGCCAATTTCGAGCCGCTGCCGTTCGTGTTGTCGTTCGAGGAAACCGGGCTGGCGCTCGCGCACGCGTCGCTCGCGTCGGCGCAGCGGATCATCAAACTGAACGATCCGCGCTTTACGCATCTGTCGCGCTTTCTCGGCACCGATCACACGCTGCACGCATTCGGCGCAATGGAGAAACCGCCGCTGGCGCTGGCCGAAGCCAACAAGGCGCTGGCGATGCCGGTGTCGATGGACTATCTGCCGGCGGCAGGCGATATCGAAGACATCGCCACCAACGCGCCGGTGGTGATTCAGCGCGTGCAAAAGCAGATCGACAACTCGTTCCAGCTGTTTGCAATCGAACTGATTTCGTCGGCGCAGGCGGCTGAGTTGCGCCAGAAAGCGCCGGGCGGCTTCACCCTTGCGCCCGCGACCCAAAAGCTGGTCGATGCGTTGCGCGGTGTCGTGCCGTTCCGCGACGACGACCGGCCGTTCACGCCGGAGTTTCAGGCCGCCGCAAAGCTGCTGACGCAATACCGCAACTGATACGACGGCGCGCGCTGCGACACAGATAGCGCGCGCAATCCGCCGCGCAGCAGGATGTTTTATCGCCTGTTGTTGCGCACCGATTAGTTCGTATACCGAATCACGCACCAAACAGCACGGCTGTGACGGACGTCACGCCGTCGCTGCCACACGTCTTTTCACAACGAAATACAACCAGGAAATTCAAAATGAACAAACGGTGGTTAGCGGCATTGCTCGCCGCGGGCTCGGCCGCGGCACACGCGCAAAGCAGTGTCACGCTGTACGGCATCATCGACGAAGGGGTGCAGTTCAATACCAACGCGAAGAACGTCGTGAACGGCGTCAACGTCGGCGGCCGGCAGCTGACGCTGGATTCGATCAACGGCCTGAACGGCAGCCGCTGGGGGTTCCGCGGCGCCGAAGATCTGGGCGGCGGGCTCGCCGCGATCTTCGACATTCAAGGCGGCATCAACGTCAACACGGGGGCGTTTGCGCAGGGCGGCACGCCGTTCGGGCGAACCACCTATGTCGGCCTGAACAGCCTCGACTACGGCGCGGTGACGCTCGGGCGGCAATACGACCTGGTGGTCGCCTATGTTCAGCCGGTGACCAGCACCGGCTATATCGGCGGATCGACGACCTTCGGGCATCCGGTGGATCTGGACAATCTGGTCAATACGCTGCGCGTGAACAACAGCATCAAGTACGCGAGTCCGAAACTGGGCGGCTTCAGCTTCGGCGCCGAATTGAGTCTCGGCGGACAGCCCGGCAATTTCACCGGCGGCAGCGGCTATTCGTTCGGTGCGTCGTATTCGGGCGGCGCACTGACGGTGGGCGCGGGCTTCAACTACTTCAAGAACCCGACTGGCAGCACGGCGGGAACCGGGCTGTTCACCGACAACGTGAGCGGCGCGACTTCGCTGAGCGGCACGATGAACAGCAACTACGTCAGCGCGAGCTCGTATCAGGTGGCGGCGATCGGCGCCACCTATGCGATCGGGCCGGCGGTGGTCGGCCTGACGTATTCGAATACGCAGTACGGCAATGTCGCGTCGCTCGGCGGCGTGTCGCCGAAGTTCAACGATCTGGAGGCGGGGCTGCGCTGGCAGTTCTCACCGGTGTTCCTTGCCGGCATTGCGTATAACTACACCAGCAGTACCGGCGTCGAGGCGCATGGCGTGTCGCTCGGCGACCAGCACTACCATCAGGTCGCGGTGTTGGCGGATTACTTCATTTCGAAGCGTACCGATGTGTACTTCACCGGCGCGATCCAGCTGGCGTCGGGCGTGAGCTCGACGGGCCACGATGCGGTGGCGAACATCGGCGGGCTTGGCGATTCGTCGAACGACCGGCAGGCGGTGGTGCGGCTGGCATTGCGCCACAAGTTCTGAGCGGGCAGGGAGGGATGGCGCGCCGCGCTCGCTGCGCGAGTGCGGCTTAGCCCTTGCTCTTTCTGATCTGTTCCTCGAACGCCAGATCGAGCTTGCTGGCCTTGCGCGGTTTTTTCGGCCCAAGCTCGTCGACGAACTTGACGAATGCATCGAGCGGTAGCGGCTCGCATAGCTTCTGATCCGCACCGCTCGAACGGTCGACCAGATAAAACACGCCGCCGGACAGGCTGATCGCCGCATAGCGTGCGTTGCCGCTGCGGGTTTTCAGCCGTTCGACGGCTTGAGTGGCTCGGGTGGTGCGCATGGCGGCGTGGCGCTCGACAAGGGGAAAACGTCTACTGTACCAACACTGTTATTGGCTCAGATAGACAAACTTCCCGCCCTTGACGATGCCCATCACGCTCGCCCGCTGATCCAGCCCGACGTGGTCCTTCGCACTGGTGTTCACCACGCCGTTCGGCACTACCAGTTCATGGGCATGCTCGAGTTCGTTGCGCAACGCCACGCGAAACTCCGGCGTGCCCGGTTGTGCCGTTTTCAGCGCGCGCGCCACCGCATCCTGCAAGCGCGGATAAACGCCCGCCGCATCGCCGGCGAACTGCGTGACGCTGCCCGGCCCATACTTCGCTTCGTACTGGTCGACGAACGCGAGCGCCGCCTGCTTCGCCGGATGATCGGCCGGCAACGTGCGCGCCACCACGACCGGCTGCGTCGGGAACAGCGTGCCTTCCACGTCCTTGCCGCCCAGCTTGATGAATTCCGGCGTCGCAATGCCGTGCGTCTGATAGATCGCGCCCTTGTAGCCGCGCTCGACCAGCGTGCGCTGCGGCAGCACCGTCGGCGTGCCGGCGCCGGCGATCAGTACCGCATCGGGCCTGGCCGCGATCAGCTTCAGCACCTGGCCGGTCACGCTCGCGTCGGTACGGTTGAAACGCTCGGTCGCCACCACCTGAATGTGGCGCAGCGCCGCGAACTTCGTGAACTCGTTGAGCCAGCTGTCGCCGTAACTGTCCGCAAAGCCGATAAAGCCGACCGTTTTCACGTTGTGATTGGCCATGTAGCGCGTCATCACGTCGGCCATCGCGCTGTCGGTCTGCGCCATCTTGTACGCCCACACGCGCTTGCCTTCCTGCGGCTCGACCACGCTGGCGGAGCCGATCAGCGTGATCATCGGCGTCTGGCTTTCGGCTACCGGATCGAGCGCCGCCAGCGCGGCCGGCGTAATGTTCGGGCCGACGATCACGTCGACATGGTCTTCATTGATCAGCTTGTGGATGTTGCGCACCGCGGCGCCCGGGTCCGAGCCGTCGTCGAGCACGATGTACTGGGCCTTCTGACCCGCGATCGTATTTGGCCACATCAGCATCGCATTCTTGCTGGTGATGCCGATCGCGGCCGCCGGGCCAGTGCTCGACAGGTCGATGCCGACTTTCAGGTCCGCATGCGCGGCCGCGCAGAACAGCCACGCGCCGAGCGCGGCAAGCCGGCACAGGTTCTTTTTATAGGTGGTCATGCAAAACACTCCGTAGCTAGCGGTCACAGTTCGTACGATTCGCTTTCGCCCTTCAGCGCCTGCTCGATCAGCTTGCGGTTCAGGCTCGGCGACAGCAGTTCG
>Ga0310813_10000671_pt1 | contig 21058 bp, 11 predicted proteins | sample YN3metagenome_FD_203086 | JGI IMG/M metagenome (GOLD analysis project Ga0310813, IMG submission 203086) | Soil microbial communities from experimental microcosm in Duke University, North Carolina, United States - YN3 | ecosystem: Engineered > Artificial ecosystem > Soil microcosm > Unclassified...
CATCGTGGCCAACCGCCACTGGGAGCAGCTCTTCGGCCAGGGACTGATGAGCACCAGCGAGGACTGGGGCGTCCGCGGCGAGATGCCGTCCCACCCGGAGCTTCTCGACTGGCTGGCGACCGAGCTGGTCCGGAACCAGTGGGACCTCAAGAAGTTCGTGAAGACGATCGTGACGTCGGCGACGTACCGCCAGTCCAGCGCGGTGACGCCCGACCTGATCGCGAAGGATCCCTCCAACCGGCTGCTCGCGCGGGGCCCGAGGTTCCGCCTCTCCGCCGAGGCGGTGCGCGACCAGGCGCTTGCGGTCTGCGGCCTGCTCAGCCGGAAGATGTTCGGCCCTTCGGTGTACCCGCCCCAGCCCAGGTCGGGTCTGAACGCCGCGTTCTCGAACTCGACCGACTGGGAGCCCAGCAAGGGCGAGGACCGGTGGCGCCGCGGGCTCTACACGTTCTGGCGCCGGTCGGTGCCCTATCCGTCGATGGCGACGTTCGACGCGCCCGACAGCTTCGTCTGCACGGTGAAGCGGATCCCGACCAACACGCCCCTCCAGGCGCTGGTGACGATGAACGACCCGGTGTACGTCGAGTGCTGTCAGCAGCTCGCGCGGAAGATCGTGGCCGAGGGCGGCGCGTCGACGAAGGAGCGCGCCACGTACGCGTTCCGCCGCTGCCTCGCCCGTCCGCCCAAGGACGCCGAGCTCGCGAGCGTGACGTCGCTCTTCGAGAAATCGCGCGCCCGCTATGCGGCGGACGCCAAACGGGCGGCCGCGATGGCCACCGAACCGCTCGGCCCCGCGCCGCCGGGCGCGGACGTCGCGGATCTCGCGGCCTGGACCGTGGTCGGCAACGTGCTGATCAATCTGGACGAAATGTTCTTGAAACGGTGAGACGCATGAACCAGCGCGATCGGAATCTCCTCGGCGCGACGCGCCGTCACTTTCTCCGCGACTGCTCCGTCGGCCTCGGCGGCATGGCGCTGAGCTCGGTGCTCGGCCGGGTCGCCTCGGCCCAGGAGTCGGACAATCCGCTCGCGGCGCGGAACACTCACTTCCGGGCCCGCGCCAAGAACGTCATCTACCTGCACATGGCGGGCTCGCCGCCGCACCTCGACCTGCTCGACTACAAGCCCGAGCTGGTGAAGCACGACGGCCAGGACTGCCCCGACGCGTTCCTGAAGGGGAAGCGGTTCGCGTTCACCTCCGGCGTTCCGAAGCTGCTGGGCTCGCCGCGGGGGTGGGGGCAGTGCGGCCAGAACGGGACGTGGCTCTCCGACGCGCTGCCGAACCTCCAGAAGGTCGCCGACGAGCTGTGCGTCGTCCGGTCGATGACCACCGACCAGTTCAACCACGCGCCCGCCGAGCTGCTGCTCTACACGGGCTCGCCCAACCAGGGGCGGCCGTCGATGGGCTCGTGGGTCACCTACGGGCTGGGCTCGGAGAACCAGAACCTGCCGGGCTTCGTCGTGCTCATCTCGAGCGGCACGCAGCCCAGCGCGGGCAAGAGCGACTGGGGCAGCGGATTCCTGCCGACCGTCTACCAGGGCGTCCAGTGCCGCTCCCTGGGCGACCCGGTGCTCTACGTGTCCGATCCGAACGGGATGGACCGCGAGATGCGGCGGGCGAGCCTCGACACGCTGCGCGACCTCAACGAGCTTCAGGCCAAGGAGCTGGGCAATCCCGAGACGCTGACCCGCATCGCGCAGTACGAGCTGGCCTACCGGATGCAGGTGGCGGTGCCCGAGGTGATGGACATCTCGAAGGAGCCCGCCGACGTCCTGAAGGACTACGGCGCCCGCCCCGGCACGGCGAGCTTCGCCAACAACTGCCTCCTGGCCCGCCGCCTCGTGGAGAAGGGCGTCCGCTTCGTCCAGCTCTTCGACTGGGGCTGGGACTTCCACGGCACGGGCCCCGGCGAGGACATCCGCGACGGCCTGACCAACAAGTGCAAGACGATGGACGTGCCCGTGGCGGCGCTGATCCGCGACCTGCGCCAGCGCGGCCTGCTGGACGACACGCTGGTGGTCTGGGGCGGCGAGTTCGGCCGCACGCCGTTCCGCGAGGGCCGCACCGCGAAGGGCGCGATCCTCGGCCGCGACCACTTTCCCGACTGCTATTCGATGTTCCTCGCGGGCGGCGGCGTGAAGAAGGGCTTCACCTACGGCGAGAGCGACGAGCTCGGCTTCTCCGTGGCAAAGGACAAGGTCCACGTCCACGACCTGCAGGCGACGATCCTCCACCTGCTGGGCATGGACCACAAGAAGCTGACCTATCGGTTCCAGGGCCGCGACTACCGCCTCACCGACGTGCACGGCGAGGTCGTCCGCGGCCTCCTGGCCTGATTGGCCACAGAGGACACAGAGAGCACAGGGAGGATTTCCCGGCGCCGGTCGCCGCAGGGGGCCGGCGGACGCCGGCCCGGCCGCGCAGCGGCCGGTCCGTCGAAGTAAATTCATGAGGACACAAGCCGGCGGCGTCGTTTGTTTCCTCATGCATTTGCTTCGACGGACACCTGCGGCTCTGCTCCGTGTCCTCTGTGGCCAGTTCGTGTGAGTCTCGGTAGCACCGGGGACTTTCGTCTTCTATAATCCTCAGATTCCATTCACCGGGGGGATGCGTTCATGCTGACGTTGATCAAGCTCATCCGCAACCTGTTCAAGCAGCTCAAGAGCGACCTTACGCCGACCCAGATCGCCGTGGGCGTCTTCTTCGGCGCGGTGGCGGGACTGACGCCGTTCGGCCTCCACCTCCTGCTGATCTTCACGCTCGCGCTGCTCGTCAACTGCTCGATGGCGGCGTGCCTGCTGGTCTTCGGCGCGCTCAAGCCGGTCGGCCTCGCGCTCGGCGGCGCGTCGTTCCGGCTCGGCGCCTCGCTCCTGGAGAACGGCGACGGCGCCTTCGCGTCGATCATCCGGGCCGTCAGCTCCGCGCCGATCCTCGCCTACCTCGGGTTCGACCGCTACGTCGTGGCCGGCGGGTTCGCCATCGCGCTGCCGATCGCGATCGTGTTTGCGGCGCTGTTCGGGCTCGGAGTCGCGTCGTACCGCCGCAAGCTCGCCCCCAAGCTGGCCGACGCCGCGTGGTTCGAGAAGGCGATGAAGAACGGGCTGTTCCGCTTCTTCAAGTGGCTGATCGCGGGCAAGGACAAGGAGCAGGTCGAGCCGAAGAAACGGTTCATCCTGCTCCGGCCGTTCCGCGCCTACATGGTCGCGTTCATCCCGCTGCTCTACGTCGGCCTCACCGTGGGCGGCGGCCTCTACGCCCAGGCTGCGATCAACGGGATCGCGGCCAAGGGCGTCAGCCAGGCGCTCGGCGTCCAGTGCACGTTCGGGAAGATCGAGTACTCGTTCTTCGGACAGCGGCTCGCGTTCGAGAACTTCCAGCTGCCCGATCCCTCCAGCACCAAGGACAACATGGTCCAGGTCGGAGGCTTCGAGGCCGACCTCGGGTTCGTGTCGCTCCTCTCCAAGCAGCTCCACATCGAGAAGCTGAGGGTGAAGGACGTCGCCGCGAACGTCGCGCGGAAGGAAGACGGGAAGCTGAACGTCACCGACCTGCCCGGCGCGCAGCCCCAGGATGAGGCGTCCAAGTCCAAGTGGTCGGAGTACACGGACTGGCTGTCGCAGAAGGGCAAGGACGCCGACTGGTCCGAGATGTGGAACAAGTACCAGGAGTACCGGAAAAAGGCGGCCGAGGAGCGGAAGGCCGAGGAGGCGAAGCGGGCGAAGGGCGAGCTCCCGAAAACCCAGCTCGCGTATAACCCCGATCTTCGCTGGACTTCGCCGAAGGCCGGGCCGATGGTGCGCGTCGACCTGCTCCAGATCAACAACGTCGCGCTCAAGATGACCGACCGCTCGGGCAAGGGCGCGGCGCCGCCGGGCATTACGAGTCTCGACGCGGAAGGGAAGTCGATTTCCGAGAAACCGGGCTGGGACGGGACGCCGCTGACGGTCACGGGCGCGGGCCTGCTCGCGGGCGGCTCGTCGGGCAAGATCTCGTTCAACCTCACCACCACGCCGCAGAAGAGCGACCTCGAGTTCAAGATCGACGGCGTCCCGGTCGTCGACTGGCGTCCCGTGTACGAGAAGACGGTCCCGGTGACCGTCGAGGCCGGCAAGGCGACGCTGTCGACGAAGGCCGGGATCCTGACGGGCAACATCGACGGCAAGGCGACCTTGAGGATCGACCAGCTGAAGGTTTCGGCGAAGCCGGGGCAGAAGCAGATCCTCGGCCTTAATCCCGAGATGTCGGGCTACGCGATCCAGGGCATCAACGCCTACGGCGAGAAGCTGCCCGTCGAGGTAGCCGTGGCGGTGACGGGGCCGCTCGACAGCCCCAGCGTGGAGGCCAAGCTCTCGTTCCTCGAGATCGCGAAGAAGGGCCTCGAGATGATGGGCCGCAAGGAGCTGCAGAAGGTCATCGACGCGCTGGGCGGCGAGGTGGACTCGCTCAAGAAGGGCGTCGGCGACAAGCTCGCGCCGATCCAGGGCGAGGCGGGCAAGGCCGTCGACGCCCTGAAGACGGGCGACGTCAAGGGCGTCCAGGACGCGGCCACCAAGCTGCAGACCGACACCAAGGCGCTGCAGAACAAGGACGAGCTCAAGAAGAAGACCGAGGACCTGAAGAAGATCGGGGACCTCAACCCCTTCAACAAGAAGAAGGAAGAGAAGAAGGACGAGAAGAAGTAGGGCGTCAGACGCTGACGACCCGCACCTTGCCGAGCGGGATGCCGGACGCGCTGACGCAGATCCCGATGTTGCTCTCGTTGAGCGGATCGGAGGCCACGATCCACGACACCCGGTCGCACTTGCTCGGGTGGATGCATCCCATCACTTCGAATTCGTCGGAGGCCCGAAGCGACGGCGCCCCCAGAGGGCCCAGGGGCCGCGACCCCCTCAGCGTGACGTGGACCGTCGCGCCGTGGGGACACATCAGCGTGGCGCCCGCCGTCAGGATCCGCGGCTGAGGGGGACCGCCCGCGCCGCCCAGCTCGTTGAGCTTCTGGAGCGTCGGGCCGCTGGGATCGACCCGGCCGTCCGCCTTTTTCCAGCCCAGCTGCGTGGTCTGGAACTTCTGGATCGCGTCGACCGTCCTGGGCCCGCAGACGGAATCGATGGCGAGGAGCGGATAGGGCCCGCCGGCCGCATTCGGGACGCGGTTCAGCAGCTCCTGGATCGTCTTCACGTCGCCGGGGCGATTCATGCCGCCGAGGCGGCCCACCGAAGCCGTGATCATCTGGCCCATGTCGTTCTCCTTTGGTTCTCACCCCAAGAGGTAGGAGAATGGATGGAGGTTGCAGAAAATCCCGCCGACCGGCGTTAAATAGGTGGACGTATGAGCGGGATCCGGGTCGTCCTTGCGGGCCTTTTGATCGCTTCGGCGAGGCAGGATCCGTCGCTCGATTCCCTGGTCGAGCAGCTGTCGGACGACCGGGTCGAGCGGCGAGAAGCCGCCGTCGAAGCGATCGCGCGCCTCGGTCCCGACCGCCTTCCGGAGCTCCGGAAGCGCCTCGCCAACCTCGATCCCGAACCGAAAGGGCGGCTGGCCTCGGCCATTCTCCGCATCGAAGATTCGGTCCGGCTGCTCGATTACCTGCCTCCCTATCGTCCGGTGAGCCTCGACGTGGTCAAGATGCCCGCCCGCGACGCGCTGAAGGAGCTGTCGGACCGCACCGGGTTGCCGATCAATCTGTCGAGCTGCCCGCCGGGACGCGAGGTGACGGTAAAGGTCGAGAACGTGCCGCCGCTGGTGGCGCTCACCGAAGTCTGCAAGGCGGCCATGCTCGGATGGCAGGACCGGAATCCGATCGACTGGCGCGGCCGGGCCCGCTGGTCCGCGCCCACCGGGATCCATATCCACGAGGTGGTGCCCTACTACTATCGGCCGATGGCGATCCAGGTCGTCCGCCACTACCGGATCCAGGCCCAGCTCTCGACGGTCACCGAGGGGAGCACCCCGAAGAAGCAGCTCAGCCTCTCCGTCCGGCCGGCGCCGGGCGTGAGACCTCATTCCACGGGCGGCGTCCGGCTGACGGAAGCGACCGACGAAACGGGGCGGGACCTGCTGGCCGACCTGTCGGTGAAGGGCGAAGGATTCAGCACGCTGACGATCGGCAGGACCTCGGGCGGGCTGATCCGGACCTTTCCGGCCCAGACCTCCCCGCAGAAGCTGACCCGGCTCAAGGGCTCCGTGACGTTCCGGTTTCCTCGCGGAATCCGGTGGGTGAGCTTCGTCGATCCGGCCGACGGGCTCGGCAAGCCCCAGGACGCCCTGGGTTCCCGGATGTCGCTCGTGAAGTATCGTCGGGAGGGGATTCTCCACCAGGTCGACCTGTCGATCACGAACCTCGACGGCGCGGGGTTCAGGGTCCGCGACGTCCTGAGCGATCTCCCCTTCGACTATCAGGAAGTGGAGGTGGTCACCGCGAGCGGCGAGCGGCTCTGGAGCAACGACTGTTCCGGAGGAGGGGGCGGAGCCACCTGGCAGATCCAGCTGAACATGAAGGGATCCAAGGACGAAGCGGCGAAGGAGATCCGGATTCCCTGGGCCGACAGCTTCGTCGAGGACGTCGTGGAGTTCGACCTCCGCGACGTCGTCCACCAGTAGCCGCGGTCAGGAAAACCCTGAGAATTTCGAAAAGAAGCCCATTTTTTTCTTCCCTTCACCGGGGCGCACTTGGCAGACTGTCCCGCCTCACTTTCAACATTGGCGGAACCGTGGATTCTGGAGAGATGGGATGATCAAGCGCACACGCCCCTTTTGGATCCCCTTCGCCGCCCTGATGACGGGCATCGCCTTCGTGGGGCTCTCCGGTCCGACCCTGGGCTTCGCGTCCCGCATGGCCATGTCCACGACCGGCGGAAAGTATCTCTGCACGCGGTGTAACGAGTCCACGGGCAAGTACGAAACCGAGGAGAAGAGCGAGGATCTCAGCGGCAAGGACGGGTGGCACTGCAAGAGCATCGCCCCTGTCAATTTCTTCACGGGGGAGAACGCGTACTCGCAATCGGACCTGAGCGTGAAGGGGCTGTCCGGGTGGGGCCTGAATCGCGAGTACCTCAGCACGCCCGCCCATAGCGACGGCGGCCTCGGACCCTGCTGGCGGTTCGGCGAGTTCCTCCGGCTTCTCAAGGTCTCCGGCCAGATCTGGATCATTTCCGGGAATTCCCACCTGTCGTCCTTCATCGACAACGGCAACGGGACCTACACTCCGGACTTCAACTACACGTCAAGCCTGACCTCCGATGCCGTCAACCATCTGCTGATCTATTCCGACACGCGGGGACGCCGATGGCTGTTCTTCGACTTCAGCGGATCCTGGTCGACGGCGCGCCAGGGACGGCTCAAGCAGCACGAAGACGCCGGCGGCAACATCACGACGACCATCTACGGGACCAGCGGTGTCACGAACGACAAGGTGATCGAGCTGCAGCAGACCGACACCAACCCGGCGCTCCTGCACCGGATGAGCTTCTCCTACAACCTCAGCGGCGCCTCCGTGGGACTCCTCTCGAGCATCGCGTACAGCCAGTCGGTAAGCGGGGTCTCGACGACGGTCCGGAACGTGACCTACGCCTACTACACGGTTTCGGGTCCCAACGGACCTGCGGGGACCCTCCAGCGCGTCCGGGTCGCGGACGGCGCGGGCGCCGTCCTGGACACCACGTACTATCGTTACGGCGCATTCGACGCCGGCGGATGGATGCCCCTCCGCTACGCGGTCCAGCCCACGGCGTACGAGCGTCTGTTCGCCGACCTGGGGAGCGATGCGGCCATCGACGCCGCCTCGGACGCCACGATTGCGCCGTACGCCGATTACTTCTTCCAGTACGTGGCGGGCACGCACACCGTCCAGTCGGAGACGGTCTCGGGCCAGGGATGCAACTGCGGCACCTCGGGAGGCCGCGGGGTGTTCACCTACGCGATCACCTCGGCCGCCCACGGGGCGGCTGCCGGCCCCAACGTGTGGAGCCGGAAGAACGTGATGTCCTCCCCCGACGGTAATCTCCGGACCGTTTACATGAACGGCGTCGGGCAGACGATGCTCGAGGTCTACAAGGACGTGGCGAGCGGCTTCGAGTGGAGGACCTACTGGCGCTTCAACACGGACAACAGCACCGCCTCCGTGGCGTTCGCCTCCGCGGTGACCGGCCACGACGAAACCCTGCCGGGGCTCGTCTCCAGCGCCCATCTGCCGGACGCCGCCGGACTCTGGCACCTTTACGAGTATTATGCGACGACCAACCTGCCGGCCGGCGCGGTGGCGAAGCACCTGAGCGCGGCCAAGATCCGCCAGGGAGAACTCGGAACGGCCGTTCTGCTCCAGAGCAACACGTTCACCTCCCGGTCCGGAACGGGAGGCACCATCTATCCCCTCGCCGGGAAGACGGTCTATCGAAACACGAACGGGACCGGGGGAGCGACGACGAGCTTCTCCTACACCTGGCAGGGCTCCACCGACCAGATGCTCCAGAAGACGACCACCCATCCCGTGGTGACCGCGGCGCAGAACGGGTCGGGAGCGGCCACCGCGACAACGGCTCAATTCGATCCCTTCGGAAGGAAGACCTGGCTGCGCGACGAGGACGGCTTCATCCACGCGTGGGAGTACGGCACCCTGACCGGAGCCGTGACGCTGAAGATCGTCGACGTCAACACCGCGGTCTCCGCCAACGAACCTGCCGGATGGACGACGCCGGCCGGGGGAGGCCTGCACCTCACCACGACCACCGTGGTCGACGCCCTCGGCCGCGTCACCAAGAGCACGGATCCCGGGGGAGACGTGACGTACTCGGTCTTCCGGGATCCCCAGCGCGAGGTCCGCATCTATCCGGGCTGGCAGAGCGCGACGAACACGACCACGGGTCCGACGCAGATGTTGCGCGTCGACCGGACCCGGAGCTATCGCGAACTGCTGACCATGTCCGCCGCGCCCGCGGTGACGGGAGGCGTGCCCACGGGGACCGAGGCCGTCTCGGCGCTTCAGACGCTCCAGCGCGAGTACCTGGACGCCGGACATCGCGTGACCTATGCGGACAGCTACTTCAACTTCTCGGGACTGACCTACTCCACGGCGATCAATATCGGGACCCTGGGCACCCACTTCTACCGCCGCCAGACGGGGTACGACCTGAAGGGGCGGCAGGACCGCGACCAGGACTGGTCGGGCACCATCACGCGCGCGGTGTACGACAGCCGGGACCGCCTCATCGGGACGTGGGTCGTCACCGACTACACCCCGACGGCGGGGGATTGGTCTCCGTCCAACACCGCCGGCACCAACCTCATCCGGTTGACGACCCGGCAGTACGACGGCGGCGGCGTGGGCGACGGCAACCTGACGAAAAGCACCATCCACACCAGCGCGGCCGCCGGCCTCGACACGTTCTACCAGTACGACTTCCGCAACCGGCTGATCAACGAGCGGGCACCCGACAAGGTCGCGGTCCAGAACACGTACGACAACCTGGATCGCGTCACCAGCCAGCGCACCTATGCGGACGCCAATTCCAACTTCATCATCGAGGCCGCGGAGCTTCGGGAGCGGGCCGACTCGTTCTTCGATGAGAAGTCCCAGCCCTATCAGCGCGAGACCTACTTTGTCGATCCGGCGACCGGAGCCTCCGGAAACCGCCTGACGGAGGCTCTCTTCAGCAACGGCCGCGGCTACCGCATCAAGGCGCGCGGACCGAACGGGGAGTTCCAGAAGCGGACCTATGACGGGGCGCTTCGCGTCACGGCCACCTTCACGTCGTACGACGACGCGGAGACGAGCTATGCCGACGCCGCGACGGTCGTGAACGACCGGGTCATCGACCAGGCCGTTCCGACCTACGATGCGAACGGCAACGTGATCCAGACCACCCACTACCGCCGCACCTCGACGACCGCCAAGCTGGGCGATCTGTCGGTGACCTGGGCCGCCGCCGATTCGCGCCGCATGTTCAACGCGTCCTGGTTCGACGCCGCGGATCGGATCACCAGCCTCGTCAACTACGGCACCAACGGAGACGTCGCGCTCGTCCGTCCCGCGACGGCGCCCGCTCCGAACACCAGCGCGAACTACATCGTCACCAAGTACGGCTACGACGCCGGCGGACGCCAGAGCCAGACGACGGACAACCTCGGCCGCCTCACCCAGACGACGTTCGACGGGTTGGGCCGCGAAACGAAGATCGTCGAGAACTTCGTGACGGGCACTCCCGTGGAGACGTCGCTGGACACGGACCGGACGACCCTCCTGGCGTACGACTCGTCCGGCCGGTTCTCCCAGCGGACGGTGCTCAATCCCAAGGGGACGGGTCTCGGCGTCCAGCAGCAGATCACAAAGTACATCTACGGCACGACCGTCAACCAGGCCGCGCCCGCGGTCTTCCGCAACGACCTCTGGGTCGCCGAGATCCATCCCGACTCGGACGACACGTACGTGCCGGGGAACCCGGCCGGCAGCCAGCTCACGAACGGGACGGACGCCGCGTACGACCGCCTGGAATACACGTTCGACTATGCGGGCCGTCCGTCCACGATCAAGGATCAGCGAGGCGCGGTGCGGACCCTGGCGTACGACGCCCAGGGCCGCCTGTTCACGGATGCGGTCACGACCCTCCCGGCGGGCGTCGACGGCGGCGTTCGCCGCCGGGAGTACGCCTATGACTCGCTCTCCCGTCTTTTCACTGCGACCAGCTTCAATGCGACGTCGGCCGGTACCATCGTCAATCAGGTCCGGCACACCTTCGACGGCTGGGGCAATACCCTCAAGCGGGAGGACTCTCACGTCGGAGCTGTCGTGGTCGGCACCACGCCGTCGGTCCAGACGTCGTTCGCCGACGGCGGGGCGTCGGGTCTCGCGAAGTACGTGCGCAAGGTTTCGACGACCTATCCCAATGGACGGGTCGTGTTCCAGAACTATCCCGCGGCGGGAACCGTCGGCGACCGGCTGAGCCGGGTGGACAACCTGGCGAACGACGCCGCCGGGACGGTCCAGTTCGCGCAGTATTCCTACATCGGAACCCGGACGGTTCTCGACGTGACCCATCCGCTGGTGACGAACGGACTGGTCTACCGCCAGGGACCCGACAATGCTCCGGGCGGATGGGATCGCTTCGACCGCCAGATCATGACGAAGTGGCGCAACACCGCCAACACCGTCACGCACGACCAGTACACCTATACCTATGACCGGGTCGGGAACCGCCTCACGCGGCAGCGGGGGTCGACCACCGCGCCCCCGGCCCCCGTCGACGAGTTCTACACGTACGACGGGCTCGACCGCCTCACCAAGCAGAACCGCGGCGCCCTGGTGTCCGGGACGATCGCCGACGCGTCGGCCAACTTCAGCCAGAAGTGGACCGCGCTCGAGAGCCTGGGCAACTGGAGGCAACTTCAGGTCGCGCCCACCGGGGCGAACAGCTACACGTTCGTTCAGAACCGCAGCCACAACGGCGCGAACGAGATCGACACGGACAACAACGACGCCAACGCCGCCGGGGCCTCGATCTCGGGAAGCGGCGGCGGGGACTGGATCGATCCGACGTACGACAAGTCCGGCAACATGAAGAGCGGTCCGATCCCGGGCACCGAGACGTCGCGCCACTGGTACACCTACGACGGATGGAACCGGCTCGCGAAGGTGCAGGCGGACCTGGCCGGCGCGCCCGGTGCGACGGTCGCGGAGTATCAATATGACGCCCAGAATCAGCGCACGGCGAAGCTGATTCCCAACGGCGTCAACTGGGACCGGACGGACTATTACTACTCCCTCTCGTGGCAGTGCCTCGAGGAGCGGAAGCTCCTCAACACCTCGTCCAAGACGACGCCGGCCACGGTTCCCAGCTTCCAGTGGGTCTGGGATCTTCGCTACGACGACGCCCCCGTGCTGCGGGACGAGAACAAGGACGGCGACGGCGACTGCGTGGACGGAACCGACGAGCGGCTGTTCTTCTGCCAGGACGCGAACTTCAACACCGTCGCCCTCGTGAACACCGCCGGGACGGTGGTCGAACGCTACACGTACCACGCCTACGGGAAGGTCACGATCCTGAACGGCAGCTGGGCGGCCCAGGCCGCGACGGTCTACAGGAACGAGATTCTGTACACCGGCCAGCGGCGCGATCCCGAAAGCGGGCTGATGCAGTACCGCTGCCGCTACTACGCGACGACTCTCGGACGGTTCGTGAACCGCGATCCGCTCGACTACGACGCAGGGCCGAACCTCTACGAATACGTCCAGAGCGGTCCGAACGACCGCACCGATCCTTTGGGACTGAAGCAGCAGCAGGGCGGCGGGCCCACCCGCGGAAAGCCCACCAAGGAGGAAGGTGCGAAATCCCTGGAGAAGCTGCTCCCGATCCTCGAGGCGCTCTGCGACAAATGCTGGACGCCGTGCGCCGGATGCACCAAGGACGAGTGCAAGGATCAGGCGAAGCTGATCCAGAAGGCGCTGCTGGCGACCTGGAATCACAATTTCGACCGGCCGAACAAGAAGAATCCGGCCAAGGACAGGAAGGACAAGGTCGGCGGGTACTGGTGCTACGAATGGGCGCAGGTGTTCAAGGAAGCCATGGATCTTCTGAAGATCCCCTGCTGGAAGTACAAGAAGATCGTCGTTCATCCGGAAAACGACGCCCCTGCCGCCATTCACGGCTATCTGGCCCTGTATGCGTACGGCCTGGCCACGAACGATTGCTCCGCGTTCGTCGACGACGGGTGGCTGAAGAAGGACGACGGCCTGGTCCACACGCCGCCGTGGCCCAACACGGGCTCGGAGAAGCGTCCGTGGGTGCCGTTCCCGAACGGCTATGACACGCCGATCGATTCGAAGCAGGAGAAGTACTCCCTGCCCAAGGCCGAACCCAAGACGGGGGAGTAGCCGAACCCGGGGGGCTGGCGCGCGAGGCGGAACGGGGATACGATGGTCCGCCGGATGACCATCGTCCTCTCTTTCCTCGCGCTCCTGGCCTGCGCGGCGCCGCAGGACCGCGACGAGGCGGTGCCGGTTCTTCTCCGGAACCTGGGCTCCGACGATCCGGCCGTCCGCGACGCCGCCACGAAGGACCTGGCCCGGCGCGGCACGGCCGTCGAAAAGGCGCTTCGCGAGGCCGCGAAATCTCCGGAAGCCGAGGTCCGCAGGCGGACGACCCACCTTCTCTATCGATTGGAGCTGGTCCGGACCCTTCCTCCGACGCTGACCGCCCTCGACCCCGGGCTTCTCGATCGCCTCTGGAACGGGGACGACCGGAGCTGGACCGCGTCGTTCCTCGCGTTGTTCGAAGAGGAGGGGGACGGCGAGGTCCGTTCTCGGGACGTCAAGGCCGAGCACCTCGAGCCGCTGGCCCTCCGCGCGTTCGCCGGCGCCGCGGACGCGGAGGAACGGGACAAGGTCCTGGCCATCGCGGCAGACTACCTTCTCCGCTCGCCGGCGCCGGTCCTGAAGGCGCTGGCGCTGGATCCTGCCCAGAATTTCCAACCTCGGGTGCAGGCGCTCTCGACGCTGGGGAACCTCGGAGCGGAGAACGCGCGGGAGGCCGTGCTGGAACTGCTCGGCAGAAGCGACGACGTCCTCCGGATGCAGGCGATCGAAGAAGCCGCCCGGTTGAAGCTCGCGGAGGCGGTGCCGCCGCTTCGGTCGATCCTTCAGGATGCCCGGGACCGTCACCGGTTCCACGCCGCTCAAGCGCTGGCGCGTCTGGGAAAGGACGAGGCCATTCCCCTTCTGGTCGAGGAGCTCGTGGGGGCGAACTCCGGAGAGGCCGCGGCCGCGCTGACGGCGCTGGGCAGCCCCGCGGCGGTCCCCGCGATCGGGAACGCGTTCCGGAACGCGCCCTCGCCCGAGGCCGAACGGGTGCTGGTCGCGCTCGGGTTCATGGGCGCCGCGAAGCCGTTGATCGTCCTGCTGGATCATCCGGCCATCGCCGTCCGTTCCCTGGCGGCGTCCGTTTTGGGCGTCGTTCGCGATCCCGGCGCCTCCGGCCGCCTCGCCGAGCTCGTCCGCAAGGACGGCTCGCCGGGCGTCCGCCGCGCCGCCTTCGACGCGCTGGCCCGGATCGAGATCGCGACCGCGCGCTCGATGATCCCTCAGCTGCTGAAGGATGACTCGGCGGACCTCCGGGCGTCCGCCGTCCGCCTGCTCGAAAGGGAGCCGACGCCGGAATCCCTGGGCTTAGCGTCGTCCGCGCTTCGAGACGGAGACGCCGAGGTCCGTGCCGCGGCGGTGCTGGCAATGGGATCGTTGTCGGGACCGGCGGAACGGGAGCGACTCCTGCCGCTGCTGAAGGATCCCGCGCCGTCCGTCGCCGCCGCGGCGTGCGCCGTCCTCGCCGCATGGGGCGCGCGCGAAACCTCCGAGCTGCTGACGGCGCTGGTGGGCTCGACGGACGACCGCCTCTCCGAGTGGATGATCGCGGGACTGGAGAAGCTGCAGCCGAAAGGCGCCGTCGACGCCGCCCGGCGAATCCTCACCGCACCGGAAACCCCCGCCCCGCGCCGTCGGAACGCCATCCGCGCGCTCGCCGCGGCCGCGGGGCCCGATGCGACGGCGCGGCTCGAGGCGCTTCTCGACCACGAGGATGCGACCGTCCGGGCGGCGGCCGTCGAGGAACTCACCGTGCGGGACGCCCGGGGGTCCGCCAGGAAAGTGACGTCGCTCCTCCGGCCCGATGCCGATGCGGGAGTCGTGTCCGCCGTCCTGGAATACCTGCGCCGCTGCCGCGTCCGCGAGGCGGCGCCCGCGATCCTGTCGGTGGCGCCGGGTCTCGACGCCCATCTGGAGAAGGAAGCCATGGTGACCGCCGGGTTCCTCGCCGACGCCGCGGCGGAGAAGGAACTGCTTCGTCTGGTGCAGGATGCCCCGTCTTCGGACCTTGCGGACGCCGTCGCGATCGCCGGACTTCGAGACTCCCTCCCTCGGTGGAAGAAGCTGCTCGAGGCTCCGGACCGCGATCTCGCGATCGAGGCGCTCGAAAGGCTGGGGAGCCGCGAGTCGGCTCCCATGATCCGCCCGTTCCTGAACGGGCGGGCCGCCCGGACGCGGGTCCTGGCGGTCCACGCGCTCGGACGGCTCGTCGGCAAGGAGGCCGTCGGGGATCTGCGGCCGCTGCTGTCGGACCGGTCCGGCATGGTGCGGGCGGCCGCGGCCGAAGCGTTGGGGCGGCTGGGCGCGGAAGAGGCTGCGGCAGGCCTGCTTCGACTCCTGGAGGATCCGTCTACGCCGGCCCGGATCGCGGCCGCCAAAGCCCTGGCTCGGATGGGACGCGAGGACGGCGTGGGGGTGCTCCTGCGGGAGGCGGCCCGCGGGGACGTCCTGCTTTTGGAGCTGAACGCCCTTCGCGACCCGGCCGACTGGAAACGGCTGGCGTCGAATCGGCTGCCCGAGAATGTCGTGGGATCGGTGGGGGAGGCCGGCGATCGGCTCGCCGCCCTCGCCGGGCTACGATGGCAGGCGGATCCGGCCTCCCGGCTCCGGAGCCTCGCCCGTTCGGACAGCCTCGGGATTCCGTCGAACGCGAAGCTCATGGCTCTCGACGAGGCCTGGGAGTATCTCCTTCTGAACGCCGTCTATCCGCACGACGACCTCCTTCTGGACGGAGGAACGGTGAAGGTGGTCTCCCGAGCAGATGCCCTGGCGTTCTGGACCCGCTGGCGCGCGTCGCGGTAGCGCCGGCTACTTCAGGTCCTTCGGCTTGACGCCTTTCGTATAGGCGTTGAAACCGAACTTCGTCGGCGCCCAGGTGCCGACGACGTCCACCTTGTTCTCCGCGGTAATCTTGTCCTCCATCCCCAGGCACCAGTACGCGGCGTTGACGATCATCCGGCGGGAGCCGACCGACAGCAGGTCCTGGCTCGCCCCCATCGTGGTCGTGAAGATCCGCGCCGCCTTTCCCGCCGTGCCCGTGTAGGTCTTCGTCCAGGCGACCGGCATCATCGGATTGTTCTTCGGTCCGTCGATCGGCTTGTCCGTAGGATTCATCCCCGACAGCACCTGGCCCATGACGAGCGGCTTCGAGTCGCCGTGGAGCGCGTTCGTCGTGTACACGTCCGTCGGTCCGAAGATGTCCTCGCAGCCGCGCAGGATGGGGTGGTCCTTCATGCCCTCGGCGGGCACGCCGCGGGTCGCCTGCTTCCCGTGCGCGCCATGGTGGTTCACCCACGTTTCACCCAGCACCTGCCGCCCGAACCCCTTCTCGTAGTCCTTGTCGCCGTTGGTCCAGGTATACTTCCGATAGGACGTCTCCACCTTCTTGTCGTAGTTGAACGCGTGCGTCGAGGTCCGCATCCCCACGATCGGCCGCCCCGACTCCACGTAATCGACGAAGTGCTTCATCTGGTCGTCCGGCAGGTTGCGGAACCGGAGCGCCATGATCACCAGGTCGGCCTTGTCCAGCGCCTCCATGCCCGGGATGTTGTCGGTGGTGTTCGGGTTGATCTCGCCGGTCTTCTTGTCGATCGCGAACAGCACGGTGCACGTGAAGCCGTGATGGGCCGAGAGGATCTTGCCCAGCTGGGGCATCGTCTCCTCGGACCGGTACTCCTCGTCGCCGCTGAGGAGCACGATGTGCTTGCCCTTGCCGGGGCCGTCGCCGCCTTCGAAGACCAGCCAGGGCTTCTCGTCCTGACGTGCCGCAACCAGGACAAGGGCGAAGGCCAGGGCCATGAATCGCGTCATGAGTGGCTTCCTTCCTGCTATAAAACGATAGGCCCCCGCGAGGGGTTCCATAGGGAGATAGCTGAAAAGGGGGCGCCATGGACAGAGAAATCACCCGCCGCGAATTTACCCAGCAGGCGCTGGGGTCGCTGGCGCTGTTCTCGCTTTTCGGGATCCTGAAGGGCAAGGACCTCTTCGCGGCCCCCATCCGTCCGTTCGCCAATCACTGGCTGGCCGACCTCGACCAGATCGGCCGCGACGTGAAGACCGACACCCTCAAGCAGGTCGAATGGCAGAAGAAGGTCGAGGAGCTCTACTCGAAGGTCGATCTGCCCGAGTTCCTCAAGATGATCGACTTCGAGACGCTGAAGAAGAAGCTCGACAATTTCAACGGCAAGGGTGCGATGAGCCTCGGCGTGAATTTCCCGAAGATCGAAGGAGTCCCCACCAAGTTCGTCTTCGGCCGCCAGCTGTTCGCGATGAAGAAGGGCCGCTCGATCGTCCCGCACGGCCACGACAGCATGGCGACGGCGTTCCTGGTCGTCAGCGGCTCGTGCCGCGGCCGCCACTTCGACCGGCTGGCCGACGAAAAGGATTTCATGATCATCACCCCGACGATCGACAAGGAGTTTCCGACCGGCGGGGCGTCCTCGGTTTCGGACGTGAAGGACAACGTCCACTGGTTCGAGGCGCTGACCGACTCGGCGTTCGTCTTCAACATCCATGTCAACGGGCTCAAGACGAACCCGAAGAGTCCCGGACGGGTCTACATCGACCCCAACGGCGAGAAGCTCGAAGGCGGCAAGATCCGGGCTCGGGTCATCGATCACGACGAAACGACGAAGCTCTACGGATAGCTTGCTCCGAGGGCGCCGCATTCCCTATTCTAGGGCCTCCATGATTCCTGCCGACATGAAGGCCGCCGTCTACCGGGGACGAGGGAAGGTCGTCGTCGAGACCGTGCCCGTTCCCGCGATCGGCCCCGGGGAAGTCCTCGTCCGCATCGCCGCCTGCGGCGTCTGCCACACCGACCTGAAGAAAGTCGAATACGGCCTCCAGGCGCCGCCCCGCATCTACGGCCACGAGATGGCCGGGACGATCGTCGCGATCGGGAAGGGCGTCCGCGGCTGGAAGACCGGCGACCGCGTCGCGGTCTTCCATCACATCCCGTGCGGCAAGTGCTTTTACTGCGACCGGGCCGACTACGCCCAGTGCCCCGTCTACAAGAAGACCGGTTCCACCGCGGGGTTCGAGCCGGCGGGCGGCGGCTTCGCCCAGTACCTGCGGGTGCTGCCCTGGATCGTGAAGAACGGCATGGTGCGCGTCCCGCGTTCGGTCCCTCTCGAGCACGCGAGCTTCCTCGAGCCCGTGAACACGTGCCTCAAGGCGGTCGACCGCCTCCAGCTCCGCCGCGGCGACCTCGTCCCCGTCTTCGGCCAGGGTCCGATCGGCCTGCTCTTCACCCAGCTCCTGAAGGCGCGGGGCGCGCGGCCCGTCGGCCTCGACCTGATCGCGTCGCGCCGGCGCCTCTCGACGCGCCTCGGCGCGGCCTGGAGCGCCGATCCCCGGTCGCCGGCGTTCGAGCGGCGGCTCCGGGAGGAGTCCGGCGGGCGCGGCGCCGACGGCGCGGTCCTCGCCGTTCCGAGCGAGGCGGCGCTGAAGCAGGCGCTCTCGCTGCTCCGGCCCGGCGGCACCGTCCTCCTCTTCGCCCACACGCGCAAGGGCGAGGAAGTGCGCGTCGACGCCGGCGCCGTCTGCGTCGACGAGAAGACCGTGATCGGCAGCTACAGTTCGTCGATCGACGTCGCGGACGAGGTCGCCAGGCTGGTCTTCTCCGGCCGCGTGAACGTGAAGCCGCTCATCACCCACCGGTTTCCGCTGGAAAAGGTGACCGAGGCGTTCGCGCTGGCGAGCCGGCCGACGCCGACGTCGCTGAAAGTGCTGGTGATGCCGTGAGCCTGCCGTCCTCGATGCGCGCCGGCGTCCTTCACGGCCGCGAAGACCTCCGCGTCGAGACCGTACCCCTCGTCGGGCCGGAACCGGGCGGCATGATCGTCCGCATCGACACCGCGCTGACCTGCGGCACCGACCTCAAGGTCTGGCGGCGCGGGTATCACGCGACGATGATCCGGATCCCCGGGATCCTGGGCCACGAGGCGGCGGGCATCGTGGTCGAGCTCGGCGAGGGCGCCCGGTCGCAAAGCGCGCCGGACCTGAGGGTCGGAGATCGGGTCGTCGTCGCCAACTCCGCGCCGTGCGGGGTCTGCCGTCCGTGCGGCCGCGGCCAGGAGAACCTCTGCGACGACCTGCAGTACCTCAACGGAATGTACGCGGAATACCTGCGGGTGCCCGCGCGGTTCGTCCGCTGCAACACGTGGCGGGTTCCGGACGGGGTGCCGCTCGACGTCGCCGCCATGAGCGAGCCGCTCGCGTGCGTGGTGCACGGCCTGCGCGAGACGCCGGTGCGGCCCGGAGATTCGGCGCTCGTCATCGGCCTCGGCCCGCTCGGACTCTTCTGGGTCGCGATGCTCAAGCACTCGGGCGCGCAGGTGACCGGCGCGGGGCGCCACGCGTCGCGGCTCGACGCCGCCCGCGCCCTCGGGGCCCGCGTGATCGAGGGCGACGACGCCGGCGAATGGACCAAGGAGGCCGGCGGGCCGTACGACCTGGTGGTGGAGGCGACCGGACGCGTGGAGATCTGGAACCTGACGCTCAATCTCGTCCGCAAGGGCGGCACGGTGTGCCTGTTCGGCGGCCCGACCCGCGACAGCAAGGCGGTCTTCGACACCAACCGGCTGCACTACGACCAGATCACGGTGAAGTCGCCGTACCATCACCGGCCGCCGGTCTTCAGCGCCGCGCTCGACTTCCTTTCGCGCGGCGTGGTGCCGGCGGCGCCGTTCCTGACCGACACCCGTCCGCTCGAGGATCTGCCCGAGGTGTTCCGCGACATGGCCGGCGCGAAGCAGGCCGTGAAGACGCGCATCCGCATGGGAGGGACCTCATGAACGCGCTGCTGATGATGCTGGCGATGGTCGCGGCCGACGACTGGACGTCCTGGCGGGGACCGAACCGCGACGGCGTGAGCGCCGAGAAGGGGCTTCCGACGACGTGGAGCGCGGACGCGAACGTGGTCTGGAAGACGCCGCTTCCCGGGCCGGCGGGATCGACGCCGGTGGTCTCGAAGGACCGCATCTTCCTGACGTCGCCGAGCGCCGACGGGAAGCAGATCCTCCTGCTCTGTTTCGGAACGGACGGCAAGGTCCAGTGGGAGCGGGCGCTCGCGAAGGACGTCAAGGATTCCAAGAATCTGGCGTCCGCGTCGCCGACCACCGACGGCGTCCACGTCTGGGGGTACGCCGGGACGGGCGACCTGGTCTGCCTCAAGATGGACGGGACCGAAGCGTGGCGCGCGCAGCTGCAGGAGAAGTACGGCAGGTTCAAGCTCGGCTTCGGGATGACGACGACGCCGCTCGTCCACGCGGGCGTGATCTACCTGCAGCTCATCCACTCGGGCGGCGCGTGGGTGGCGGCGCTGGACGCCTCGTCGGGGAAGGAGCTCTGGAAGACGGAGCGGAAGTCGGACGGCGTCGAGGAGTGCGAGCACTCGTACGCGTCGATCCAGTTCTGGCCCGGCGGCGTGCTGGTCTCGCACGGCAACGACTACACGATCGGCCACGATCCGAAGGACGGGACGGAGCTGTGGCGTCTGGGCGACCTCAACCCGAAGGAGAAGTACAACAAGACGCTCCGGTTCGTCTCCTCGCCGCTCGCGACGGCCGACCTGATCGTGGTGCCGACGGCGAAGGGCGGCGCGGTGGTCGGGCTCGATCCCCGGGCGAAGGGCAGGATCGACCGCCAGAACGCGGTCCATCAGAAGTGGCGGATGAACAGCGGGACGCCCGACGTCGCGTCGCCGCTGCTTTACGACGGGATCGTCTACCTGAGCGACAGCAGCGGCGCGCTGACGGCGGTGGACGCGTCGACCGGCGCGGTGATCTACAAGGACCGGCCCGACAAGGACAATCACTTCGCCTCCCCGGTGGCGGGGGACGGGAAGATCTACCTCGCGGGCCGGAACGGCACGGTTTCGGTCGTCGAGGCGGGGCGGACGTTCAAGGTTCTGTCGGTCAACAAGCTCGGCGATCCGTTCGACGCGTCGCCCGCGATCAGCGGGGGCCGGATCTATCTCCGGGGCTCCGCGAATCTCTGGGCGATCGGAGCGAAATAGCGGCCCACGTGCCGACGAGAATCGCCTCCGCGGCGTCGTGACGGAGCGACGTCGGCCGTTTCGCGCCCGATCGTTCGATCACCTCTCTCGCGACCAGATCCGCGGCGGCCTTCGCGTCCCGGCCGCTGGCCTGCTGGCGGGGCAGAAGGATCCGATGACGCCACTCCTCACCCATGACCTGCTTCACGCCGAT
>Ga0310813_10000674_pt1 | contig 21037 bp, 13 predicted proteins | sample YN3metagenome_FD_203086 | JGI IMG/M metagenome (GOLD analysis project Ga0310813, IMG submission 203086) | Soil microbial communities from experimental microcosm in Duke University, North Carolina, United States - YN3 | ecosystem: Engineered > Artificial ecosystem > Soil microcosm > Unclassified...
GATGCAGGTCAACCGCATCGAGATGGAGATGGACAGGTTGTTCCGGCAGATCGGCCGCACCGATGGCTCCGTGAAAGGTCGGATCGAGAGGCTCCGGATCGATCTGCAGTACCCAAACCCACGGTCGGAGGACAGCCGTGAGCAGATCATGCGCGACATCGACGGCATCATCCGGGATGCCGAGCGCCGCGCCGCACTGCTCTTCGACCGTCGCCCGGTGTCGCCGGTGGTTGCGCGGCCGTTTCCGACGTTCCGGGAGGCAAACGCCGCCGCCAACTACAACGCGCCCGCGCCCGATGGGTCGCGTCCAGGTACGTTCCAGTACCCACGGCGCATCGAGAACATGACGAAGTTCGGCTTGCGCAGCACCGTCTATCACGAGACCGTGCCTGGGCATCATTTCCACATCGCGCTGCAGGTTGAAAACAAGAACCTCGAGCGCTTTCTCCAGCTGCGGACCTTCGGCGGCATTTCTGCGATCACCGAAGGGTGGGCGCTCTACGCCGAGCGTGTCGCCGCGGAGAACGGCTGGTATGAAGGTGACACGGAAGGACTGCTGGGGCAGCTTGACGCGGAACTCTTCCGCGCGCGTCGTCTCGTCGTCGACACCGGTCTGCATTCGAAGAAATGGACGCGGCAGCAGTCCATCGACTACGGCATCGAAACGAGCGAGGTGGAACGCTACGTCGTGTACGCTGGCCAGGCCTGCTCGTACATGATGGGGCAGCTGAAGATCATCGAGCTCCGCGAAAAGGCGAAGCAGGCGCTCGGCGATCGTTTCTCGCTGCGCGACTACCACAACGTGGTGTTGACGACGGGCGTCGTGCCACTCGAGATTCTTGGCCGCGAGGTTGATCGATATGCTCAGAACCGTTCACGCGCGTAGAAGTGCGTTTCTTGCCGTCGCGCTGCTCGTTGCGACCGCAGCCTCCGCGCAGGAAGTGCGCGTGGTTACATCCGGCGGCTTCACCGAGGCCTACAAGGTGCTCGCTCCGCAGTTCGAGCGTCAGACGAAGATCAAGGTGGTCAGCGGCTTTGGCGCGTCCATGGGCGCAACGCCGGACGCCATTCCTAACCGTCTCAAGCGCGGCGAGGCGATCGACGTGATCATCCTTGCGGCCCCAGGCCTGGATCCGCTGATCAAGAACGGGATGGTTGATGCGGCGACGCGTGTCGATCTCGTCCGCTCGCTCATCGGCATGGCGGTTCGTACGGGCGCCCCGAAGCCGGACATCACCACGCTCGAGGCATTCAAGCGGACGTTGCTGCAGGCGAAATCGATCGGCGTCTCCGATAGCGCAAGTGGCGTGTACCTGCGCATGGACCTGTTTCCGCGCCTCGCCATTGAACCGCGCAAAGTGAAGGTTATCGACGCGAGAGAACGGGTTGGCGATGCGCTTGCACGCGGCGACGTCGAAATCGGCTTTCAGCAGATCAGCGAGCTGCGCCCCGTCCCCGGCATCACCATCGTCGGTCCGCTGCCCCAGGGCGCGCAGCAGGTGACGATCTTCTCGGCCGCAATCCCGAAAACGGCAAAGAACATCGATGCCGCGAAGCGGTTGATTCAATTTCTTACGTCGCCGGCCGCAGCGCCGGTGATCCAGGAAAAGGGTCTGGAGCCGATCCGCCCATCGAACGCGAGGAGCGCGCTTGCCGGCGCCATCGACATCCACGTCCACACCGAGCCGGACAGCCGCCCGCGCTCGGTGGATGGGATCGAGGCTGCCCAGCAGGCGAAGGCGCACGGCATGCGCGCGCTGGTGCTGAAGAATCATTACGAGTACACCTCCGGCCTTGCCTACATCGTCGGCAAACAGGTGCCGGGCATCGAAGTGTTCGGCGGCGTCGATCTGAACCTCACCGTCGGCGGCATGAACCCGGCAGCCGTCGAGTACATGGCCGCAACGACCGGCGGACGCGGCAAGCTGGTATGGATGTCGACCTTCGACGCGGAGAACCAGGTGAAGTTCTCGAAAGAGAATCGCCCGTTTGTCAGCGTCTCGAAGAACGGCCAGCTGCTGCAGGCAACAAAAGATGTGATTGCCGCAATCGCGAAGCACAATCTCGTGCTCGCGACCGGCCACGTGTCACCCGAAGAGGGGCTGATGCTGGTACGCGAGGCCAAACGCCAGGGTGTTCAGCGCATCGTCATCACGCACGCGATGAACGACCCGATCCGCATGTCGGTGCCGCAGATGCAGGAAGCCGCAAAGCTGGGTGCGTTTATTGAATTCGTGGGTGGCAACATCACCGACGCCGACGGAAAGGCGCGGATGGACCGGTTCGCCGATGCGATCAAGAAGGTCGGCCCGGAATTCTGCATTCTCTCGTCGGACCTTGGCCAGAAGGGCAATCCGCTGCCCACGGACGGCTTTGGCGCGTTCATAGAAACGATGAAAGCGCACGGCTTTACCGAGGTGCAAATCGACGGCATGGCGCGCCGCAACCCGGCGATGCTCCTTGGCCTCCCCCAGTCCTGACAGGACTCGATTCGCGGGACCCGGGGTGTATACTTCCCGCCAATTTATCGGGCCTTTGACCAGCAATCATCCACTTTTGGCGTTGTTCGTTGAACCTTCTCTGGAGGTCTTGAATGAATCGGATTCGGGGAACCCTGGTCGGCGTAATCCTTCTACTACTACTCGCGGCATCGACGGCATGGGCACAGGCCACCGCGCAAATCAACGGGACCGTCGCGGATACCAGCGGCGCCGTCCTGCCGGGCGTGACAGTCGTAGCAATCCAGACCGACACGGGGTTCCGCCGCGAAGCCGTCACCGACGACAAGGGCGCGTACGCCTTGTTGAATCTGCCGATCGGCCCGTACCGTCTCGAAGCGACTCTCGCGGGTTTCCGCAACTACGTGCAGACCGGTATCACGCTGCAGGTCAACGCGAACCCGGTCATCAAAGTTACGCTGCAGCTCGGCGAGCTCAATGAGACGCTGACTGTTCAGGGGCAGGCGCCGCTAGTCGAGACCCGCAATCCGTCGATCGGCCAGGTGATCACCAATCAGCAGGTCGAGGCGCTGCCACTCGAGGGTCGGAATCCGACCGCACTCATCGTGCTGTCGGGCGCCGCCGTGGACAGCGGCAACCCGTCCAGCCGCAGCCTGACGGCGAGCCGCAGCATCACCATTGCCGGCGCGCAGCAGTGGGGTGTTGCGTATCTGCTCGACGGCGCGCTGCACAACAACGTCTACGACGGTGTGAACCTGCCGCTGCCGTTTCCCGACGCGCTGCAGGAGTTCAAGGTCGAGACCAGTTCGCAGAACGCGCAGAACGGCTACAAGGCCGGGGGCACCGTGGGCATCGCCACCAAGGCAGGGACGAACCAGTTCCACGGCGACGTCTTTGAGTTCGCGCGCAATCACCGGTTCAACGCGACCAGCCCATTCGCGTCCATCAATGCGAAAACCGGCAAGCGCTTCGACGACGGTCTGGTGCGCAACCAGTTCGGGGGCGTGCTGGGTGGGCCGATCGTGAAGGACCGCATCCAGTTCTTCGGGGCCTATCAGGGCACGCGGACGACGCAGACGCCGGCCGATATCATCACGTTCATTCCGACGGCGGCCATGCTCGCCGGCGATTTCTCACAGGTCGCCTCGGCACAGTGCCGCGCGCAAGGCAGCCTCGCGCTGCCCGCGGCGCTCGGCTTCGTCAACAACCAGATCAACCCGGCTTTGTTGAGTCCGGCAGCGGTGAAGATTGCGAAGATGCTGCCGACGACAACCGATCCGTGCGGCCGCGTCACGTATCAGCAGACCACCAAGCCGCGGGAGCATCAGCCGATCGGTCGCGTGGACATCCAGCTCAATCAGAAGCATCAGCTGTTTGGCCGCTACATGCTGACGTCGACGAAGTGGGATCCGGCGCTGCTCAACGCCGGCGGCAACATCCTCGCGGCGTTCGGGACGGGCGCGGGCGGCCGTGACAACTCGCAGCAGTCGTTCGTTGTCGGCGATACCTACGTTCTGAGCAGCAACACCGTCAACAGCGCGCGCGTGTTCGTCGATCGCACACGTGTCATCCGCACCAACGCCGACATGTTCGGTCCCGAGGACGTCGGCATCAGGATGTACAGCTACATCCCCCACAACATGAACATCACGGTCACGGGCGCGTTCTCGATCAACACCGCCACCGAGATGTATTCGTTCTATAAGCCGCACACCTGGGGCGCGTCCGACGATCTGACGATTGTGAAGGGCGCCCATCAGTTCGGTTTCGGCGGCGCCACCTCGTTCTCCGGCTGGAAGGCGCAGACGAATGTCCGCTCCATGGGCCCGATGTCGTTCGATGGCGGCGTGACCGGACTCGGCCTCGCCGACTTCCTGCTCGGGCGGGTGTTCGAATACCGCCAATTCGTCCCGATCGAGGCTGATGTCACGCAGTTGTACGTCGGCACCTACGGGCAGGACACGTGGCGCATGAATTCGAAGCTCACGTTGAACTACGGGATGCGGTGGGAGCCGTGGTTCCCGCAGGAATCGCAGGACAAACGGGTGTACAACTTCGACATCAACCGACTGAAGGCCGGTACCCGCAGCACGGTGTACCCGCAGTCGTACCCAGGCCTCTATTACCCGGGCGACCCGGGCTTCCCGACCAAGGCCGGCATGCGGCGGCAGTGGGGGAACGTCGCGCCGCGCGTGGGTCTGTCGTGGGATCCGACCGGTGATGGACGGACGTCGGTCCGCGCCGGCTACGGTCTGACCAGCGATTTTGTCACAGGACAGTTCCTGTTCGATTCGCGCTCCGCGCCGCCGAACGGCCTGGAACAGCGGTTGATCCGGCCGCTGCTCGACGATCCTTGGGGATCGGTGGGGCGAACCAATCCGTTCCCGGTCGACTTCAACAAATATCCGTACGACCTGGCGCTCTACTCGCTCTACATCTCGATTCCGTACGACCTGAAGACCACGCGCAACCACAGCTGGAACGTCGGCTATCAGCAGCAGATCGGCACCGACATGGCGGTGTCGGCGACCTACATCGGCAGCCGCATGGTTCACATGTGGGGCGCGGTCGATGGCAACCCCGGTGTGGCGCCGGCGACGCCGATTGCCTCGACGAGCGCCGCGTGCACGGTCAACGTGCCGGGCGGCGGGACGCAGACGTTCCCCAATTGCGGCGCCGCACTCGATCAGCGGCGTGAGCTGAGCCTGTTGAACCCAGCCGTCGGTCAGTACTACGGCTACCTCGATTACGTCACCGACGCCGGCTGGCAGAACTACCACGGTCTGCTGCTGTCGGCGCAGCGCCGCGCCGGCCATGGAGTCGCGGTCAGCGCGAACTACACCGTGTCAACGTGCACGGGTCTGATCAGCCAGGGCGATGCTCCGCTGAATGTCGCGACCGGGTACATGATTCCGATCTCGATGATCAATCCGCCGTCGGAAGCGGAGCAGAAGCGCATTTTCGAATCGGAGAAGGGCTACTGCACCAACTGGCGCCGTCACATCTTCAACGGCACGGCGACCGTCGAGAGCCCCGACTTCAAGGGCGCGGCAATGCGCGCGCTCGCGTCCGGGTGGCGGCTCTCGGGCGTTTATCGCTCGAGCTCGGGCGCGCCGCTCAATGTGACGACCGGCGTCGATCGCGCGCTCTCGGGCATCCAGACGACCACCCAGCGGCCGGATCAGATCCTCGACAACCCGTACGGCGACGGCACGATCAACAACTGGCTGAATGCGAAGGCCTTCGCACAGCCGGCGATCGGCACCTACGGGAACGCAAAGCGCAACGCCTACTTCGGACCTGCCCGACAGACGGTGGACCTCTCGCTGGTGCGTCAGTTCTCGCTGAGTGCGGAGCGCAAGCTCGAGGCGCGCATCGAGGCGTTCAATGCGTTCAACTGGTTCGTCAAGGGCAACCCGGTGCTGACGCTGAGCAGCCCCAGCTTCGGACGCATCCAGACCCTCGGCGCGGATCCGCGCGTCATGCAGTTCGCCTTGAAGTACGTCTTCTAGGCATCTCGACAGGCGACAGGCCTGCAGGCACGGCGCGTGATACGCGCCGTGCCTTTTTTTTCGCGATCGGCGGTCGAGCAGACACACGAAACCCGGGGGTATATACTTCCCGCCGATTATCGGGCCTTCGAGCGGCACTCATCGACTTTCGGCGTTGCGTGAACCTTCTTTTTGGAGGTCTTGAATGAATCGCACTCGGGGCGTCCTGGTCGGTTTGATCCTTCTCGCGCTCGCGTCCACCAATGCGTGGGCGCAGGCGACGGCGCAAATCAACGGCAACGTCGCGGATTCCAGCGGCGCCGTCCTGCCGGGCGTCACGATTGTGGCCATTCAGACCGACACTGGGTTCCGGCGTGAAGGGGTAACCGACGAGACGGGTTCGTTTGCGCTCCTGAACCTGCCGATTGGTCCTTATCGTCTCGAGGCGTCGCTCGCGGGGTTCCGCAGCTACGCGCAGAGCGGCATCACGCTGCAGGTCAACGCCAACCCGGTGATCAAAATCACGCTTCAGCTGGGGCAACTCTCCGAAACGCTGACGGTCGAAGGCCAGGCGCCTCTGGTCGAGACGCGTAATCCCGCCGTCGGAGTGGTCATGACCAACGAGCAGGTCGAAGCGCTGCCGATGGAAGGGCGCAACGTCGCATCGCTGATCGTCACCGCTGGCGCCGCGGTGGACACCGGCAATCCGTCGAGCCGCAGCCTGACGCAGACACGGGGGATCGCCATCGCCGGCGGCCAGCAGTTCGGCGTTGCCTATCTGCTCGACGGCGCGCTGCACAACAACGTGTACGACGGGGACAACCTGGTACTGCCGTTCCCGGACGCGGTGCAGGAGTTCAAGATTGAAACCAGTTCGCAGAACGCGCAGAACGGATACAAGGCGGGCGGCACCGCCTCCTTCGCCACGAAATCGGGCACCAACGCGTTTCATGGCGACGTGTTCGAATTTGCTCGACACCATCGTTTCAATGCGACCAGCCCGTTCGCATCGATCAACAAGGCGACAGGGAAACGCTTCGACGACGGCCTGGTACGCAATCAGTTCGGCGGGGTGTTAGGCGGACCGATCGTCAGGGACCGCGTGTTCTTCTTTGTCGGCTATCAGGGGACGCGCACGACGCAGACTCCCGCCGACATCATTACGTTCATCCCGACGCCGGCCATGCTGGAGGGCGATTTCTCCACCGTCGCCTCCGCGCAGTGCCGGGCGCAAGGCAACCTGACGCTCCCCGCCGCGCTCGGCTTCACGAACAACCGGATCAATCCGGCGCTGTTGAGCCCGGCGGCCGTGAAGATCGCCAAGATGCTGCCGACGACAACGGATCCATGCGGCCAGGTCGCCTATTCGCAGACGACCAAGCCGCGTGAAAAGCAGCCGATTGGCAGGGTCGACTGGCAGGTGAACCCCGCCCACCAACTGTTCGCGCGCTATCAGCTGGCGACGACGTTCTGGGACCCGGCATTCGCCAATTCCGGCGGCAACATCCTCGCGGCCGCGGGTACGGGCGCCGGTGGCCGCGACAACGCGTCGCACTCGCTGGCCATCGGCGAGACGTGGGTGATGAGCAACACGATGATCAATAACGTGCGCGTCGCGGTGAATCGGACGCGCATCCTTCGCACCCACGCCGACATGTTCGGTCCCGAAGACGTGGGCGTGAAGATGTACAGCCATGTGCCGCACTACATGAACATCACGACCACGGGCGCCTTCTCCATCAATACGGGGACGGAAACCTTTTCGTTCTACAAGCCAAACACGTACCTCCTGTCGGACGACTTCACGATGGTGCGCGGAGGGCATCAGTACGGCCTGGGCGGCGCGTTCTCGCTATCCGACTGGAAAACGGAATCCAACGTGCGCTCGATGGGTCCAATTTCGTTCAACGGCTCGGTCACGGGCCTTCCGCTTGGAGATTTCCTGCTCGGCCGCATGTTCGAGTTCCGCGAGTCGACGCCGTTCCGCCAGGACATCACCCAGCCTTACATGGCCTTCTATGGCCAGGATACGTGGCGCTTGTCGTCACATCTCACGTTCAACTACGGCGCGCGGTGGGAGCCGTGGTTCCCGCAGAACAGTAAGGACCGCGCGTTCTACGCGTTCGATATGGCGCGCGTCCGCTCGAATACGCGCAGCACGGTGTACCCGCAGGCGCCAGTCGGTTTGTACTATCCCGGCGATCCGGGCTTTCCGGGTTCGACCGGCATGAAGACGGTCTGGTCCAACATCGCGCCGCGCCTGGGGCTGGCGTGGGACCCGAACGGCGACGGCCGCACATCGGTGCGCGTCGGCTACGGCATGACCGGTGACTTTGTGACGGGCCAGTTCTTCTTCGATTCGCGCTCGGCGCCGCCGTTCGGCCTGGAGCAGCGGCTCACTGGCGCGCTGTTCGACGATCCGTGGGGCTCTGTCGGCAGGACCAATCCGTACCCGATCTCCCCGTCGGCGTACCCGTGGGGATCGGCGCTGTACCCTCTGTTCATCACGGTGCCCTACGACATCAAGACGACGCGGAACCACAGCTGGAACGTCGCGGTTCAGCGACAGTTCGGCTCCAACATGGCGGTTTCGGCGACCTACCTCGGCAACCACATGTTCAATGTCTGGGGCGTCGTCGACGGCAATCCGGGTCTTGTCACGACGCCGGGAGCGACGGCAACGGCTGCGTGCACGGCTGGCGGACAGACGTTCGCCAATTGCACCACCTCGCTCGATCAGCGTCGCGAACTCAGCCTCCTGAACCCAGCGGTCGGGCAGTACTATGGGTACCTCGACTGGGTTACTGACGCAGGCTGGCAGGACTATCAGGGACTGCTGCTGTCGGTGCAGCGTCGCCTCGGCGGCGGATTTACGACGAGCGGCAACTACACCGTGTCGCGTTGCGAGGGTCTGATCAACCAAGGACAGGGTCCCCTCAATGTGGCGACCGGCTATCAGATTCCGGTATCGCTCATCAACCCACCGTCTGAGGGGGAAGCTCAGAAGGCTTTCGACGCAGACAAGGGGCGCTGCGATGCGTGGAGGAAGCACATCTTCAACATCACCGCGAGCATCGAGTCGCCGCAGCTCACCAATGCGACCGCGAGAAGGCTCGCGTCGGGCTGGAGGATATCGGGCGTCTTCCGTGGGTCTTCGGGTACGCCGCTGACGATCCAAGCCGGTGCGGATCGCGCATTGTCCGGTATGCAGGCCACCAACCAGCGAGCGAACCAGGTGTCGGATAACGTCTACGGCGATGGCAGCATCAACAACTGGTTCAACGCGTCAGCGTTCGCGCTTGCGCCGCTCGGCACCTACGGCACGTCCGTTCGCAACGGCTACGACGGGCCGGGATTCAAGACTGTCGATCTATCGATCGTGCGGCAGTTTGCGCTGTCGAGCACGAACAAGATCGAGGCGCGCGTCGAGGCGTTCAACGCGTTCAACTGGTTCATCCCCGGCAACCCGGGCGTAAACCTGAGTTCCGGGACGACGTTCGGCAAGATCACGTCGTTCTCGGCCGCGGCGAGCCCGCGCGTGATGCAGTTCGCGCTCCGATACCTGTTCTGATTCGGGAGATCCCTTGCGAGTATCGACTCGCGTCCTCCTGCTGCTGGCGGGGCTCGTCTCCGCCGGCAGCATGTTCGTCAAGGCCTCGCAGGCGCCGCAGCAGGCGACGGCGCCGATCACCGCTGCGCGCGAACAGCAGCTCTTCCAGCAGTTCTGCTACGGCTGCCACAGCGAGCGCGCGAAAGCCGCTGGCCTCGACTCCGCGAAGAAGCTCGCGCTCGACACGCTCGATACGGCCAACGTCCATCGCGACGCGAAGACGTGGGAGCTGGTCGCCCGCAAGCTGCGCGCCGGCATGATGCCGCCCGCCGAACTCCGTCGTCCGGATCCGGCGACGTACGAAGCGATGATCACGTGGCTCGAGAACGAACTCGATCGCGACGCGCCGCCTTACACGCCGTCGCCCGGATTGCATCGGCTGAACCGTACGGAGTATGCAAACGCGATTCAGGATCTGCTCGATCTGCCGATCGATCCCGCGAAGTACCTGCCGTCGGACGACTCGACGTCGGGTTTCGACAACATCGCTGGTGCGCTCGGCATCTCGTCAACACTGGTTGAGGCGTACGTGACGGCGGCGCAGAAGATCAGCCGGCTCGCCCTGGGCGAAGCGGACGATCCGGCGCTGGTCGTGTATCGCGCGCGCGAAGACACGTCGCAGGACTATCAAGTGGAAGGGCTGCCGTTCGGCACGCGCGGCGGGCTGCTGGTGCAGCATCTGTTTCCCTCCGACGGCGACTACACGATTACGGTCACGCCCATCTTCGGCGACAACATGACGCCGATCGGCTTCGGGTCGGTGCCCTGCGAGCAGCTCGAGTTCCTGCTCGACGACCAGCGTCTCGCGCTGGTGGACTGGAATGGCGGCGGACGCGCGCCGCGGACGCAATGTCCGGGCGGCCGCGTGCAGGAGGCGGCACGCACCGGCCAGGATGGTCCCGAAGCCTTCTTCGGCAAGGGCGCGCCGATGCGCGTCCGCACGCACGTCACCGCCGGCGCGCACATGGTCGGTGTGACGTTCCTTGCCACGCAGTACGCGCCGCTGCTCGACCTCGATCGCCACTTCAAACGCTCGACGATTCAGACCGGTCCCACACCGGGCTACACGTTTTTCCCGCACGTCGGTACCGTTCGCATCGAGGGGCCGTACGGCGCAACGCACGCCACGACCTCGCCCAGCCGCGCGAAGCTTTTCATCTGCAAGCCGGCGCGAACTGGAGACGAAGACGCGTGCGCGCGGCGCATCGTTCAGAACCTCGCCACGCACGCCTACCGCCGTCCGGCTACGGCGTCCGATGTGGACGCATTGATGGCGTTCTACCGGCTCGGACGCCAGGAGAAGGATTTCGAGCTGGGCGTGGAGACCGCGCTCGCGCGCGCGCTCGCCTCGCCGCAATTCATCTACCGGATCGAAGAGCCGCCCGCCGCGCTCGCGGCGGGTCAGAGCTATCGCATAGGCGACATCGATCTGGCCTCACGGCTGTCGTTCTTCCTGTGGAGCAGTCCGCCCGATGATGCGCTGCTGCAGATCGCGGCCGACGGCCGGTTGAAGGATCCGGCGGTCCTCGCGCAGCAGGTGAAACGGATGCTCGCGCATCCGAAGGCACAGGCGCTGTCGATGAATTTCGCCGGGCAGTGGCTGAACCTGCGCGGTCTCGACAGCGTGGCGCCCGTCTCGGCGCTCTATCCCGACTTCGACGATCCGTTGCGGCAGGCGATGCGCACCGAAGTCGAGATGCTGTTTGACACGATCGTGCGCGAGGACCGGCCCATCACGGAGCTCCTGACCGCGGATTACACCTTCGTCAACGAGCGGCTCGCCGCGCACTACGGCATCCCGAACATCTACGGCAGCCAGTTCCGGCGCATCACGCTCGGCCCCGATATGGACATACGGCGCGGACTGCTCGGCAAGGGCGCCTTCCTGACGACGACCTCGAAGCCGGATCGCACCTCGCCGGTCACGCGGGGCAAGTGGATCATGACGAATATCTTCGGCATGAGCCCGCCGGATCCGCCGCCCGACGTCCCCCCGCTGCCGGCGCGCGCCACCGATGCGCGCGGCACCGTGCACGAGCCGACGATGCGCGAGAAGATGCTCGAGCATCGCGTGCGCGCGGACTGCATCCAGTGTCACCGGATGATGGATCCGATCGGCTTCGCGCTCGAGAACTTCGACGCCATAGGCCTGTGGCGGACGCGGGACGAGGGAACGGCGGTCGACCCGTCGGCGCAACTGTTCGACAACACGATGGTCAGTGGTCCGGTCGAGCTTCGGCAGTGGATCGCGACGCACTATACGGGCCAGTTCGCGCGTGTGAGCATCGAGAAGCTGATGACCTACGCGCTCGGCCGCGGGCTCGAATATCAGGACATGCCGCTTGTACGCAGCATTGCGCGCGAGGCGGCGCAGCGGGACAATCGGTTCTCGGCGATCGTGCTGGCGATCGTGCGCAGCGCGCCCTTCCAGACGAACACGAAAGGGTCATAACGTCATGTCGTTCGTCTTCAAAAAGCAGATTCCGCGGCGGCTCTTCCTGCGCGGCGCCGGTGTGACGCTCGCGCTCCCGCTCTTCGACGCGATGACGCCGGTGATGGCGCAAACAGTGCCGCCGAAAACGCGGTTCGTCGGCATCTTCTTCCCGCACGGGATGGCGCCGGGACTGTGGGAACCGCAGGCTGAAGGGAAGCTGCCGGACAAGCTCCCGTTCATCCTCGAATCGCTCGAGCCCGTGAAGAACCAGACGACGGTACTGACGGGACTCTGGTCGAAGTCGGCCGAGCCGCCGGAAGGGACGACCGGATCCGATCACTGGGTGGCGGCGGCATATCTGACCGGCATCAAGCCGCGGAAGACCGCCGCGGCCGACGCCACGGTCGGCAGCCCGACGATCGATCAGCAGATCGCCGAAAAGATCGGCCGTGACACGCTGCTGCCGTCGCTGCAGCTGGCGGTCGAGGATCCGAACTCCAGCTCCAGCAACTGCGGCGAAGGCTACAGCTGCTCGTACACGAATTCGATCTCATGGATCGGCCTGCCGACGCCGTCGACCGAGCCGCTGATGCGGACGGCGCCGATTCCGATGGAGCTCAATCCGCAGGTCGTCTTCGAGCGGCTGTTCGGCAGCGGCGGCACGCCGGAGCTGCGCGCCGCGCGTCTCGTGCAGCGGCGCAGCATCCTCGACGCGCTCGTCGGCGAGCTGACGAAGCTGCGCAACGATCTCGGCTCCTCCGACCAGCGCACCCTCAACCAGTATGTCGACGAGATTCGCGAGATCGAACGGCGCCTCGAGCTGGCGCGGAAGGCGTCGGCCGATGTGCCGATGTTCGATCTGCCACCGGGCGTGCCCGAGCAGTTCGACGAGCACGTGAAGCTCCATTACGACCTGCTGGCGCTCGCCTTCAAGGCCGACATCACGCGCGTAGCGACCCTGCTCGGCGCGCGCGATCTCACCAATCGCGTCTACACGTTCCCGAAAGGGCCGCTGTTCCCGGACGGCGGGACGAGTGCCAGCTTCCACGGCGCCTCGCATCACCAGGACGATGCGGCGCAGATCCGGCGCTACTCGCTCATCAACCGCTATCACGTCTCGACGCTTGCCTACTTCGCGCAGAAGCTCCGCTCGATTCCGGAAGGCGACGGCACCCTGCTCGATCACTCGCTGATTCTCTACGGCACCAACATGGGCAACTCGAATCAGCATCAGCACTACGACGTGCCGCACATTCTCGTCGGCGGCGCCGGCGGCAAGCTGCAAGGCAACCGGCATCTGCACTACGAGCGGAAGAGCGTGACGACCGGAAACCTGCTGCTCAGCCTCCTCGACATGTACGGCATCGAGAAGGACGTGCAGGGCGACAGCACGGGGAGACTCGCCAGCCTGTGAAGCCGCTCGTGCTCGCGTTCGTGCTCGTTGCCTGCGGGGCGCTGGCGTTCGCGGACCCGCAGGATCAGCGCCGCTCGGACGATGGTGCGATTCCGCTGCACTGGGCGGTCTATCGTGGCGACCTGCAGGCGGTCGATCGGCTGATCGCCGGCGGCGCGAACGTACACACGGCGAATCGCGAAGGGGTGACGCCGCTGGCGATGGCATGTCAGTACGGCGACCTGCCGATTGTCGAGCGACTGCTGCAGGCGGGCGCGGATGCAAAGGAGCGCGGCCCCAACGGCGAAACGATGCTGATGTTTGCCGCGCGTAACGGCAGCGTTGCGCTGATCCGGCGGCTCGTCGCCGCTGGCGTGGACGTCAACGCGCGCGAAGAGCTGCGCGGCACGACGGCGTTGATGTGGGCGGCGGAGCAGCGGCATCCCAAGGCGGTCGAAGCGCTGCTCGCGTCCGGCGCGGATCCAGGTCTGACGTCAGGCCCCGCGGGACTGCCGCGGAACTACATGGCGCCGCGCGTGAACGTGCGTGCCGTGCAGGAGGCACGCGCGCGGCGCCAGCGCGCGGCCGCCGCGGGGCGTACCTACGACGAGCAGGTGGCCATCGAGCGGCGCGCGCCGCCGGCTGGCGTCGGCCAGAACACCTCCGGCACGGCGCCGGATCCCTCCGTAGACGGTGACGACGTCGCCGTGCAGGCAGGTCTGGTGGGCAGCGGGGGCGGTGGCCTCACCGCGCTCGTCTTCGCCGCGCGCGAAGGCGACATCGAGTCGGCGAAGGCGCTCGTCGGACACGGCGCGAAGATCAACCAGACGACCGAGTACGGGTGGACGCCGCTGCTGACGGCGATCAACAACCGCAACTACGCGCTCGCCCAGATGCTGATCGACCGCGGCGCCGACGTGAACCTCGCCAACAAAGGCGGGTGGACACCTCTGTATCTGGCCACGGACAACCGCAACATCGAGGGAGGCGACTATCCCGTTCCGAAGCCGGATCTCGATCACCTCGAGATCATCCGCTCGCTGCTGCAGCATGGCGCGAACCCGAACGCGCGCGTTCGCGACAATACGCTGACGCGAACCATCTTCACCATGCAATGGTTCTTCGAGGATGGCGCCACCCCCTTCATCCGCGCAGCGCAGTCGAGCGACACCGAGCTGATGAAGCTGCTGCTCGAGTACAAGGCGGATCCGACGCTCGTCACCGCCAACGGCGACAACGCGCTGACCGCCGCCGGCGGCATCGGCTGGGTGGAGGGCGTCACCTACGAGCGATCGCCGCAGGAGAACGTCGAGGCCCTTCGCATGCTGCTCGATCTTGGCCTCGATCCAAACTATGCCAACAGCGAAGGGCGCACCGCGCTGATGGGCGCCGCGCTGAAGGGGCGCAACGCCGCCGTGCAGCTGCTCGTCGATCGCGGCGCGAAGCTCGAGATCAACGACCGGGGCAGCCGCGACACCGACAAGCTCGGCTCCGCCGCCGCCGGCCACACCTGGCAGGCGCTCGACTATGCCGAAGGTCTGGTGCGCGTCGGCGTGCAGTCGGCCACCGCTTACCCCGAGACGGCCGCGCTCATCCGCCGGCTGATGAAAGAACGCGGGCTTCCCGTTCCACCGGAGAACCGAAATATCCTGTCAATCTGTGTCGTCGCGTTGTGTCAGTAGATGGAGGACGTATGAGAAGCCGACTGTTGACCGGTCTAGCCCTGGTGGCGGCATTCTGCCTTGGATGGAGCGTACGCGGTGAACAGGACGTCGTCTCCGCGCAGGCGGCGCGCAAGCCGATCATGATGACGCGCATCTACACGGGCACCGATGGCCTGACGCATTCCGAACAGGTCGAAATGAAGCTGACGCCGAATGGGACCTCCACCATGAAAGCGACCGGGGTGGAATTCAGCAGCCGGCCGGCGGCGCCGGCAGGCGACTGGCATACGGGCCCACGGCGCCAGTTCGTGATCACACTGAGCGGGCGCGCTGAGCTCGAAGTGGCCAACGGCCAGAAGGTCCCGATCGAAGCGGGCAACATCAATCTCATCGAGGACACAACCGGAAAGGGACACATCACGCACAACATCGCCGATCGCATCGTCGTAACGATTCCGCTGGAAGATCAGACAGTCACGCACACGGCAACGACGAAGTGAGCGCCGACCGGCACGAGGTGGGCCTGCGGGCGCTCGAGCGCCTTGGAGGTCCGGATGCCGCGGCGCCAATTGTGGCCGCCGCGGATATCGCTCCCGACCTCGTGAAGTTTGCGATCGACTTCGCGTTCGGCGAGGTGTTGTCGCGTCCAGGACTCGATTTGAGAACGCGCGAGCTGTGCACCGTGGCGGCGCTCAGTGCCCTGGGCGCCGAGCCGCAGCTGAAGTGGCACGTCGAGGCGGCGCTGCACGTGGGCGCGCGGCAGGGGGAAGTCGACCAGGTCAAGCGCATCGCGCGCGCGTACGTGCGGCCGTCAGGCGGCGGCGTGGACGGACAGGGTCCGCTCGATCCGGTCACGCGCGAGCTCTCCACCGTCGCTCTGCTGACGGCCATCGGCACGCAGCGGGCGGCGCTGAAAAACCATCTGCGCGCGGCGCTCGCCGCCGGCGCGACGCGTCAGCAGATCGTGCACGTGCTCGAACAGATGGCGATCTACGCCGGATTTCCCGCGGCACTCAACGGCGTGACCGCCGCGCGGGACGTGTTTACAGAATCCGCGTAAGATGCCCGGATGGGCGTTCAGGAAAACAAAGTCGCGGTGCGGCGGTTCATAGATGAGGTCTTCGTCAAAGGCAACGCCGATGCCGTCGACAAGCTGGTCACCAACGATTTCACTCCCCACAGCTGGGGAAAGATGCCGTCAGGCATCGAGCCGCTGAAACAGGCGATCCGCCACGTTCACGCCGGCCTCTCCGACGTCAGCTTCAAAATCGACGACGTGGTTGCCGAAGAAGACAAGGTCGCCATGCGCGTGACCGCGCACGCGCGCCACACCGGTGATTTCATGGGCGTGCCGGCGACGGGTAAGGAGTACACCATTTCCGAGACGCATATCTTTCATCTGCGCGATGGGAAGGTATGCGATCACTGGCGAGACGCGGACATGCTCAGCCTGCTGAAGCAGATCGGCGCCGTGTGATCGTCGTCATCGTCGTTCTGCTGACGTGCTTTGCCGTGCCGGCCGCGGCGCAGGGGCAGGCGGAAGTCGCGGCGCAGTTCGTCGCGGTGCGATCGAGCGAGTTCGACGCGACCGACAAGGGCATTGGTGTGCGGTTTACGTGGCTGCCGTCCCGTTTGGTTGGCGCCGACGCCGAGGTGAATTTCTTCCCGAACGATTTTGGCGGACGTGCACCGTTCAGCAGCAGCCGCAGCGAAGGACTCTTCGGCGTGACGGTTGGCCCTCGAATCGGGCCGTTGCGTCCGTTCGCGAAGCTTCGTCCCGGATTCCTCAACTTCCGCGGCCAACCGACGGTTTGCATTCTCATCTTTCCGCCGCCGCTCTCATGTCAACTGGGGGGACGTACGCTGTTCGCCCTCGATGCCGGCGGTGGTGTCGAACTGTCTGCTGGAGCGCGCGCCGTGATCCGCGTCGATGCAGGCGATCGCATGCTGAAGTACCCAGGGCCATCGTTCCGTACCGGCGGCGTCATCTCGCAGGAGGATTTCTACAGCCACGATTTCCGGTTCTCGGCAGGAGCAGGCGTGAGGTTCTGACCGGCATGAGCAAGGACGTCGATCTGTACGACACGCATTACGGGCATCTGGCTGCGACGGTACAGACTGACGTGCGTCGCGAGACGTACGACGAGGACCTTGGACAATCAAGCTGGATCACGCTGGCGGAGGCGCGCGAATGGTTCCGTCTGCTGCATGTCGATGCCGGCAGCCGCGTGCTCGAAGTGGGCTGTGGAACCGGCGGCATGACACGTCGTCTTGCTGCCGAGACCGGTGCATCGGCCGTCGGTGTGGACATCAACGCTCACGGTATCGAGGCTGCAACGTCCGCCGCATCGCGCGAAGGTCTGTCATCGCGCGTGACGTTCCAGCGGGTTGACGCGGGAACGCGGCTGCCGTTTTCCGATGCCGCGTTCGACGCGATCTTCTGCAACGACGCGATCAACCATCTGCCGGATCGGGCAGGCCTGTTCGCCGACTGGCACCGTGTGCTCAAGCCGGGTGGACGCGTCCTCTTCACCGATCCGATCGTCGTCACCGGACCGGTTACCAGCGACGAGATTCGTATCCGCAGCTCCATCGGCTTCTATCTGTTTGTTCCCGCGGGATGCAACGAGCGGTTGCTCGGTGCGGCTGGATTTGTCGTGCAGGAGGCGCGCGACGTTACCGACGCGGAGGCGTTGGTATCAGCGCGATGGCGGGATGCCCGCGCGCGGCGGCGTGAGGCGCTCGTCGCAATCGAAGGCGAGGGCGCTTTCGAGGGTCTGCAACGATTTCTCGACGCGGTCTGTACGCTATCGCGCGAGCGGCGTTTGTCGAGGTTCGCGTATCTGGCATTGAAACGCGCATAAGCAGCATGCGACTTCGCGTGCCGGCAAACGTGGTGATCGGCGCGGTTGCGATTGCGACCGTGCTCACCACGTCCGCGGTGATCGCCTGGCGCGTCTCGAACGCAACGATCGCGGCAGGCTTCTGGTGGGAGGACGCCGCGTTCGCACTCTCGGCGGACGACGCGCGCAAGATCGGCGGAGCGCTGCGCGCCGATGAAGTAACGCGCATGCAGCGGATATCGCGCGGCGAGATCGAGCGCGCCTATCGCGGCCTGCGCATCACGCTTTCCGGCAATCACGACGCGTTCTGGCACGTCGCCGTGGTCGGCGAACCGATCACGGTGACGCGCAACCACATGACGTATCCGTTTTCAATGGCTGGCCAGTCGCACGTATTCGGGCCGCTCGGCGGATTCGGCTCGGTTGCCTTCGCCATCCTCGCGCACAACGCCATCGACTACGCGCCAACCGATGCGTCGCGAGCGCAGATCGTCGACGCCATCGGGCGCGGCATCGGCAGGGCAGCGGTCCACGAGTTCGCGCACCAGGCACTCGGGGCGGATAATCTGCGGCACATCGACAATCGAACGGACGAACAGAGCTACGAGTACGGGAGCGCGGACCGCGCGGCGCAATATTACGGCGAGCTGCGCTGGACCACCGCGTGGCCGGTGCTGGAGGACAAATTCGGCAAGTAGGATGTGACGATGCCATTTACGGCGCGGTCACCGGCGCCATTCTCGCGTGGCTGTGGCCGTAATGAGCTAGAATCGCCTCACTTTTCGGGACAGGAGACGTCATGCGTTACATCAGCTTCGGCCTGGTCGTGGCACTGCTCGCGTCACCGTCGGTGGCCGACGCACGCGTGAAGAAGATCATCATCGAGAAGAAGGTCTCGCCCGCGTTCGATGGCGCGACTTTCGGGTCCGCGGGCCAGTACGAAACGCTGGCCGGCCGCGCGATCGGCGAGCTCGATCCGAACGACCCGCGCAACGCCATCATCACCGACATCAAACTTGCGCCGCGAAACGCCGACGGCAAGGTCGAATACATCGTCAGCTTCTATCTGGTGAAGCCGGTCGACATGTCGAAGGCAAGTCACCTGCTGTGGCAGGACGTGCCGAACCGCGGCGGACGCATCACCATCAATCCGATCGAGCGCGGCTATGGCGATATCGGATTGAGCACCGGATGGCAGGGTGACAACTCCGGCCGCACGGCCCCGGGTCCTGACAACGACTGGGTGATCGTGCCGATCGCAAAGAACCCGGACGGCTCGCCGGTCAGCGGTCTTGTCATCGGCCGCATCGTCAACGCGAACGGCGTCAACTCGCAGCCAATGCTCGTCAACGCCAACCCGGTGCCCTACAAGCCGGCCACCCTCGATACGAGCAAAGCAACGTTGACGACGCACCAGGCGGAGACAACCGACGGCAAGATCATCGGAGAGCAGAAGGTGGCAGCGGGCGATTGGGCGTGGGCGAAGTGCGACGCCCAGCACCCGTTCCCCGGCACGCCGGACCCCACGCAGATCTGCGTGAAGGGCGGCTTCGATCCGAAGCTGCTGTATCAGGTGGTGTTCACATCCAACGATGACTACGTGCTCGGCATCGGCTTCGCCGCGTTCAGCGACGTCGCGTCATTCTTCAAGTACGAAACGAAGGATGCCGAGGGGACGGCGAATCCGGTCGCGGGGCAGGTGCAGTGGGTGATCAGCCGCGGCCAATCGCAGTCGGGCAACATGCTGCGTCAGCTCATCGCGCTCGGCTTCACGCAGGATGAAGCGAAGCGCAAGGTGTATGACGGTGCGTGGCCGATCATCGCCGGCAAGCGCATCTCGCTGAACGTCCGCTACGCGCTCCCGGATGGCGCGCAGAAGCTGTACGAATCGGGCGGCGAGGGGGCGCAATGGTGGACGCCGTGGCCCGATCCAGTGCGCGGGCTGCCCGCGAAGAGCATGCTCGATCGCTGCACCACGACTAACACGTGCCCGAAGATCATGGAGCACTACGGCTCGGCCGAGGCGTGGGCGCTGAACTTGAGCCCCGCGCTCGTCGGCACTTCTGCCGACAAGGACATTCCGGTGCCGGCAAACGTGCGTCGCTACTACATCCCGAGCACGGCGCACGGCGGCGGCCGCGGCGGCTTCAGCGTCCTTCCGGAAGCGGCGCCGATGTGCCCCGGTCCGAGCTTCGGCACAGGCATTCTCGCGGCGGATCCGGTTCCGCACACCGAGACGGTCAACGCGCTGCGCTATCACTTCCGCAACTGGGTGATGAAGGACGTGGCGCCGCCCGCAAGCAAGTACCCGACGCTGGCGGGAGGCTTCCTCGTCGATCCGACGAAGGCCGCCATGGGCTTCCCGACGATTCCGGGATTGCCCGCCGACGCGCCGAACGGTCTGATCAGCGCGGGACTCGATTACGACTGGGGTCCGGAGTTCAACTACGTGGACGGCTCCGGCATCCGCACGAAGATCCCTCCGGCGATCAAGCACGTGCTGAAGGCAAAGGTGCCGAAGGTGGATGCCGACGGCAACGAGCTTGGCGGCGTTCCGGTCGTTCTGCGCGATGCGCCGCTTGGCACGTATCTCGGCTGGAACATCGTCGCCGCGGGCTTCCACAAGGGAAAGATCTGCAATTACGCGGCGGGCATGGTCCCCTTCGCGAGAACGAGAGCGGAGCGGATGGCGAATAACGACCCGCGCCCATCGCTCGAGGAGCGGTACCACGATCACGCTGGCTACGTCGAAGCGGTGAAGGCCGCCGCGGCAAAGGCGGTGGCGGAAGGTTTCCTGCTCAAGGAAGACGCCGACAAGCTGATCAAGCAGGCCGCCGACAGCAACGTCCTAGCGCCGCAGGCGACGGCCAGCAACAACATTCGTTGACCGGGGCCGTCGATCCGGCGGCGCTCAGCGAGCTCGCCGAGTACACCGAAGGCGGCGCGTGCGCAGACTTGCTGCGCTGCGCGCCGCCAGAGTGGAACTTTCATGCGGAGATAACATCGGCGGGCGTGCTCCTCGTTGCGCCTGGTCTCGATATTCCCCTCTTCAATCGTCTGGCCGGCGTTGGCCTGAAGCAGCCGGCGACCGAGCAAGACATCGATACCGCGCTCGCGACGTTCTCAAGCGCCGGCATTCGGCA
>Ga0310813_10000675_pt1 | contig 21028 bp, 29 predicted proteins | sample YN3metagenome_FD_203086 | JGI IMG/M metagenome (GOLD analysis project Ga0310813, IMG submission 203086) | Soil microbial communities from experimental microcosm in Duke University, North Carolina, United States - YN3 | ecosystem: Engineered > Artificial ecosystem > Soil microcosm > Unclassified...
TAATGCGCAACGGCCGGGGACTGTCCAATGTCCCCAACGTGGGTGACGTCGGTAGCGCCGCATACCGTCGCCTGCTGGCCAGGCAGACCGGGGGGAGGGCTTCCGGTGCCGGTGCCCGGTAAGCATGACGATGAGCCCCGTACCGAAGTCCAGGGTGACCTGTACGGGGCCTGGCAGGACGCCAGGGAGCAGGCCATGGCGTGGGGTCAGCGTGCTGCTGACCTCCGGGCCAAGCTGGAGGACCAGATGGGTGACAGTACGGGGGGTCTGGTCAACGGCAGGCTGGTGGTGACGTACCGGTACAAGGACAAGTACGCGGTGGCGGCCCTGGTTCGGGACAACCCGGAGCTGACCAAGCACTACATGAAGCACACCATGGTCGAGGAACTAGACATCGATAAGTTTGCATTGGTCCATCAGGACATTGCTAACAAGTATCGGGTCCGAGAATTTCGCATTGCAGGAGCAGAGGAGCCAGACGGTGCCGAACGCTAACATGATCCGCCGAGTAGCCCAGCGGATCCAGAACCATCTGGATTGGTGGGATCAGCAGACTTGGGCCGGGATCACCGAGGAGAACGAAGAGGACTACGAGGCCGCCCTTGCAAAACTGAGGGAAGTGCTGTTCCACTTCACCCAAGGGGGCGAAAACAGCTTCCTGTTCAGTGACGCAATCGCTCCCGAAGGCGTCTGTGGTACCAAGTTCTGCTTCGCAGGGCACGCCGTGCTGGAGGCCGGGGACGCCATCATCATGGATCCGGAAGACCCCAGCTATGCCGACCTGGTGCGCACCATGGAGGGAAACTACCTCTCCCTGGAGGAGCGAGCCCAGGAGCTTCTTGGCCTCGCTCCCGACCAGGCCAAGCGTCTGTTTGACGGTGAGGCCGGAAGAGGGGACTGGGAGGCCTACAAACGCCTGGTGACCAATGTTACCGGGGTGGACCTCAGTGACATATGAGCAGAACCAGCTCATCAGTCATGGCCTGTACATCATCGGCGGGTCACTGATGATCGCGTTTGGTTTGCTGCTCCTGATTGAGGTCCTGGTCGGGAGGGGTAGGCGATGATCATTAGAGCGTATGGGGAGCCAGCGCCACAGGGCAGTAAGCGTGCCGTCAACCGTGGCAACGCGAACCGTGCTGTGACCATTGTGGACAGTAGCCCCAAGCTGGCCCCCTGGCGCTCCGATGTCATAGCAGCGGCACGGGAAGTTTTGACCAGACAGATGCTCGCCTGTCTCGACGGGCCGATCATCGCCAGGATGGTGTTCAGCTTCCGAAGGCCCAAGACGATCAAGTTCAGCAAGAGGCCGTTCCCCAGCGTGTACCCCGACCTGTCCAAGCTGTGTCGGTCCACAGAGGACGCACTGAAGGCAGCGGGGGCCATCGCTGATGACTCACTGATAGTGGAATACACCAGACTTGCCAAGGTCTACTGCGGCGAGGATGAGGACTCCCTGGAGACGCCGGGGGCGTACATCATCATTGCCAAACTAGAGCCACGAGAAGGGATTGGGAGATGAGTGATGAGAAACTTGTACTTGCAGGCGAGATTCTGGACATACTCCATGATGTATGGCCGAAACCATCTCATGCCACCGTTCACCTTGAATCACACCAATGGATCCGGCTTCGTCGCATCCTTCTGGACACGATTGGTGAGCTGGTGGAAGAGCGACCGGTACAACCCAGCAATCCTGTGGGACTTCCTGGCCCCGAGGATACAGTCGTCATCCCAGCGATACGAGAAGGTCATCCGCCGCTATCAACACGTCGGACGCCACCGTGGCCAGTATCGACAGACCAGGGCTGGAATTCGACGTATGAGAGAACAGTCATTAGACCTGTTGGAGAAGGAACGCGCTTTCCAAGAGCTGATGGCCGGTCCGTCGACTGAACCCATCGCCCATGTTCCCGGTTCCCGGGCCTACCGCAAGCTGGCCTGGTCCAGACTGAACCATGAGGCGACCAGGGTGCGGTCCAGGTACTACCCAGGAGACCCGACGTGAGCCGGTGCAGGAACTGTGGGGATGCGCGGCACGTGACCCAGCAGTGCAAGACCTATGGCCCCTGGTTCCCGGAGCCCGGCAAGGCCAAGGCTGACTATGCCAAGGAGGAGGAGCGTATCTCCAGCCTGGTGGCCGTCGACATCCTCCACGAACACGAATTGGATCATCTCCATGACGAATGAGAGCCCATACCTGTGGCCGGGCAACAACTGCGATGGACACACCGGCCGTCGGCACCTTTGGGTAAGGGTCAAGCACTGGTCCTGGCGGCACCCATTCAAGGGCGAGGTCCTGTGGCGCTGTCCAGGCTGCGGTGACTGGCGCCCCGATGGGAGCTACCCCGATGAGTGAGGCCGAGTACCACCGACAGCAAGCCCAAGAAACTTTGGAGGCCAAGCGGGAGGAGCGCAGGAGGGCTCGCGCCTATGTCCAGGGGGAGTACCAGCGTCATGGCCTAAGCGAGGAGGAGCGTGACGAGATTCTCGCCATGCTGGGGATCGCTACCGACGTGGATATTGATAGCCCCGGTTATGGTGCGGCTCTGGGGACGACCAGTCGGGGATTGGTAAAGTACGCGGGGAAATCTGTAGTACCTCGCACACCACCATCGCGAGCTTCATAGCCCTAGAGTGACACCACCACTGGTCCCGGGCAGCAACGGTGAACCCGAAGCTGAACCCGGGATCACGTGTCTCTACATGAGGGTCGGTGTACCACGGATGCCGCTCACACTGGCGCTCCAGGGCCAGCAGTGCCCGTTCCGCCCCCTCAGCGGGGCACTGGAACTCGTAGTAGCGGGTGGTGGTCACTGGGGAGCCACCGGAACTCCTGACGTCGGACCGACCGTGTCAGGGGTCTGCTGCGGGGGGTCAGGCAATGGGGGAGGTTGCACGAGCAGCGCCAGGGCCTGAACCTTCTCGTTCAGCTTCTGGTTCAACTCGATCTGCTCACTGAGCCGGCCGTTGGCCATGGTTTCAACCCGGTCGACCTTGTTGTGCAGGCTGTACCCGAACAGGCCGCCAACGACCAGGATGATGCCGCCGACGGCGGAGAGGATGGCGCCCACATCTTTGTTGTTGAGCGCCAGGACAGTGACTGAGGTCATGAGCATGGCCGCCAGTCCCAAAACCACGATGGCCTGAGGCCATGTGAGCTGGGCCTTTGGGGGGTCCTGGTATGGCATCACATGATCCAGTCTGGGTCATGATCGTTGGGTAAGCAACGATTACTCGGGACTTGCAACTCCGGACAAATTGATCGTGTAGTTGGCCGGAGAAGGGGCCGGACCAGAACCGCCACCACCGGCAGGCCACGGCTGCGGATTGGTGTCATACATAGACCCAGACAGCGTGGTCAGCGTGACCGATTTCAGGCCAAGCGCCTTGTGCGCATTCCACTGATCCAGGCTTAGGCCATAAGCGGCAATCTTGCCGCTGGGTGCCGTCGCCCCGGTCACCAGATAGATGCTTTGGCTGTCGTCGCTTGCCAGGAAGTAGGGCATGTCTTCATCCTCAGTGGAAGAGCCGTACGGGTCGTAAATCGCCATGCGGTTGCTGGTGACGTAGTCAGTGCGGAAGCTGATGTGGATGTGCCCCCGGTCGCTGGAGTTGTAGCGAGTGTGATTGGGCTGCCACGAGTCATGGAAACAGTTGTTGGCCGAGTCGGTCCAGTTCATGTATTTGATCGGCTCGGTACCAGGCACATTCGAGTTCTTGTCGTTGAATATGAGCCCGCCAAGTCGAATCAGGTCCAGGCCCTCGCCGCCCATGATGTCAATGGCCATCACGAACGGGTACGGCTGCACTCCAGGCCAGGGGGTGTGGCTGTAAGGGCAGTGGTCCTCTGGTGGCGTGGCGGTCAAATGAGACTGGTCCCCGATGCCCGCAGTGGGACCGGTGTACCCGTGCCGGTACAGGGTGGCGATGAAGTCGTTAATGGGCTGGCAGTTCTTCCACGGCTTCCCGTCGTTGACCCAGCCCTGATACGTGGTGACAGTCATTTCGGCGCCCGGTGGTGACAGTCACACCAGCTACCGCCAGGGCACTTGTCGTGCTCCCGGTCCTTGCATGGCCCACAGATGAAGTTCATGACTCCCCTTCGATGGAGCCTTGGGTTGGATCTTGGTGGCGACTCCAAGACACAGTATGAGGCCATCCCTAGGAAAGGTGAAGGGGCAACCCGACGGAGGTAGGGCTGCCCCTTCAAGGAGGAGGAGGGGGATCTTCTCTTCCCCTCCAGTCTAACGCCTACATCACGCCGGACTCACCACTCCGCCGTTATCCCATACGTTGCCAGACCAGACGTTGCCGGTGCGCCCGGTGGCGAAGTCGGTGATCGGTCCGAAGGCACCACACTTGCCATTGGCGCCCCGCTGGAACACGTTCTCCGTGAACACCTGGTTAGTGGCGTTGGTCGGGTCTGAACTGAACGGCTTACCGCTGGTCGCACCGCCGTAGGCACAGAAGCTGTCAGTCGGTGAGGCAAGGAACAGGTTGCGCCGGATGGTGTTGTTCTTGATCGGTGCGAAGTCCGGGTACCCGGTCAGGTCAGCCGAGCACCCCAACGTGGTGGTGTCATCCACGATCGGGAAGTCACACACCAACACGTTGTGGGTGGCCATGGTGCCCTGCTCCTCGCGTAGCCCTGACCCGTGCTGCGCGCCCTGCAACTGCTGGCCGTGCAGCCACGAGTCGGTGACCGTGCAAGTACGGGCGCAGTACATCGAACGGTTCCCACCACGAACCTCAACCCGCAGTGCGGTGAAGTTGTGGTCACCAATGCACAAGCACTGGTCCCGCGCACCGTTGACTACCGTTGAGTCGCTGATGGTGAACGACGCCGACGAGGTGGCCGAGTCGGTGATGTCGGTCCCGTTGAACATCGAGAACTGGATCACCACGTTGGCCGCGCGGATGTCAAGCGTTGCGCAGGTCACCAGCTTGTGGTCAATGACGGTCCCGGCGACGGTGATGGTGCATGACCCGGTGTACGCGGTTAGCACCGCGCTGGCCGGGACGCCAGTGTTGCCAGGCCCTGGCCAGCAACCGCCCCACAGGTCAGCTCCACCGGGCACGTTGGTGCCGGCTACCGGGCAGCCAGCCGGGCTAGGAGACGGGGACGGGCTGGGTGTGGTGGGTGTCGGTGATGGCGTGGTTGGGGTCGGTGAGGGTGTCGTGGGGGTTGGTGACGGGCTTGGCGACGGGGAGGGTGATGGGCTTGGGCTTGGCGACGGGGAGGGGCTCGGGGACGGCAAGGGATTGGTCACCGCCACACAGTCAGTCAGCCAGTTCTTCGCCCGGGTCGACAGGCCTTGAGTGCCGGCCGCGACGCGGGCCTTGCACCAGGCGTTGAGTTCGTCCCCGGACAGGTTGGGCACGATGAGGTCGACCGGGGTGGCAGCGGTGGGCTGCTCCTTAGCAGAAGCATGGTACGTAATGGCCCACGTGGTTGCTGCCACGAACAGGATGATGGCGGCCATGAGGAAGCGGACCGGGAACGTGCTAGGTGCTCGATGTGATCGCACCGGCCTATCTGGTTCCATGATCTTTCTCCTTACCTAGCGGGCATCCCCTTGTCCGGGCTGCCCCGAGCTGTTTTGTCCTGCCTGGCGGTACAACCATGTTCTCTCAGGCAAGTGACTCATGATCAGGCCCTCACGGCAAGCAATCTCGGCAATGCCCACGATGTACAGCCAGTCCTCATTGCTGAATGGGCCGGGCTGCGAGTCGTGGAACCCCACCCGTTGGGCCAGCTCGGTCTTGACCAGGTGGCCCATAGTGGTGTGGTGAGGCGTACACGGATTAAACGCAAGCCCGAAGTGACCAAGCGGGTCAGGGCCGTCGAACCACGAGTAGACGTACACAGCACCCGTCTCCAACGCGTGGTTGAGAAGTTTTTCCAGGTGCTCGGGATACCATTCGTCATCGGAGTCGAGCCAAGCAATCCACTCTGTCTGCACGGCCTGGAGCAGGGTACGACGTGTCCAGCCTGCACCCTTGGCTCCAACATCATTTACTACCAGGATCGCGTCAGGCTGGCGGGACTGCTGAAGGACGCTCTGGACGGCCAGCGGCAGCCACGTCTTAGTCCTGGCTGGATGCGACGCGATACACACCGTGACGCCAGGACGTAAAGCGGTCACAGGACCCTCTCCCGGATGTACTTGAGAAGATCCAGTATGGTGCCAACCAGATCGGTGTCATGGGGGTCCCAATTGTGCTCCAGGATGATTGCAGCCAGGTCTGGGATCATCCATTGGTCGTCCCATTCAATGTTCGGGTACCGGTCAAAGACCTCGTTAACGAACGCCTGGGCGCTGTTGGACTGAGGCGGTATCCGAGGATCGTCAACCCAGTTGTTGAGTATCAGCCTGGTTGTTATTCGCTCCCTGATCACCCGTGCGGGTGAAGGATCCAATCCTGGTGCCATGTCAGTCTCGTGTTCCACTTGACCTTCCCCTCCCATAGCCTCAACAACACCGGCAGGCTGATCTGGTCCTGATGTGACCAGGTCAGAATCTCCTCCCACCACAGATGGGACAGCTCGATAACCTCGGGAGAGTGTCGCCGAATGTTGACCCCGGTGGCGATCAACCCATACCCGGAAGGGTGGAAACTTCTGTAATGGTTGGCCTGAGCGAGGATGGATGGACCGTCGTATCGCCATGTCAACGTCGCACTGTAATCAGCCTCAGGGTAAATGCAGTTCCGTACCGGGTGTGGAACACAGGACCAGTCATCATCACCGAGGGCCGCGATGGCCTTTTCCTCGAACCCAGGATGAGGCTCCACTGATCCATCGAGCCAGATAGAAGCCTCGATGATTGGTTCATCGGGATCTGACTCCAGAGCCTCAGGGTGACACTTCCAGTACTTGTGATTCAGCATCGGCACCACAATGGCCGGATCCCCGTTGGGGGAGGACCAGTTGTGAGGAGCGTAGACCGGAAACCAGCCCGCCTCCTTGGCCTCCTTCATGGTCTCCGGTGACTCGGTGAACATGACTGGGGTCAGACTGAAGCCAGCATTATGCACCGGCTTCGGATGGTCGTACCCGCCGTAGATGGCACTGTAGGCCTGAACGATCACGGCTTGTACCAGTTCACCGTGTCCTCAATGAGCGCCGGGGTGAACTCAGGGTGCCAGTCCAGTTTGTCCCAGCCCTCACCCCTAGCACAGATAGAGGTCTCCTCGGTCTCCCCTGCGCGCATGGGAAGGAAGTCCACATTGGACGCAGGCTGACCACACATCCGGTTCACCATGTACGCGAATGCGCGCACCGTCACCGGGTTTCCGGTGCCTGCGTCGAAAACCTCATCGTCCCCGAATCCTGTAGCGTCCACCAGCATCCGTGCCACGTCGTCGACATAGATAGGGTCGATGGTCTGTAGCCCGTTTCCAAAGATGGGAAGAGGTAGACCCTTCCAGGCCCGGGTGGCGAAGGTGGGGAGGAACTTCTGGGGGTGTCCGTTTCCATACTTCTGCCCCGGTCCATAGACGTTAAAGGCCCGAACGTGAGAGACGGGCACGTCGTAGTACCGATGCCACGCGGTGGCCATTCTCATGGCTGCCAGCTTGGTGGCCTGGTACACGTTCGCCCATGAGCTGTCCGGCATGGTGATGCCCACATAGGAGGCACTGACGTCAGCGCACCATTGGAGGATCCGCACGGTACCGCCGATGTTCACCTTGATGGCCTTATGGGGCATCTCGAACAGCTCGGAGGTGCCAAGGATGCCGGCCAGGTGGATGACAGTGTCAGCATCAGCCAGCCCCTCCTCCAGGCTGTTCTCCACAATGTCGTGACCGGTCTCCCGATCCACCGACCAGGCTTCGTGCCCGACCGCTAGGGCCCGCTTGATGACGGCCTGGCCGATGAAGCCCGAGCCACCAGTAACGGCAATTCTCATAGGTGCAGATCCTCCTTGATGCGGTCAACAACATCTTGCGCCTCGTAGGCGTTGAACCGGAAGAGCACATCAGCGGGTGGGGTGCTCGGTGGTGTTCCGGCCTGGACGTTCTCATCAATCCAGGCCCCGTCGCCTTGGGCAAATCCCCATACGACAAAGGTTCCCGTAGGAGAAGTGTTCACCCGGGCTGACTTCAGGCCTCGCTCCTTGAGTAGCGGCTCAAGGACAACCATGGTGTACCAGACGTCACCGGTCCAGTCACCGGGTAGTGGTTCCCGTGTAGCTATATCCGCGTTGTATGGGAGCACATCGTCAAAGACGACCACTGACCGCTCATGGCAGAACCTGGAGACCCACAGGAAATCCTCCAGAGCGTCTTCCCAGAGGTGGCTCCCGTCAATGAAAGCCATGTCGATGGAAGGCTGGTACTTAACGTCGTCCTCAAAGTACTCCTGGGAAGTCATGGGGAAGATGACCTGATTACCAACGGCCTGGACAAGGGGTTCTGGGTCGATCCCCACTGCAAGCTTCGAGTGCACCGCCAGATTCAGGGACAGTCCATATTGGACCCCCACCTCCAGGTACACCGGTGGCTTCAGGAGATCATGAAGCATGGTCAGAAGCTGGTGTCTAGTTACCACGGCATGACTCCCCAAATCTCCTGGAACTTGGCCGCATCCTCAGCACTGAACTGGTGCAGCTCCCCGGTCATCTGCTCATTGGGGTACAGGTGATTGACACTGTGGCCGGGGACCATGACCATGCCCCCCAGCTCCCGGGCCCGCCAGTCAATGTAGTCATCACTGAAGTACCAGCGAAGTTCCTCATTGGCCCTGATTCCCTTTTCCCCGGCCAGGATGAATGCGAAGCCCTGGAGACGAGTGTGCAAAGGTACCGGGCCTGGTCTCTGGAGCAGGACAGGGCTGCTGTTCGGGGCACCGGAGCAGGCTGCCGCGCACTCGTACATCCGCATCCCATCGGAGACCGCATCGAACCAGCCCGGGGGGACGATCACATCGTCATTGAGGATGGCCACGTCGTAGCGGCCAGGAGTGTCCCCCTCCGTCATGTCCATGACCTGAGTGCAGATGTCCAGGCCCTCATTCCACCACCGGGAGATGTTCGGGGACCCTACGTCACGTAGGGCCACTCCGAAGTGTGGGTGAGGTCGTACCTCCCCGTCCTTCCACGGCACGGTGTACACCAGGATGGTGCTGTCCACCTGAGGCGAGATGGCCATGAGGCAGTCTTTGAGACAGGCCCGGCCGTTGGTGGGGATCACAGCGAAACGGGGCCGTAGCCCCTTGTAGTTCACTTGTTCCGTCCTGACCACATGATCGCCAACAGGATCAGGAAGATGATCCCGAACACGATGACTACCACTTACTTCCCCCTCTGAATCTCCACCGCCCGCGTCCAGGCCTCCGCCCAGCGCCAGGCTTGGGCCTGGTACGTCTGGTCACGCATGTACTCCAGGCCACGCTCCGACTGCTCCTTACGCAGGACATCGTCCGTCAGCAGGAGCTTGAGCTGGCGGTACCAGTCCTTGGGGGTGTCCGCCAGGAGGCCACACCCCGACTCGCGGGCGAGGCGACGGTACTCCTGCCTCGGTGAAGCTACCCAGGGGATCCCTCCCGCCATGTACTCTATCCCCTTGAGTCTGCTCTTGGAAGAGTTGAACTTGGTTGGCGCCAAAGGCACCATACCGATGCTCAAGGTGCGTTGGATGGTGCGCTCCCACTGATCCAGACCGGTGCCCCCGGTGGCCTCAGGATCTTCAGGCAGGCGCAGCAACTTGCTTACATGCTTGCCGTCACCGACCACTCGGAACTTGTGATCTTCGGCCACCAGCCTCTGGACCGCATTACCGCACACCTGAAGATCATCAGGGTGTGAGGACACGGTGCCGGCCCATCCGAACCCAAGATCTGGTGACGGCTCACCGAGGCTCAGGTAACTTTCGGGCACGTAGTTGTCCAATACCATGCCCCGACCATGGGGGGCATAGGTCCGCTGAAGCTCAGCCGTACTGGTTGTGACAAAGGTCGCCAGCTTGCACGACTCCAGAGCATTCCGCCAGGAAAAGTCGGTGCTGGTCCGGGTCGAGTACATCTTGAACGCTATGTGATGCTGGCTCAGTGCTGACATGTCATCGTCCATGTCAATGACCACGGCGATGCCAGCCATACGCAGAGCCTTGATGAGCTGAGGCTGAAGATGATGCCCCGGTCGCTGCAACACCACCAGGTCACACTCGGGCGTAGTCAGCTCAGTCAGGATCTGCTTGCCGTGCTCATCCTCCTGGGTCTTGACGTTGAACCCGGTCTTCTCGTTAGGAGGGACGATGAAGATTTCCCAGCCCTCCTGCTGGAGTATGTTGGCTGGCCAGATCACCCGGTAATGGCCACACGCCCAGGCGTCAGCCGGGAATACCACTACTCGCACTAGTCCCCCTCGGTTGGGCATCAGGTTGGTTCAGTGGTTCGCATCGGCCGAACGCGTTGACCGGCAAGTCGTGGCATGCGCACGTTCCATTGTCGACAGCATCGTACGGCCCGCTGTACTCGGGCAGCGTTGGGTCGATCGGTGGCTGTGGCTGCATGCTCCTCCTAGGTTATGGCCGGATAGATTGGATAATCGCTCGCGGGCCCAACATCGAAGATTTCTAGCGTTCGTGGCGAGACTCCATTAGCCGTCTCAGTGACGGTGCCGGCACCACTGAAGGCATTTGTTTGGACTATGGATGTCGTGACATTTGCGGTGGCGGCGACAAATACTCCCGTATGCATTCGGTATGGCCCGCTGGCCACGGTGGTGTTGTCGGCCACTTGACCCAAGAGGAGACCGGCCAGGCTTTTACGAATGTTGACGATCCAGAATCCGGCCGCACTCTGATTGTATGAGCCCATGATCAGCCATCGATATGCGCGCCCTCTAAGGAACGTAAAGGTATTGGTAGTAAGCACTACAGTCTCCGCCCCAATGGCAGCGGTACTGGAGGTACTTCCTGCCCTTGCTACCAGTCCCTGGCCTAGTTCCGCGTTGGTGCCAACTGTTCCGGTGATGAAGTTGCCAGATGGGGGGACGATGATCACATAGACCCTCTGGCCGGCAGCGACCGTTCCAATCATTGACGTGGCACCTACGGCCACGGTGTCATCATCAAACGCGACGGTGAGCGGACTCACTGACTTAACAGTGGCAGGCTTCAGATCCCAGGTAAGACCCAGGCGGCCTGCGTTCTGCACCAGGGCATCAGCCGTAGCCGTAGCAGCGACGGGCTGTGGAGAGTCGGCCTGTTCTGGTGTCGTCATGGCATGTAAGCCTTACGTAGCGTATGACTCATGAGGCCGCCAGGAGTGAGGTTCATGCCCCACTCCAGCTCCAGCCAGAAGGAGCCGTTCCAGAAGATCACATCGTAAGAGTCATGGCGGGGGTCCGGAAGGGTGTTCAAGTTGACCGTCTCAAAGACTGTGAGCCTATTTGCCAGCCCAGTGGCAACTGCGTCCGCCTGGATAGCGCTTTGCAGTTGCAGCGTTTGTGCCTGGGTGATGTAGAACCCTCTGTTGGTAAACGAGTTGGGGGCAGTGGGGGGAACAGTGGCTACACCGACGATGGCCCCACTCTCAACATTCGTGTTGCTGGTAACCACGAACCGATTGGGAGCGGTGAGAACGTTGGACGACTCGGTGATGCCCTCCCTCAGCACCTGACTTCTAGAGTCCCAATCAAACTGGGGTACCCGATTCACTGGGTTGAAGGTTCTGATCAGGTGCATTTTCTGATCGTTGCCGAACCATGGGTTGAAGTAATCCCCGTTAACTGCGAGCGTGTTGAGTATCGATCCCAGTGAGGTACTAGCTCCCCACCCCTGGGTCATGGTGAAAGTGCTTGGTTCACCAACAAATTCAACAGGCAAGTCCTCAAGCAGTTCCTCATAGCATTGGGTGGCGGTCTTACCAGTCGCATCGAAACCATTGATGATGGGTTGGTCGACCAGGAACATCTCATCGTTGAGAACGGCGTTGGACAAAAACCCTGACGTGAACTGGACCTTGGTCTGGTCGGTGAACATATACCGACCCAGCGGCCACACGCTCCGGTCCTGAAGGACCATCTCTAGCTCCACGCGAGCCGAGACCGCATCGATGGTGTCGGTATCGACCTTACCGAGGCTGATGTTCAGGGTCCGCTTGATGGTCTGACTCGTATTGTGTCGCAGGGTTGCACTACGCAGAGGTGTGATCGTGCCAAGCCGCTCGCCCGTCACCCCATTAACCAGCTTGAAGTTCCAAGTGACTGAACGCTGCCCGGCCCAAGGAGGTAGGTCAAGAAGGTCGTTCTGCGGCAGCGTTGTAAACATCAGGCCAGCACCACCGACGGAGTCTGGGTGACCTCAATGACATTGATGTCAGCCAGGTACAGCTCCCGGTTGTTCATCTTCACCCGGCCCGTAGGCACAGTGACATTGGCGAACCACCGGTTGCCATCCTCGTCCCTGACACACACGTAGGACGTGTCATCCCAAGCCAGGTTCCGCAGGCTGGTGAAGTCAGCCAGAGTCGGCGGTGAGATGGCTGCGGCCTGGACGAGGATCGTGCGACTGAACGTCTCACCGCCCCGCTCCAGTGGTCGGAAGGCGACTTGGAAGTCCCGGTTGTACATGAGCTGGTACTGGTTGAACGCGGCCTCCGGAAACTTGAACTCCTCCGTGGTATCAGACTCAAAGGCCAGGGCATAGGCCAAGTTGCTGGCTCCACTTTGGACTTCGTTGGTGGTGAACAGGAGAGTCTTGGCGTTAGCCCCCATGCCAATGCCGGTGACTCCTGGTGCCGCCAAGGTTCCAGTCACCGTGGTCGACCACGGCCCGGTGAAGAGCAAGTTGCCAACGCCACGTATCCGGTAACTGGTCAGGATCCCCACCCGAGCCTCATAGTCCCTGAAGCCACTGGTGAGTGGGGCCTGGACGTAGGCGATGGACTTCCAGTCAGTGCTTATCGTGTCCATGCGCTGGATCTCATAGTGCTCGAACCCGGAGAACTGATACCCACCGTTGATGGTCCAGACCAAGCCGAAGCTGTCAGTGAAGGACGTTGCCCCGGTGGGGGCGTTGTTCCAGAACTTGGGGTTGGCGACCAAGGTTCCGTTTATGCCATTGCGAATCTCAATCGCATGCATTGTTCCGAACCCGAAATCCGTCGTGCCGCTGTTCAGTGATCCAACCTCAACGATTGAATTTGAGTTGAAAAGGCTCGTTACCCCGGCTGCGGTGACGGGGGCACCAAGCTGCGTCCAGGGTCCATCTATGGTTGGTGCCGTGTAAAACGTTGCCGTATGACCGCTTGCGCCGTTGTCAACATCAAATGTCACTCGCACCGCCTGACGTGCACCATTAGCCAGCACGGGTGGCTGCACCGTGGCGACTGCAACAAATCCACTTACTCCATCGGCGGACCAGTTGAATCGCATGTCACCGTTACCGTCAATCCACAAAAGATATGCCCTTTGGCCCCCATCAATCCACTTAGCTATCAGCATATGGTTGATGCCAGTTGGTGCCCAAGTCGGCAATGAAAAGTCGGCACGAAGGTCTATGTCTCCGGTGATGTCCAGACTCGCCGTATCCGGCGTTGAAATGTAGTTACCTGGCACGGCTGGCAGGACTACGCCACCCAATGGCGAGGGGGTGATCGTTGACCAGGTGAGCTGGTTATAAGACATGGAGCGCGGCACGTACCACGGGTAAGCGTTGCAATCCAGGCCTATGCCCGACAACGGCTGGTTGCTTTGGGTGAGCGTGAAGCCGGTGACGAGGGGCATGTCCTGGCCGAACATCAGCACGGCGTCTGAGGTCTGATCGCTGGCGCTACCAGATACCGGAGGGGCGTACTGCGGCATCCAGCTCATGTTGATAGCTGCGCCAGCAGGAGGCTGCCCATAGGTGGCTGAACTGAGACTGCCGTTGGGCGCCAAGGTGAACAGGTTGCCCGGCGTGCCGGACAGAGCCGGTGCAGTTGCCCCTAGGACCTCCCAGCGGTTGCCTTGAAGTTCGCCAGAGGCCGACCATGTCCACTGGGGATCGGGGATTGATCCCATGGCAATCGTGCCGCTGAACCGCAGATCCACTTGCTTCCAGCCGTCCAATATCTCGGGCAGGGCATCGAACTGAGGTGGCGTAATAGATACCGAGGTTCCGGTACCCGTGATGACAGGTGACGACAGGGTCAGTGGCACGGTCGTGTTGCCGAACCGGCGGGCGTAGAACCGCACCTGTGGGAAGGTGAAGCTTGTGGCCGCAGTGATGGCCGCCGACGCATGGAGGGTCCAGGTTCGTCCTGGTGCGTCAGTGAAGCTGGTAGTCCCTGGGGGCTGCGCGCTGAAGATGGGGTTTGCAACCAGCGTGCCGCCAATTGAATTACGAATCTCAGCGGAGTAGACCGTGCCGGTGAAAACGTCGCCGGTGCCATTAGTGTGGCTGCCGACTTCAACCTGGGCCGCCCCCGAGAAGATGCTTGTCGTACCACCGGAAGTTACGCTGGCGCCGAGCTGTGTATATGGTCCGGCGGCAGTTGGTGCCGTAAAGAACTGTACCGTTTTTCCCGCTGCCCCGTTGTCAACGTCCAGGGTTGCACGTACCGCAAGGCGCTGTCCGTCAAGAGCTGGAACGGGGATAGTGGAGTTGGCGAACTGGACGGAGGTGCCATCCGTTGACCACACCATGGAAAGCGTTCCGTCTGGGTTGATCGCAAACTCATAGCTACGTACTCCGGCCGCACCCCATTTGGTGACCAGTCCACCGTTGGCGGTCCAGTCGTTGGTCTGAATATCAGCACGAAGGTCAATGTCACCAACGATGTCAAGTGCGGCATTGTCGGGAGTGGACACGTAGTTGCCTGAACCACCGGGCAGGGTGAGACCCTGCGCTCGGGCACCAAACAAACCCAGGGTCCCATCCTGGACATTCTGGCTGGCGGTGACGGAGCCAAATACCTGACCCCTGGCCTGTCGTCCGTAGACGTGCACCTCAGTGACAGGCCCACCTGAGGTGTGTAGCGAGAGCTGCGGTAGTACGTGAGTGGTCTCGCGACTGAAGACCTCACCTTCGGTTTGAGTTAGATTGAGCTTGATTCCCGTGTGGACCGGATCAGAGCTAAGTTCGCGAACCGCGTTAAGAGTTGGATAGGGATTAGCCGCTGCACCAAGGCTCACGCCCGTAGAAATGGCCCCGTTAAGATCACCAACATCAGGGGCCGATACGGTAACCGTGTATTGCTCTCCACCGGATAAAGTGGGGTTAATTACATTGTGCGTGTCGACAAATTTGGCCGAGTTGGCCCCAAGAACATAATCAGGACCGCCAATAGAGAACTCGGAACCAAAGGCTGAACCTGCGTAAGCAACCCGTTGCTCCTCGCAGAAGGAGACTCTTAGAGCCACGTACCCAAGGAAGTATTCTCCGGCCCAACCGGTAGCGGCACCGAATTCGTAATGCATTGCGATTCGGTTGATGCCGGCGCTTGCTTCAAACAACGTGAGGTCTTCATAGCGCCAGGGGTACTTGCTTGACATCTGGCCAACCTGCTGGCCCGAGAACTGGAAGATCTCTCCTAGGTTCACGGAGGAAACGGGAGTGCCGCCGCCCAGTCCCTTACCGATCGTCAGGCCACTCGACAGAAAATTCAGGCCACATCCGTAGTATTCAACGAACGGTGTGTATCCGGCCTGGAAGGCGTTGGCAAATGTGACCCCAGTTTGCAGCATGGAGAGACTAGATGTGCCAAGATCAAGCAATGGGGGATTGTTTGAGCTATTGGTTGTGCCGGACTGTATGGGATACCACGACAACTGATGAAGGAGTTCAACCTTGACTATTCGCTTATTAGTCAGGAGTTGCGAAAACTGCGAGGTGGCGAAGTAGAAGTCGATGTTCTTGGCTGACGAGTTTCCGGACGGGTCAATGATGGCTCCCAGCCCATCGCCAGGGCTCAGGAAGTATGCGGGCAGCATGGTGCCACCCACAGTTCCGGTCGTAGACAACGAGTTGCAAGGGATGGTCACTGTCCTGATCGGCCCAGACAGAGCCTCCCGACCCGTGGGGTAAACACCAATGAGCATGGTCTGATTAGCTATCGCTCCATCGGGGAATTTATTGATATAAAACTTGCCCGTTTGGAGAGTCCGGCTCGCAGTCGGCGTGAAAGTGTGACCATACTCAACCACGTTGATAGACGGGGAGAAGACAATGCCTTCATCCCGGATCGGCACCCACTCCTCGCCAACCACTCGGGGAATGTTTGGGTTATAGACGCCCATCACATGGTCCTTACTGCGAGCCGGGCATTACGTGCCGTGAGCTGGTCGATGATCCCGCCACCGAGGGCCTGGCCCAGAGCAGCGGCCTGTGACGGGGTGGGGTTGGAACCGTTGAAGTTGGCGATCACTGATCCCGGCCCGAAGTTGATGTCACTGGCTACGGAGTTCACTGCGGTGTTTACCTGATCCCCGCCGGCCATGATGCCCTTAGCAAAGCCCTTCACCAGGTTGGCACCCCAGCCCTCAGGCCCCCCGCCCATGGACAGGGGTCCCACCTTGGCCGGGGAGTGGGTCACAAGGTGGTCAGAGATTTGCTTTCCAATGAAGGCCAGGACCCGGCCCAGTGGACCGAGCATGTTCATGATGCCGTCAATGAAGCCCTGCATCAGTCGCCGTCCCCAGTCAGGTGCACTTCTGATGAGGCCCTCGAAGAATTGCCCGATCTTGTCGGGGAGCGTCCTGACCTCATCAGATCCACTGGAGATCCAGTGGAAGAAGTCACGGATCCTGTCAGCGATCCACTTGACTCCCTCTTCCAGTTTTCCGAAGAAGGCCAGCACAGAGATGATCACAACGATCAAGCCGAAGAAGGACAGGGAGAGGATCTCAATGGCCTGGATGAGGACCTTGATCGCTTGCTTGCCGGCGTCACTCTCGAAGATCAGGTTCAGCTCCTTCACCGCAACGGTGAAGTTGTTGAGGAAGTCCGCGCCACCTTCCTCATCGATGTCCTTGAAGAGAGTCCCAATTAGCTCCAGGACTGACCCAATGGCGTCCCCCACGTCGATGAGCATGAGGGGAAGTCGTTCCAGCCAGTTGTTGAAGTCAGGGCTGGTCTTGAGCATGTCAAACCATTCTCCGATTTTGATCAGGAGAAGGTCGAAGATTGCACCAAGATCAGTGGCAGGACCGATCATCATGTCCAGGAACTGGAAGAACTTCTCCAGCAGCACCTCGAAGTAAGGCCCGTCTCGCTCCAGGAAGTGAGCGATGGAGTCAAACAGGTCCTTAAGGAACTTGGTGAATACGGGTGACTGGAAAGCCTTACCAACGACCTTGAACCAGTCTCCCAGTGCCCCAGCTACCTTGATGACACCGAAGAAGAACTCACGACTGTTGGCGTTGAAGATCAGGCTGAGGGTGTTACCAAGCTCTCGGAAGAACGCAACCGCTGCACTCTTGCTCAACAGGTCGAAGAAGTCTCGGATGGGGATGAGGCTCTTGGCGAACTCAGCAATGGGTGGTGCTACGCCCATCAGGGCAATCTGTAGTTCCTTGGCGTTCTGGGCGCTCAGCACCGCCGAGATGACAGGCGCCACAGCCTTGAAGATCAGGAATAGCACACCAGCCTGAGCAATGATCGCGGCCAGGATGGTAGGCAGCGTGAACAGGGCCGCGCTCAGCTCGTACACAGCCTGCACGGCGGCCAGGATCAGCCCAGCGATACCACCAATGACAGGGATCAGCAGAGCAATGAGGGGGGACTTGCCGGACACGTTGAAGGCAGCACCAACAGCGTCCTGGATACCCGCACCGATCTTGCTGAAGACCCCGCTGCTCTGAAGCCCTTCCGTCAGGCCCTTCTCCACCTCGGTGGCGATCCCATGAACAACGGTGCGGACCTGGCTCTTGTCGTAGTCAGGGACAACCTTGATGTGCTGGTGAACGGTCTCGCGATCCAGAGCATGTTCCAGGTCCCGAGCGACCTTAGGAGCCTCCGACTCCAGCTTTCGGCTGAGGTTCTCGGAGAGGCTCTCCCCCCAGTGCTCCCCGGTCTTCTTAACGGAGGGGTCAATGTCCTCAAAGGCGCGCTCAACACCACGCTTGGCCTCGCCGGGAAACGGGGTGGTGTCGGCATGGACCTCAATCTCGGCCCTGCCGATGTCCTCGCCACCAAGTGGGTTGGTCATGCCTCACCTGCCCCTCAGAACCAATGTGGGCCATTAAAGGTGAGGCGCCACATGACCATGCTACGGCTAGTCAGACATGGAGAGGAACTGTCCCTCGGAAATAGCCATCTCCTCCTCGGGGATCTCCTCCCCAAAGGGTGGAGCTTCCAGTTGGGCCGCGAACATGGTGGCGTCCTGGTCCTTGAGCCGGCTCATCAGCAGCACCAACATGGCGTCCATCCAGGCGGCCAGAGACAGCCTCTCCGGGTCCACGTGGTTGAAGGTGGCCTCGGCGCCCATGACGTCCCAGGTCTTCGCCAGGGTCTGAATGAGCCGTACTGCTACCCACCAATGGCGCCCGGTGACCTCCTCAATGACGTCCAGTGCCAGGTCTTCTGCCTGGTCTGGTTCCAGGTCACCAAGGACCAGACTGATGCCCTCTGGCATCAGCTCAACGAAGATGTCATCACCACCCCAGTCGGGGCGCATCAGCACCTCAAGCCAGTCCGCAGCGGGCAGGGCGGGTATCTCGTACTCCTTGCCCTTAACCATGAACGCAACCGGACCCGGGCGCAGTGAACGCACCGGATCTCGGTTGGTCCGGGGGACGTTGGCCCGGGGGGTTTCAGGCTGACTTGCGGGGCCGACCACGGCGTCTCACCACAGCGGGTTCGGTGGTCTCAGGCTTCTCATTGAAGGCCCTGGCGAAGATGACCAGGTCCCGCAGGGTCACCTCGCCCTCCTCTTCCAGGGCAATGAGGAAGGTGAGCTGCTCAGCCTCCGCCACACAGTTGTGAACGATGGAGAACATCTTGTCCATGGCCTCAGACTTGGAGCTGAAGGGCACATTGTCGGCCGCCAGGATGCGGGCGTAGCGGTTGAGGTGCATGACCTGGACGTCGGTCAGTTCCTTGATGAGGAACTCATGTCCAGCGATGGGAACTGTGGTAGTCCGGCGCTCTGCCCGGTCCTCAGGTTGCGTCATGGGGGGGATCATATATCCCGGGTAGTTACCTTGAAACCATGGCGACGTCCCACCACCTGGAGGGGAATTTCCAGATACTTTTTGCCCCTCATGCCCGGATGGGAGTACCCGATCCGACGGGCCGAGCCAGGGATGTGAGGGAAGTACACAACCTTGCCAGCCTTGCGCCAGAAGAACCTGAGCTGTGGTCGCTTCTTAGACCCGAACCGGTAGAAGTGCGATGCAGCCTTAGGGAAAATGTCGTGCACGCTGGCCCCGTCGTGCACAACCAGGGCCTGAGGTAGCCGGGAGCCCACCGCACCACGGACCTGAGTGCCGTACACCTTAGGGCCCTGCAACTCGATGGAGGCTGCCATCTCCCCGGTGACGTACGGGCCCTCACTCAAGATCGCCACCGCCCCGGCGCGCATCTCCTGGAGAACCATCTCCATGAACTGCGCAGCATCCCTACCGGCGACCGCGTAGGCCTTCGGAATATTGATGCGAACTCTAGCTTGAGGCATCCCAGGCCGGATCCCAGACGAGGCGGAGGTAATTCAACACGATCAGGTTAGCAGTGCGCTCGGTCATGTAGACCCACCGTGGTACGTCCCGCTCGAAGTCGTCGAACGTCTTCATGGGGATCACCAGGACCAGGCGCATCAGCAATCACAGTTGGGGAACTGAACGGTGGCGCTGACATACCGTTCCACGCAACCACCCAGGGGGGGTCCCTGAATCTGGCGATCGATGACGAACGACATGCCCTCGAAGAAGTCGTTGGCGTTGTTGCGAATGGCTGCCCGGAAGCAGCACATGGCCTTACGCAGCACCACGGAGTCCCACATGTTCTCGATCGCAGCAGCGGTCCACTCGGTGCAGGTTGGCATCCCGAACTCGGCCGCACCAGTGCCCTGCGTTCCCACCGGGACACAGCGCACCAGGCCCATCCTGACTTCCTGGCCCCATGCCGGGGGGAAGCAGGAGGTCTCAGCCTGGCGCTGGATGTCCTGTTCGGGGAACTGGTTGGCAGTGGGCCAGGTACCCCCGATGGCCACATAGCCCAGACCCTGGCAACACAGGTCCTGGTACTTGTCGATGTCGAAGGGGATCTGAGTGGAGACCCGGTAGCAAACCTGTTGGGGGGCCTTCCACTCATAGCCCGTTCCGGCCGCTGCGGAGAGCGTGGTGACCGTGGCGATGGCATTGCTCAGGCAGGTCAGTGCGGCCTGACTGATGACGAAGAGCGGATCGGGGCTAGGAAAACTCACGGCCAGGTCGTCTTCCTAGGCAGGGGGATGTCAGGGGACACTACGCTCATCCGTGACTGGATGTGGTAGGGGTTGAAGGCGTGGATGATGTTGTCCACGGTGGGGATTCCGGTCAGGTTGTTCATCAGCAGCGCATCCACGTCGGCCAATGAAACCGTAACTCCCTGCCGTGAGATCGAGGTGACCCGTTGGGGCAACCGGCAGGCCTGACCCAAGCAGGCCTTAGCCCACTCGCAAGCCAGCTCCCCGCCAGCATTGACCAGAGCCGTTGGGACGGGAATGCCCTTCAGGTACGTGACCTGAAGAGTGTTGTCAGCAGTGATCCCCTTGTTGTAGTCCTGCTTGAGGATCCAGCAGTTGTCATCCGACTGGTCGTGAGTCCGGACCAACCAGGTGTTGTTGTCGACGCGGTATGTGGCCGGGTCGATTACGGCGCCATTCTGAATGACGTTCACGATCGAGTTGACGGGCCCATCCAGGTAGACCTGGCAATCCGGCTGGCAGGACATACACCCAGCGCCATTACCGCACCAGCAGTTGCGCCACGCTCCGTTGAACAGGTACGGGACAAAGAACCCCTCGCCGTTCCAGTAGTACCCATACACGTCCCCCCAGCCGTCGTTGCCGCTGCAATAGCGGCCACATGGTCGGACTGTGACGGAACATAGGCCGAAC
>Ga0310813_10000676_pt1 | contig 21026 bp, 12 predicted proteins | sample YN3metagenome_FD_203086 | JGI IMG/M metagenome (GOLD analysis project Ga0310813, IMG submission 203086) | Soil microbial communities from experimental microcosm in Duke University, North Carolina, United States - YN3 | ecosystem: Engineered > Artificial ecosystem > Soil microcosm > Unclassified...
AATCGGGGAAATCGCGCGTAACATTGAAGTACCAGAAAACGGCACTTTTGCCACTATCCAGAAAATAAACTTTTACACTAGTCTTTCTCTCCTTAAATGAAAATTCATGCACCGCACCCCCGCTCACGCCAACGCTAAAGGGTCGCTTAACTAACGTTCAACGTCCAAAAATGAAAATAACACCAAAATAATGCGGGCGGGACGCGCACACGACCTCGATTCGTTCACCGCTTTTTTTTATTTTTTTTTATTTTTCACTTTTTTTACTTCTTCGTTTTCCATTGAGGATCAATATTTTTTTTAGAAAAAAAAAGAATTTTTTAAAAAAAAATGGCTCGTTCTTTGAGTGAAGATACCAACCTTTTTTATGAAACAGTTTGGGGTTTAAATAACAACGGTATTCCAAAACCCATGACATCAAGAATGTCATCTGAACCTCAATCTCCAATCATTCCATCAAAAGATGACCAAAAAGAGTCATCTTCGGATGATGATTCTGCAAGTGAAAGATTCAAGGTTGTGGGATTTAAAATTTCGACCGTTGGTGATTTGAAACCCTCATTACTTGCAAAAGAAATATGCAAATTTAATTTATCACTTTTATTAGCAGAAGAAGGATCCATGATCGGTGAATTACCATCAGAACGACCTCTTTCATCTGAGAATTATTCACCATATGAACGAGGTACTGTTACAATCATTGATGAAACCCTCCATCCAGAACATTGTGATGCGCTTCTCTCAACCAAAGAACCAAGTCCAGAAACATTAAAGGTGATCAAACAAGAACTCGACCGATGGGAAGAGTTCAGACCTACATGCACGTTACCAGCTCCAGTTAATATAACGCTTGATTATTCTCATGCATAATACTAATTTCATTTTTTTTACACTATTCTTTAATAAAAAAATATATTTGAATTTTAAAAAAAAGAAAGTGATCAATATATCCTTTTGAGAGAGAAAAAAACTTATTTAAAAAAAAGAAAAAAGAGGAGAGAGCGAAAAAAAAGTTTAAACAAAGATGAATAACAGATTTATTTGTTTTTTGATTGTTTTATTATTTGTTTCATTGGTGAGTTGTGTTCCTTCAGTCATTGAATCAATAGAAGTAAAAGCAGAAGTCATTGATTCAACAAAATGTGCCGTTGCCACCTTCGTTGATTTGAGACGTCGTGATGATGTCTTTGGCGCTACTTCATTAGCCAGATCATTGGTGAATTCTGGTACAACGATGAACATGATTGCGATCACGTATGGAACCCATGATAAAATCACAGTCAAGATTTTAGAGAACGAAGGATGGAAAGTCATCAATGCGATAGACATCCTTACCTCTCAAAATTATGAGATCAATGGAGACATCTCTGGGAGAGAGGCTGTGGTGATGCAATCCATCGGAGAAGCAACGATGTCTCGTTTTTTCGTTTACATGCTCACTGATTATAACATTGTTGTTTACCTTGAAAACGATGTTATTGTCACCCAGAACATCGATGAGTTGTGTCGATGCAGTCATGCAAAGCTGGGTGGCGTTTCTCATACACGTCGTCACAGGATTGGTGCAATGACGTTGACGCCTTCAAAGGAAACTTTCACCACCATCACCAACGCCATCTGGGAAGGCAAAGTGAGTGATCCTTATGATCTTTTCGAATACTTTTACGAGTTACAAGAATGTCCTTATTTCGATCCACTCATCGAAAAGGATCTTGCTATCCCCTCCCAACAGTGTCTGCGACTTCCTGTTCGATATAACGGCGACGTGGTTTATCAGATATTGAGTGGGTGGGTTGACAATCAGATCGATCAACCAAAGATATTGCATTACTCTGTCGCTGGAATGAAGCCTTGGTCTTGGTGGAGCAGTATCTTGTTGCCTCAATATTGGGTATGGTCGACGGGTTACATGCAGGCGTTACGAGACACTCAACTCGTGCTCGGTCCCACGACCTTGGTATGGATCTTAGAAACCTTCTTGGCTATTTTTGTGTTTTATCTCTTGCCTTCTCTCAAGAGATTCTTGTCAACAACCATCTTTGGGTTTCTATACGGTCGATTTTTCTTGTCACCAGCAAGAAGACTCATCGTTTTCCACATCTTTAATTTCTTCTTCATCGTTTACTCGTTTTACTGGAGTGATATCTACGTGACGCATCCGTTCATGAACGTCTTCTTGTTCGTGATCACGTTATCAGGCTTTATGGATTTTATCTTATTCGCTCATCTCAATTCTTCCACGGGTGCTTGGACCAGATTGTTTTATATTGTTGGATCACTCACTTTCTTTTCTTTGTTCTTGGATCCAAGAATCCTTCCATCTGACTTTCTCTTCAGATTCATTGCGGTCATCCTTTGGTTTGTTTTCATTCATGCGATCTGGTTCACCTATCTTTTGTTATCAATCAATAGGTTTTCCCATGGTTCAAAAACAATGAGACAAACCGCAATGCTCAACCCACAAACCCCAACTTCATCATCGTCTTCATCACCGTTTACCAGAGAACCAGGTCATTTTTTTGAAAAATTCTTTGAAAATATCCCAACGCCAAGTCAACTCCTTTCACAATGGTCAAATCCAAACGCTTCAAAACAAACAGTATTCACAACACCTGTTGAACCTCATGATTCTTTGTGAAAAAAAAATTTAAATTTTTTAAATTTTATTATTTTTTATTTAGTATTATAGTATCGTATATAAATTATCACCCGTGTTGGATTTTTAGCACTTTTTAATATTAGATTTTTTTCCTTTTTGTAAAAAAGGAGAGAAAAAAAAAGATGTTTTTGTGGAAAAGACTTTTAAAACAAAAACATCAAGATCCACAAAGTTTTAAAAAGCCACAACAGAATCAACAGCAGATCTTGTCTTTGAAATTTCCTATTGAATTGAAAGATGAAGGATTTATTGACGATCATGATGATGGTGGTAAGACAACTAGGAGTAAGAAACCTTTGAGTGATAGAACACATGAAAGAAAAAGTAAAGTGAAGATAGGGGAACGTCGTGATGACTTGGGATTGTCATCTCCTTTATCTGCACGCATTCCTCAATCTTCTTCATCCTCTTCTTCACAACCTATAGAGATCGTTTCAAGGACGCCTAAAAAAATCTCTCTTTCAAAGGAAGAAGTATCGATCAGTGGCGAATTCTCTGTCTCGCGTTCACTTTCGTGTGAACAACCAGACGAAGAAGGATTGGTATTTCCTTTTCAATTTGGTTTACACAACTCTCCACGTTCTCCAGGATACAAACTTGCTATGGAATCATCTGCTATTTCTGCGTCTTACGAATCAGACCATTCATTATCTCCATTTGATAAAACCATGAAACAAGGATGTTCTCCCACTTTCAAACCCTTGGCTTCTTTCTCATGTGAACTTCCAGCATTTGACGAGATAGATTATGTTGAATTCAAAGACATCTCCCTACTTCCAGGTCAAAAAAACATCTATTACGCTCTCATGCGAGATGTTGATTACGGCAAGGAATTCACGCCCGTTGTGATCAAGAGACAAGTGCTTGCTCCACCACGAAGTGCCACCTGCAATTGTCCTCCGATTAATGAAAGTAATATTCAACGCTTTCTTTCAGACGACATCTTTACTGAACACATGGGATATCGTCACATTGTCCCGTTTCTCAACCAAGGACTTTCATTCGAAACCAACGTTCACATCCTTGTCATGGAATATTGTGTGTTTGGAACGCTGTTGGATTTCGTCATTAACCGACCTTTGAAAGCGATGACATCTGTCGTTCGTCTCTTCATCCATGACGTTGCTTGTGGATTATATTTCATGCATACAATGGGTGTGGCGCATCGTGATCTGAAACTTGAAAACGTCATGCTCGATTACGACGATCAACTCGATCGTATCGTTGCAAAGATTGGCGATTTTGGAGGTTCTTCATTCGTCTTCAACAGAACACAAGATCCTTATCATATAGGATCTCCTGATTATTCACCTCCAGAACTCTTTGAAAAAGGCAAGATGCATAATCCAATGCAAGATGATCTTTGGAGTTTTGGTGTTTGTCTATTTGGTGCCTTTGAACGGAAGTTCCCTTACAACATTGACAAAAACGCAGATGGAGAGATTATACTACCACCTGAGTTCAAAGCAATCAAAAAAGGTACTTATGAATTTGCTTTTGCTTGGATGTCAGATGATGACGCGTTCATGGAACTCGTACAAAGGACACTTGTTTATGATCCTGAAAAAAGGATGAGTGCGCAAGGAATAGTTACTCATCCTTTCTTTAAGAAAATTACTATGAAACTCACACCAGATACCTTTTGAAAAAAAAATTAAAAAAAATAAAAAAAAATAAAAAAAATTATAAAACTTATATTTATATACTTAGATGAGGGAATGATAACTTATATTATTTTCCGACTCTCCTCCTTTTCCTCATATAAAGTGAGTTTGGACCCTCCCAGAGCTAAAAATAAGGCGCGCAGGCAAAATCGGGGAAATCGCGCGTAACATTGAAGTACCAGAAAACGACACTTTTGCCACTATCCAGAAAATAAACTTTTACACTAGTCTTTCTCTCCTTAAACGAAAATTCATGCACCGCACCCCCGCTCACGCCAACGCTAAAGAGGCGTTGGACTAACGTTCAACGTCCAAAAATGAAAATAACACCAAAATAATGCGGGCGGGACGCACACACGACCGCAACTCGTTCACCGCATTTTTTTTTATTTTTTTTTTATTTTTTTTTTACTTTTTTGCACTTTTTTCACTTTTGATTAAACTTTGTTAAAAAAAAAACGATTGATGGAAAGGTTTAAAAAAATGTTTATGATCAATAGTTGTCATCTTCATAATCACCAGAAGCAGTTGAAGTGGGAATAGGTACGACTGGGATTTCTGTTTCTTCTTCAATGGTTTCTTCTTCAGGGTCATCTTGTAATTGAAGGATTGGCATGGAAGGCTTCGTTTTTCCTTGTGAAGGAACCGGAGGAGGTTTCGCCGGCGTTTTTTGGAGAACGGGTGTTGGCAAAGGAAGAGGAGGTTTAGATTTCGCGACAGCAGCAGCGACCGGAGCTTTCTCTTTGATGCCATTCTTGGCACTCTCAGAAAGTCTTGCGTTTTCACTTTCTAGGTATGCAATGCGTTGTTGAAGCTCGTCGACTTTGATTTCATGTTCGACAGTGAGATCGTGAAGTGCCTTTGTTTTTTCTTTTTCCTTTTCTTCCAAAAGAAGGAGAATTTGTGCCTTTTCTTTCTCTTTTTCTTCCAAGAGACGAAGAGAATGCTTTGCCAATTTGATCTGGCGGTGACGTGCAGTGTAAAGAGCCACGCTCACACTGGCTTGTTTTTTCTCAATCTCCTTGAGTACTTCTTCGAGCTCCAATCCAAAAGCTTCGTAAGTGGCTTCAATGCACTTGACAACGAGATCGAGGATCTGTTCTGCGTTTGAAGAGCCTTGGTAAAGCATGTAGTTGTACCACCCCATGTTCTCACCCAAGGGAACTTCGTTGCTAGTCATGGGGACAAAAACGGCTTGACCGGCTGGCATCTGCGGCTTGGTGATCCTTTCGGGGATCTCGCTCAAGAATTTCTGGAGCTCTGGATTTTCATCCTGGAGGAGTTGCATCAAGAGGGAGTATGTTCCTAGGTGCAATCGCATGTCTTCAGGCAACTTGAGTGTGCGTTTGATTCCAGCGCCACGCGTATTGGGTTTGTCGGCCACCATCTTGGGGTTACCAACCCACTCAGGATTGGTGTCTTGGAGACTTTTTTGGGAAATTTTCTCAAGAGATTGGAGGAGATGAGCACCAAGTGATTTCCGGAGTATCTCTGGAGACTTGAGTCCAGTAAAGATATCATCCAAAGAAACACAGACCTTGTTAAACTTATCACTTGTCCAAGTAGTGAGCTCAGACAATCGTTCAGGAGTGGGACTCAATTCTGCACAAGCTTTGATCCTGTCAAGAACAGAGAGTTCTGTACCCTCATCACCGCCTTCATCAACGTCAACGGTTGGTTCGCGGGTGGGAACGGGGAGGTTGGTGAAATCAGCATTTGCAAGATCGTATTCCAAGGTCTCAGCGTCTGGGTTCTTTGTGAGTGAACCAGCGATGTGGTGTGCAAGGACACGCTTTTCGTTAACAGAGTCCGTGAGTGCCTTTTTGGCAGCAGTGGCTTGACGTTTGGTGGCGTTTCGAGGTTGACTCTTCGATTCGGTGACCTCTCCGTCATCTTCTACGGTATCTCGAGAGGAAGTGGCCGGTTGTTGCTTGGTTTGTTTCTTGACACCGGTTTTCCTTCCTTTAGGAGCGGCAGAAAACTCGTTTGAATCGTTGACGTCCATGAGTGGGATAGTATCGACGTCGTCTTCCTCAGAAACTTCGACAGTTGGACGAGTGGTCCGTTTCTTGGATTCCGTTGAAGTGGCGGTCTGCGCCTTTTCATCTTGGCTGGTGATGTAATCACTAGCAATGAGATTGAAGGTCCCGAAAATGCCTTGATTACAAAAGATGGTTGGAAAACGAGGGAAATAGCATTTATCAAAGAGTTCGATAGCTTTTGTTTCCTTATCATTGGAAGGGTCGTTGGTGGAGATCTCCCATGCTGCTTTGAATTCAGCGAGGAGTACACGAACACGTTGGTTCACCTTTGCCACAGTCGTGTCAGGATGATTGTGGATATAGAGACTGATGATGATCTGGGCAGCAAACTTGGGAGGTATGACGTAAAAGAGAGACCAGCTCTTTCCTTTGGGATCATGAAGAGGAATCACGGGTTCTGGTTTTTTCTCACCTTCTTTTGCTTTAGGAAGAAAAGCATCAGGAGTGATCAGCATCATTGGCAAGCCAAAGAAAATATGCTTTTGACCTCGATCAAAGATAGCAGAAAGAAAAGAAAGATCAGCCTTGCGAAAGGGTTGAGGCTTTCCACCTTTCTTTTGGAGTGCAATCAGATCTTGTTGGAGTGTACCTGGGTGGAGTGTAGAGAGTACTTGAAACTTGTTACCAAGTCTACCTTCACCAGGCGCGCTTCCAGGAGCATTGAATCGTGCAGAAGCACGAATATCAACGAATTTGGGGAGTGTATCTAAGTACGCTACTCCTTCTTTTTTGGAATTTGCGTGTCCAAGATAAGCTTGAATGGAAGCAAGAACACCTGCTTCACTGTTGTAATTTGGATGATATTCAATCTCTTCCATTAAAACAGGAGCTTGAACAGTAGTAGCCATTTTTTTTTCTTTTTCCTTTTTTTTTTAAAAGAAATTAATGTTAAAAAAAGAAGAAAAAAAAGTAAACGATTCTATATTATGATAGATGATGATTCTTTTGTTCTCTTTTTTTTTAAAAAAAAGAAAAGAAAACACAAATTCAATTTTTAAAAAAAATAAAAAAATAAATATGAAGAGATTTTTTTTAATCTATGATAAAAGATGGTAGTTAGTATTTAAAATAATATTAATAAGTTTTAAAAATTAACTTATACATATGAAAACTATTACATATATAGTTGTTTATATTTAATCAAAAAAACCAATTGTTCTCATAAATTGTAAAATAAATAATACTTAGTTTTTTTTCTTTTTTTAAATTTTTTTTTAAAAAAAAATAGAAACAAAAAAAAGTAAATCTAAATTTATTTTTTTCTAAAATTAGTGAAAGTGATTTTTTTCTCTTTATTCAAAAAAAATGAGTTCTTATGATGAACTTGTTGATGATGAGATAGAAGAAATCATTGAAGAAGAAGAAGGAATAGAAGAAGAAATCATTGATGAAGAAGAAGAGATCATTGATGATGATTTTGATAATGGAGGGAGAGTTGTAGAAAGAGAAGAAGAGGAAGAAGGAGAAGAAACCATCACAGATGATGAACCTCCGGCAACAAGTATTCCCATGACATCTATTCGATATGCTTGTTCTCTTTTTGAACAAACGACACGCCAGAATCTTGATCGTCACGTTGTGTCAGCAATAGATCGAATCAATGGTTACATTCCAGTCGCCGATGATGAAGAAGAAATCATTGAAGATGATGCTTTTGAAAACGATGGCGTGCATGCTTCTCAGATCAACCCGAATCTAAATTCTCAAGAAGACGATACGGAATTTCAAGAAGCTCAAGTCTTTCTCAAAGACAGTCTCATCTCTTACATCCAACAGAATTGTCCCACTGAGGTTGGTCACTCCGAATCTTTGTATGTTGCGCACAACACTGAAATACCAATGAATCCAGAACTGATTCCAGCACATTACTATTTCTGTATCACAATCCCTAAGACTGCTCTCGTTGAAGGTGCCAGCACGTTTGGTGAATTTGACCGTAATACTAACACGGGTCGCAACGCCTTTCGGATGTTTGAATTCTTCCGTCGTGCCTTTTGCGATCCAGTTATGGGAATTGATATCAATCATGAGACTGCTTTTAAATGTCCTCGAGAAAGCTTCATCTGTAACAAGATGAATGGTGGTGGTATCGCTCCCAAAGTGATCCCAATCGTTGAACCGATCTTCAAAAATGTGGTTTATACACACATCTATCCGACAGGAGACCCCACTCCAACACGAGAACGTGAAGTTTCCATGGTAGAAATGCTTGTTCCCGACAACATCGTTGGATATCGTGTATGGTTTTTTATCATCGACAAGTCAGTCAACCCTCTTGACGTGATCAAGCACAAGATCATGAAAACAAAAGAAGAGATGGGTCTGGCACCCCAGTACATCACCGTCTCCGAACTCAACGATTTTATTGACGAGATATCCAAGCAGTGGATGAAAGGAGATCCCATCAAGACTTTTAATTTCCTCACGAGACTCAACAATAACGCACGTCAAGAGAACATGAGGAATCAAAAGCAGAGAGCCGCTTTTGAAGAACGAAGGAAACGCGAACCGGCCGTCAACTTTGTCCATTACGAGATCACTCGTTTGTCCGAGATTTTCAATTTTTTCAGATGTCATGAATCCCGATGCTTGGAATGCAAGACTCATGTTCGTTGTCAAAATTGTAAACTCCTCAATCAAGGTTACGTCAAGATCTGCAACGAGTTCAATCCTGCGATTTTTGAGCTTTTTACCAAGAATGATGCAAAATTCGAACCCATTCCTCGTGGAAGCATCTTGACAACAATGCTGGATGGTTGCATGGTCAGCAACGAAAAGAACATCCGAGACTTTGCCAGCGTGTTTACCGACCCAATTTTGTACCTCAATCACGAGAATCCCACGGCCAAGGAAACGCTCTTTCTTCTTGGTGCGTGTGACGAACAGCGTAATATGGACAATTACGTGAAGATCACCTCTCAAGTCAACGAACAGGTGAAATTCCCATTCCCCACGCTCGTGTTCACCTTCAACTCTGAAGACTTTTGCAGTGACGAACTCCTGCAAGTTAAGCTCCCTTGGGCCTATGACCTCTTCGACATTTATATGGAATGTGTGAGTGAAGTCGTTGATAGAAAGCGCAAAGCCAAAGAAACAGAAGAACATCGGATATTTTTCGATAATATCGTCTCTACTGAAGCGCAAGAGAAACTGTCTCAAGTTGCCGACATTAGCGCCAGCGCCAAGCGTATGATTCCAAAACCCGTGCCTGCTCTCGTACAAGGTTCCGAATACACACGCATGCATCAGCAATTTGCCAAACCATTGCTGGCGCTCCCCAGTGATTATTCTGGCACGGATATAAGAGTCGTTCGTGGCAAGAATGAAATCCGTGATTGCGCTTTGGAAGTCAAACGCAAGATCATTTCACTTCGAAAATGCATCAACTACATAGGAGGAGGCACACTTAGAAAGCTCTTGGAAATCCTTCAACAGCAGGGTATGCGCAATCTCAAACGACTTTTCATCCCCGACTCAGAGACTCCGCTTATTGTTCGGAATTCTGCGGATGTTTTACTTGGCCTTTGTAGAACGGGAAAGACTGCGTACGCTGAAATGAGCCGTGTTGCTCACAATTTAAATAGCTATAGTGCTGATTTTTTGCTCCAGCTCTATTTCTATTTTGAAGCTTCCGGCGCGGTACACAATCACAATCTCATCATCAATATCTGGCTTGCGTGTCTTCGGGCTTGTCATTGTCCCATCACTGACGAGACGTACAGTCATACGTCATTGATAAACAATCACATGATTCAGGGTACTGCGGGTACTGGAAAATCCTATGCTATCGAGGTAGTAAGTGCCAACACGGTCAAAGCTTCATTTCCTCGTAAATCTTCTTCAAGTAATCGCGCAAAGAACAAGATTGAAGTCGAAGATGGCAGAGTCGAAGTGATCGACGAGCTTCGGCCTTGGATAGATCCCGGAAAACCCAGAACCCCCGAAGATGACGAACGTCTTAGCGCGATCAAAGAAAGCATCACTTCACACTGTCTTACTCACGAAGTCACTCAAACAGGGAGTGCAGATGGGAAAGGCGAGACCGTCGCTGATCGCACGACCATCACGATTCACAGTGATATTCACAATGCGCTTGTCGCCAATGGTAACGATCTCTCTGCTATCCCGGGTGTGGACGATTCATTGATGTCTCGTTTCGATCTTCACATCATCAATGCAGGTGCAACCAGAAAGGGAACCGTCGATCTGACCTCCAAATCAACTCCTTTTGGAAAGAGCAGTATCAAAAACTTGCTCTCCTCTCCTATGGAAGAAAGAAAAGAAATCATGGTTCGACTCCACGCGCTTCACGTTGCTTATGCCAAGGGGATTGCCATGGGCGCTTTTGTCTACCCTTGTCTAGACATGTTGTCTTTCCATTTTATCCCCGTTTATAAACACATGCTTCACTTGATTCCAAGCATCGGGAGGGCAACTCGTGCAGCAGAAAAGATGACTTCCAAGGCTTTAGCATTGACGATTGCTAACGGTATTAATCTCGTCTTTAATACGATCTGGTCTCCCATAATGCATCCGAACATAAGTAAGAGACGTATCGAATACGCTCCTTTCTCACTCGATCAACTCACATATGTTCAACCCGTTACGTTCCTCCCGGAAGATCTCGCCATTGGGATGATTGTGGAGCAATTCCATATGCAATACACGCCAGCACTCTATTGGCGTGTCGCGATGGATATCGCCACGACATTCGCAAACTTCAGTCCCGGACAAGTTTGGAGTTTCCAAAAGACGCGCATCGCTCAAACGAACTGTATCAATCCCAATTTTTTACACTGCGATCGCAAGATTGGTACCATTTTGGCTTATCTCTCCAAGAAGGGTATCAATCAGTATTCAGCAAGGTTGATCATCCGTTATCTCTTGACCATGGAAGTTAACGTCTTCCTTGCGCTCCCTCGACAAGAAGAGCAGTTGAGAAAGGAACTCACGCCAGAGATGCGGGCAAGGATATCACCAGAAAACATCTTTGAAGAAGAAGTCAAGGCAGCGAACGAGTATTCCTCCAAGCGTATAAAGTCGCCTGTCTGTATCTTGGAAACCCCCACTGATAGACGCTACAACCATCCTGATCAAATGCTCGAAGATTCAGAATTGAACATCAACTTGCATTATCTCCAGCAATTTAGCCCCATGAAAATAACAGAGGAGATCATGAAGGTTGTTTCATACAAAGGAATCCGTCCACGTCGTATCTTGATCAACGTCACAGAAGAGGATATTCCCTTTCTTCCCAGAACATGGGACATCGTTCCTGGAACGCATTCACAGACAGCAACGTCTGCCGAAAACATCCACAAGCATCTCAAACGTGCGATGTGTAGCAGCAAAGCAATGTCACTTCCAGTCAAAGAACTCGCGAATCAGTTTAAGCAACGCAAGAGTGACATCGTGACTTTTGAAGAAGCTGACGCCGAGACGGAACTTTGCAAACGATGGCTTGCTGATAATCCAATGTATGACCTCAGCATGGGGATGGATTATTATACCCCTAAGAAAATCAACGAAGAAATCGAAACAAGGTCTCGAATGTTTCTCCCCAAAGAACATCGTACTCAATACCCAGAAGACATCCTTGAGTATTATTCTACACAAGAAATCGATTCAAGATTGACGGGTATCGAATCTCTCATAGAGTTGAACAATCCTTCCTCCTCTTCTTCCTCTCTTGGTCAATCTCAATCGGATGAGTTGGAAGAAATCATTGAAGAATCTCTCTCAAGTATGCCACAGACTTCAACGTTTATTAACCAAATATCTGACGTCGTCAATCGACATGCGAGTGCACAAAGAACGCAACAACCCTCTTCTTCCTCTTCTTCTTCATCTTCCTCGTCTTCTTCTTCATCTTCTTCCTCATCTTCATCCTCAAGTCAACGACCCACTTATCGTACGATGGTGATGAACGATGATTCTTCAAATCCAAAAAAAGCAAGAAACCCGAGAACAGAAGCAGATTTGACTCGAAATGTTCGTCCAGAACTTGCTCCTTATGTTGATGATTTTTAATTCTTTTTTTTTTGAATAAAAATAAAGTTAAATGGATTTTATTATTATTATTATTATTCTAAAATTTTTGAAACTATTTACGTACGGGTCTTATTTTCGGAAAAAAAATGTAATTTAATGCGTTGATATTATTTTTTTATTTTTTTTAAATTTTTTTTAAATTTTAAAAAAAAATGAAAATTGTAATTTTATTACTTTTTTTCACATTTGCATTATGTGCAAGTGTAAACTCGCAAAAATTGCTTTCTCATGGTTACAATCAAGAAAACACTCGAAATGCTGACGATACGGCACTTGTTTCAAGACTTTCCAGTGCCAATGTTGATGAAATCTCGATGGTATGGTCCTACAATACCACCGGATGGGTAACGGCGACACCAGCCGTTTATCGTGAAAATGTCTATTTTCCTGATAGTGCTGGATATGTCTATGCTGTAAACAGACGCACAAGTCTTCTTGTCTGGTCCATTTTTATTCCTGATTACACCGGTATTGAGGGTGATTATTCTCGTACCACACCTGCTATTGGAGAATCTCGTGTTGTGATTGGATTACAGAATTACGGAAGAGTTTTGACTGTTCACCTCGCAGATGGCGGCTTCCTTTGGTCCACAAGGATCAATTTCCACCCTCTCGCTATAGTTACCATGAGTGCCACTATTCATGGTGACGGTATTTACGTTGGCGCTGCATCAAAAGAAGAACTTGCTGCCGCCAATCCATCTTATCCTTGTTGCAGTCTAAGAGGCAACTTTGTTAGGTTGCATCTTGGTACTGGAGATATTGTTTGGGATACTCCATTGATTGACATGAGTATTGACGTAGGACCAGGTACCTATTCTGGTGTCGCGACATGGGGAAGCTCTCCTCCTATCGATTTGAAGAGAAATGTGGTTTACATCTCCACTGGAAACCCTTATAACGTTTCTCAAGAAGCTGCCGAGTGTATCCTAGCTGACCCAACTTCAGATGATTGCATCGATCCATTGGTGTATTACAACGGTGTACTTGCTTTGGATTTGGACACTGGTATTATCAAATGGTACAAGCGTCTTTCTGCGTATGATGCCTGGGTAGTTCCTTGCATTTTTGAAGGCCCCAATTGTCCTCCAGTCCCTGGACCTGATGCTGATTTTGGTATGGCTCCTATTTTGAAACGAAACGTCAGGATGTCTGGTGGTATTCGTGATGTTCTTTTGATTGGACAAAAGAGTGGTGTTGCTTGGAATCTCGACGCAGAAGATGGTAACGTCAATTGGGGTGTAAAAGTGGGTCCTGGAGGCACACTTGGAGGCATCTCATGGGGCGCAGCTGCTGACAATCATCGTCTTATCGTAGGTCTCATCAACAGTAACAACGAGTGTTGGGAAGTCACTTCTCCTACTACTTATCCTTGCGTGCGTGGCGGTGGATGGACAGCTTTAAACATTGCTGGTGGAAGTACTGCGTGGCAGACCCCCGCTCCGAAAACTTTGACTCCCCCTGGAGAAGATACTGATGCTTATATCTTGGGATCAAAGGCCGCTGGTCCTGGAGGCATGGTCAACGATCTTTTCATTGCCGGTTCAACTGTGAAAGATGGAACTGTTGTCATCATGAAGAAGTGGACAGGTCAAATTCTCAAGGAATACGATACTGGTGCCAGTATTTACGGAGGTCCCGCTATCTCAGATGATTGCTTTTTCATTGGTCATGGATACAATCCTTTATTCAACGAATTTTGGACAACTGGTCATCGTCTCTTTGCGTTTTGTCTTCCTGATGAATATCAATAAATCTTCTTTAATAAAGAAAAAAAAATAGGAAAAAAATTTAATATTAAAGGGGATAAGGATATGAGGTTTTATAAAGCTCGTTCTTTTCGTGTTCCGCTTCTGTGTATGGAGGCGCTTCAAAGATGTACCCAATACCCGTGATCATACACATACGATGGAGGACGTCATCAGAAAAAGGTTCTGCAAACCTTTCATCTCCTTCTTTCTTCTGTTCCTCATGGAGCACGTCGACGATGCTAGTTTCTTTGCATGATACACACATTGCATAACCGCAAGCACAACACACAGATTCCGCTGGTTCGATACATCCTTGAAACCCAGGCTTATATTGAATGCTGTTATCAGCATCCCATCCATCACAGACCGCATGAGAAGTGGTATCAAAGAGTTCAGTGGAAGACATGGTCTTGTAAGAGTCTCTTTGATATCTCTCCACTGTTCCCAAACACCCACGGCAATTGCCTGTATCAGCGATGGACCGAAGACAGTAGATGCATTTGGCAATGCATTTGCAAGTCTCACATGGCCTTGTTCTCCAGTTTTTGAACGTTTGTTGCATAAAAGTGAAAAAGTATCGAGAATTGTTCCAAGGAAACAAAGGAAGTATTTTCTTGGTGATGGTTCGTTGATTTGGATCTAGATAATCTAATCCATTGATCCATGGAAATTGTCTCTTCTCCGATTCATCGTCATGAAGAACATGACTAGTTGCTGCAGATGTCATCTTACTTTATTTTCTTTTTTCTTCTCTTAACTTTTTTTTTAAAAAAAAATTAATTGAAAAAAAATTGAAAAAAAAATTAAAAAAACTTTTTTAAAATAAACATGGTAGGTGTTATACATAAACATATATATTCGTTTTCAAAAAAATTTAATTTTTAATCTAAACTTATTTATATTATTTCGATAAGATAATACCGTGTTTCTTCGTTTATTCTTTTTTTTTAAAGAAAAAAAAAGAAATTATTGAATTGAAACAAAATCAATCATCTCGTTTTCTCCAAATAAATCAAATCAAAATGCAATCTCAATACGCAAAATCACAAGTTGAAGTTCAACGATTATTGTTGGAAAGAATGAAATCTTTTTCAGATCCAAACGAAAGATACGCATTCCTTTGTACAGTCAAGCATGATTTTGAAGAACTGACAAACCTCATTGCTGCTTTTGAAGAACAAGGAGGAAATGAAATCAAAATCAACGCTCTTTTTGCAAGATTAACTGTTAGTTAATTCATACACAATAAACACGCTTTGTTTCATATTTAATTTTCTTTTTTTTTATTTTAAAATAAAATAAACTTTTACACATCTTGTTATTTTTTTTCATTATTTAATAATTAATAATTGTAATTTTTTTTTTATTTTTTTTCTTTTTTTTTTAAATATTTTTTTTTAATAAAAAAAAGTTAAGAGAAGAAAAGAAAAAAAATCAAAAGAATTTAAAAAAAACAATGAAATTGTTTTTACTTGACGTTTATGATAATGGAAAACAAATTTATTTGAATGGAAGAGATGAAGATGGCGTTGCACATGTGATTCGAATTGAGAATTTAAAAAGAACATTGTATTATGTTTTTTCTTCTTCTATTCAAACCACTGACAACGCGTCAGGGATCGTAGCATCTTATCTTCAACGCATTGGTGTTGAGAATCTACAATCCATCTCCCTTTACACAAAAAAGATGGGATTCATCGATCCTGATACACGAGAAATGGTCCCTTCTCGCGTTGTCGTTCAAGCCATCTTCGATCGTCACCAATTCTTCAATCTTTCGAAAAAATCGAACGTTGATAGACTTCCAAAGGTGATTGATCATGTGATTGGGAGAGATCTCTCTGCGATCGAATATCTGCTTTGTTTTAGAAAGCTCAAAGGGTGGTTTGAGTTCAATGAAAACTCTCCTTTGGTGAAAAAGATACCCAGCAATGGAGTATACGCGAAGAGAGAGCAATATTCAGTTGCTAATCCAACTGTGTTTAGACCTATGATGTCACAACCACCGACACCAAACCTCCTCACCTTTGCGATTTATCAAAACACGCTCACTTCAAGCTTCGCTGTGGTGAGTAACGATGGTTCTGTCTGTGCAGATAATCTGACAGAGAGCGGAGTGAATGAACTCATTGCCAAGAACAACCCAGGTATTGTGTGTGTTCACGACTTTAGTGCTCTCTCACCTTCCATCGTGATAAGAGACGCGCTCATGGACCCTAAGAACACGAAGCGTATCGATCAACTTGTTGTAGACACCTTTGCTTATGCACGAGAGTTGAAACCCATGAAGAAGGATTACAGTCTCACTGGTCTGATGCCTCTCCCCGATGACGAGATCGATGACATTGAAAGAGCACAGAGCATTCTTAAATTAGCCAATGAAATGGGGGTTATTGAACTCATTTTTCAAATCTCCATTCGCACAGGACAGCCTTGTTCCAAGGTTCCCTCTCGGATGGGACGTGTCGAATGGATGCTCTTGAATCGATTCATCGAGTGCCAATGCATCCCTCCAGACAAGATGCCTTACGGAATGGCAAAAACGAAGAGCAAAGAATCATACACGGGCGGGTTCGTCTTGGAACCAAAGTGTGGGATTTACGAAGATCCAGTCATCTTGGTTGATTTCAGATCTTTGTACCCTTCCTTGTGTGTGGAATATGGGATCTGTTATAGTTCCGATGGGAAGATCATCTCGGTTGTCCTCAAGGACCTCATCGATACGAGGAAAAGCTTGAAAGAACAAGCAGAGTCATGTTTAAAGACATTTATCATGTGTACCGCGCTCAAGTTGCTTGCCAATGCCACATACGGAGTGCTTGCGTGTCCTTGGTCAAGGTTTTACTCTGTGGTTATCGCAAAAAGAATCACCAGTCTGGGGAGAGAGCAGCTCAACAAAACAGCAAATATCGTACGTACGCATCTGCAGCTCGATCCGATCTATGGAGACACGGATTCTTTGTTTGTTGCCACGGGTTCGGGTACCACACAAGAGGAGTGTGACGCATACGCTTTGAGTATCATCACCATGATCAATGGACAGTATTCTTATCTGGAGTTGGAATACGAAGCCTCTTTCAATTGTCTGGCAATGTTTGGAAAGAAGCATTACGCCGGACTCAAGCGCAACAAGAACGGCAACGTTACTCAAGAGATCAAAGGTCTTGATTTAATCAAACGTGGATTCTCTCCTTTAGGTTCAAAGATCTCTAGAGAGATCGTTGATAGAATCCTCAACAAAGAACACGAGACCGAAACGGAAGCGTTGCAACTGTATTGTGATTTGCTCAAGAACACAGTGACCGTTCTTAGGGAAGGTGACGTTCCTCTCATTGATGTGGTGATCACCACGGAGTTGTCAAGAAATCTCTCTGATTACAAAGATACTGCCGGTCTCTATCACGTCCAAGCTGCGTTGAAACAGCAATCAAGTGCCTCTGCGAGATCTCTCCAGAAGGGAGACTTTGTGAAGTTTGTCATGACGGATGATACCGTTCCAATCCTTTATGATCCTGTTTACAGGGATACCAAGATCCATGATCTTCCTTTCACCGTCGATGTCAAGTGGTATGTCAGACAAATAGTATCCATGGTGGATAGATTGCTTGTGATCTATCCTTCATACAACCTTTTGATGATCCAAGAAGCCATTTCCGAAGACAACATCAACATCAAACGAACGAAGAAACCAACGCTCGTCCCTTCGTCTTCTTCATCCTCTTCTTCATCTTCTTCTTTGACTATCTCAAAGATCATGCATCCTTCTGCTTACATCAAGAGAAGACGTGTTGTAAACCTTAGGTGTCAAAATTGTGACGTCAAATCCAAATACCCGGGATTCTACAACTTGGAAGCATCGGCTTTAAACATCTCTCGGCAAGAGCCTGATAACCATGCTCACGTTACCCCCAAGATGCTCGCGAAATGGATCCCTGCAAATGTAAAACAGTGTCAGAAATGTGAGACTGATTACGATTTTAGGTATCTCATTGATATCCTTTCGGAAGAGAAGAGAGACGCGTTGCTTTTGAACATCAATCTCCGGCGCATCGTAAGACAATATACCTGCGGGGGTTGTCAACTTGCAATATTCAGGTTTTTAAAAAAGCAAGGGTATTTGGAATATTTTTCTGAATTTGCACCATGAATTTGAAGTTTTTTTTAAAAAAAACGAAAATAAATAATTTCTTCGATTCAATTCAATTTTTTTTAATCCCATCTTTGTCTTTTTGAAGATGGTGGATAGAGTCCAAATTCAGGAGAATTTGTGCGCATGAAAACAATATCATCATTTTCTTCAAATAGATTAATATTATTGAAATCATCACTATCATCGTCTTCATTGAGAATGATCTCGTCAGGATCAACGTCTTCTAACGTTGTGATTGGTAATGGTGGAGGTTCTGGTGGTTTTGATTCAAGTTGTACAGGTTTGTTGATAATGGGTGTTTCTATTGTCTCGGATGTCTCGGATGTTTCTGTACTATCCTCTTCAGTTGTGTATGCTTCTCGATCAAATTCATATCTATAATATAAATCATAGAGATGTGAATACAGCATCATAAAAAGGGTAGTTGTATGAAACATCTTCAAGTTTTGATTCCGATAAATGGGTCGCATGATTGCTCGATGTTCCTGAATATTGCATTTTGTACTTACACGACTATCGCCTCCGCTTATATCGTACCCCAATTCAAGTTCTATTAAAGTAAAGTTGTCTTCTGCAAAGCCGTAAAACCAGCTCCAATCTCCACTCAAGCGATTGTCTTTAAGATCAAGGCTTGTTAAAGAAGTGTTGACTTTTAACATATCGTTAAGTGAAGCTGCGGCAGTGTAACTTATGTTGTTGTTCGAAAGATTTAAAGACGTGAGTATACTGTTTACACAAAGTGCGTCTGCTATTCTTTCAACACCCTTTGTTTTGATTAGATTAAGAGACAGATCAAGTATTTTTAAGGTGTTATTCTTGGAAAGTGCATCAGAGATCTCTCTACATTCATTTTTTTTCAAAAAGTTATCTGATAAATTAAGTTCAGTGATCGTCTTATGGTTGTGAATTGCTGAAAAAAGAAGATCGATGCTATTTGGGAATATTTCACAATTTATCAACGATAAAGAAGTAAGTGATTGTTGTAATTCCGGAAGAACTTTTCGAAGAAATAATCGCAGTTGTTTTGATCTGAAAGCGCAGTGTTTGAAAGTGATATCTTGAAGTTGTTTTTTGTTTTTCAATACTGCCATCAATTTTAAAAACTCTGTTTCTAAAGTATCATCGTACGCGAACGATTCTTGGTATGTGCCATTGAAAACAAAATATAGTATTGTTGTCTTTTTACGAAGGAATTTCAACAAACCTGTAAATGTCTTTTTATCAAATTTATACGAACATAATCCAATGTTTGGATTGAATTTGAGAATATCCAAAATAACGCCATTTTGGCCATATCCTTTTATTATCATCTCTTCCATTCTTTTTTCTCAAGTTTACTTTTAAATTCAATTCTTTTTTTTTAGAAAAAAAATAAAAAAAATTAAAAAAAAATAAAAATTAATACGTATGTATATCTCGAAAATAATAAGGAGAATGACAGCACGATCAGAGAGTTTAATCATTTACACAGATGGTGCTTGTAAAGACAATGGAAAAGCAACTGCAAGAGCAGGCGTGGGTGTTTATCTTGGACAAGAAGATCCAAGGAACATCAGCCTTCCATTAGAAAAAATACCTCACACAAATAACAGAGCAGAACTCTGGGCCATCAAACTCGCCTTCGATCTCATTGCAGTTGAAAACCCAATGAAGGCTGTCATTCATAGCGATAGCAATTATGCTATTAAAGCGCTTACGGAATGGATCGGAAATTGGAAGAAAAATGGATGGAAAACGTCAACAAGAAAACCAGTTCTCAACAAAGACATCATCGTTGAAATGGATAAGCAACTTGCTTTATTGAAAAAAACAACGTTCATCGAATTCGTTCATGTCAAAGGACATACTGGTGAACTCGATGGGAATCACTATGCAGATAAACTGGCAACCGAAGGTATCGAAGTCGTTTTACCATCAATCGTCCAAGAAAATCCGCCATCAGGCAAACGTCAAAGAATTGAATAAATCTCGATCTTTGAAATATCTCTATCCTTCAACGCTTCTATTGGTACGAAGACTCTATATTCTCCCTCTGTTAAAGTGTTATAGAGTGGGTCAGAAATGATTCGTTCTCTGACCAAGTAAGCTGCGGTATCCCTGTATTGATTCACACTTCTAGTTCCATATCGAGCAAATGGCGCGTCAGTTACAGTGGTTGGGTAAGGTATAGCATATTCTTCGTAATAAGAATCTGAATCCTTTGGGAAACATGTAAACCGAAGATTGTATTGGCTTGCTTCGTAGAATGAAACAATGCAATAGGCACCATTTCTATCTTCTGATTGAAGATTTAAACCTGTGTCTTCTATTATCACAGTTTCACCACGTTCATTGATTTGAATAACGGGAGCCCATGGTGAATCAGGAGTGTACATCATTTTTAATTTTTTTTATTATTTTTTTCAATTTTTTTTAGAAAAAAAAAAGACTAACTCATTTCTTCATTATCGTTATAATATAAATAAGATAATCATTCTCCTTTTTTATAAAAAAAATAAAAAAAAAGAAAAAAAATAAAAAAAATAAAATAAATTCAAAAACTTATATCCATACACAAAGATGAGGGAATGATAACTTATATTATTTTCCGACTCCCCTCCTTTTCCTCATGTAAAGTGAGTTTGGACCCTCCTAGAGCTAAAAATAAGGCGCGCAGGCAAAATCGGGGAAATCGCGCGTAACATTGAAGTACCAGAAAACGGCACTTTT
>Ga0310813_10000677_pt1 | contig 20975 bp, 16 predicted proteins | sample YN3metagenome_FD_203086 | JGI IMG/M metagenome (GOLD analysis project Ga0310813, IMG submission 203086) | Soil microbial communities from experimental microcosm in Duke University, North Carolina, United States - YN3 | ecosystem: Engineered > Artificial ecosystem > Soil microcosm > Unclassified...
ACCTTGCCGGAGCCGCCCTCTTCCGCCGGCGTCCCGTAGAATCGGATCGTGCCGGTTTTGTGCTGCGACTCGAGCCACTGCTTCACGGCGATCGCCGCCGCGGTGGAGGCAGTGCCGAAGAGATGGTGGCCGCATGCGTGGCCGGCGATGCTACTCGCGATCGGCTGTCGCGTCGGCACGGCGGCCTGCGACAAACCGGGTAGCGCATCAAATTCGCCGACGATGGCGATGATCGGCTTCCCGCTTCCGTAGCTGGCGACGAACGCCGTCGGAATCTCGGCGACGCCGGCTTTCACCGTGAATCCGGCGCTGGTCAGCTCGGACTGCAGCAGTGCGCTCGATTTTGTTTCCTGGTATCCGAGCTCGGCGAAGTTCCAGATCTGCTTCGCGACGTCGGCGTAGTGGTCGCGACGCGAATCGAGCGTGCCGAGGACGCCGTCGAGAACCGATTTTCCGGCTTGCACCTGAGAACCGAGCGGCGCGGCGCAGATCGCGCTCAGGAGCGCCAATCGGGCCACCATTACCGCACGGGAGATCCTTCGGTCGCTTCGCTTCGTCCGGATGACAGCGTCGCGGTGCTCGCGCGCGATGACAATCATGGCATCGGGTGGCGATGGGCCGCGGCGTAGCGGCCGGTGACGAAATGCTCGAGCTGGCGCTCGATGTCGGTGAGCAACGAGCTCGCGCCGAATCTGAAGAGATCGGCGCGCAGCCAGCGATCGCCGAGCTCCTCCTTCATCAAATACAAATACTCGAGCGCTTGCTTCGCCGTGCGGATGCCGCCCGCGGGCTTGAAGCCGACTGCGTAGCCGGTCTGCTCGAAGTACTCGCGGATCATCCGGCACATCACGACGCCGAACGGCAGCGTGGCGTTCACGCCTTCTTTGCCGGTCGACGTCTTGATGAAGTCCGCGCCGGCCTGCATTGCGACCACGCTCGCGCGCGCGACGTTGCCGAGCGTTGCCAACTCGCCGGTCGCCAGAATCGCCTTCATGTGCGCGTCACCGCACGCTTCGCGGAACCGCCGCACCTCGTCGTACAGCGCTTCGTAATTTCCAGTCAACACGTGGGCGCGCGTGATGACGATGTCGATCTCCTTCGCGCCCGCGGCGACCGATGCGTGGATCTCGTCGATCCGCTGCTCGATCGGGCTGAGCCCCGCGGGGAATCCCGTCGAGACGGCCGCCACCGGAACGCCCGAACCCTGAAGCGCTTCGACAGCCGTCTTGACGAGCGCGTGATACACGCACACCGCGCCGACCTTGACCTCCAGATGCTTCACGCCGAGCGCGTCGATGATGTCGTCGCGCAATGGATGACGAGCTTTGGCGCACAAGCGTCGAACGTTCCCGGGCGTGTCGTCGCCCGACAGCGTCGTGAGGTCGATCAGCGTGATGGCGCGCAGCAGCCACGCCGCTTGCCATTCCTTCTTCACCGTACGCCGCGTGGGAATCGTTGCCGCGCGTCGCTCGACGGCGCTGCGATTCACGCGGATGGCGCGTACGATATCGAGGTCGAGCGACGTGCCCGGATTGCGCTCGACGTGATCGGCGGGAAGCGGGCGCGGCTTGCTGACGAGGGTGAGATTTGGCTTCGCGGTCATCGGTCCGCTCGGAACGAAGGGGGGACCGCTGCAATGTACCGCCCGTCACGCCTACCGGGGAGGCAAAACCAGCTACGCGCGCCGCTTACGACTTTGGCTTACCATCCGAATCCACGATCACGATCGGGCCGAGATTTGCCGCGCGTAGCGCGGGCTCGATCACCTTGCGATCGCCCGAGACCACCACGATCAGGTGATCGGTGTCGATGACTCGCCGCGCCGCCGCGACAACATCCGATACCGGCATCGACCCGAGCTGTGCCGTCCAGTCGTTGAAGTATTTTGGCGACAGACCGTCGCGAACGAGCTCGACGAGTCGCGCGGCGACCGAATCCGGCCCGTCGAAGCGCGCCGGCAGGCCACCCATCCTCGCTCGCCGTCCCGCGTCCACCTCGGCCGCGGTCGGTGGCTGCGTGTCGCGAAGGGCTCGGAGCAGACCGAACCAGCTTATGAGAACGCTGTCCACCTTCCGAGGGTCGACAACCGCACTGCCGACGAACGCCGACGGTTGCGTCGGGCGTCGCCATGTGAGACCGATGGCGCCGGAATACATCAACGGGCGCTTGTCGCGGAGCTCCTGCTGCAGCCGCGCCGTTGCCACCGCGCCGAGCAGCTCGGCCGACGCGGCTTCCTCGGCGGAACGCCGCGGTCCTGCCACCCCGACGTAGACGTACGCCTGTTGCGCCGGCACGTCGATAAGCTGAATTGCGGTCGCTGAGGGCGCGAGCGATGTCGGCGACTCGCGAGCGCCATCGTCCCCGGATCGCGATTTCGGTTCCCATTGGCCAAACACGCGGCGAGCCTCGGCCAACGCCGCACTCCGGGTGATGTCGCCGACGATGACCAGCGTCGTCGCGCGTGGCGAGATGAACTGATCGTAAAAGCGCTGCACGTCGCCGCGCGTGATCGAGCGCACGCTGCCTTCCGTCGGAACCAACGAGCGCGTGTACGGATCGTCCGCGCCGTAGAGTTGGCGATAGAACAGATGCCGCGGCGCGGAAGACGGTGTTTGCGCTATCCGCCGCGCTGCCGCCATTTGAACGGCCTTGCGACGCTCGACCGCTGCTGAATCCAATCCCGGATCGGTGAGCATCTGCCCGAGAATTGTGAGTGCCGCGCCGAAGGAGACCGTCGTCGTCGTGAAGCTGGTCGGCGTAATCATCGTTCCGATGGAAGCGCTCGCGGCGGCGAGGGCGTCGGCGCCGAGCGTCGCCGACGCCTCGCGCATCGCACCCATGGTCACGGCAAAAAGCCCTTCCTTGCCGGTCGGATCGAGTGTCGAGTCCGCGCCAACGACGACGCGCACCGCGACGACGGGAATGGAGTGATCCTCGACGATTCGGAGGCCGAGGCCGTTCGAGAGCTTGTCGCTGACGACCGAAGGTATTCGAAAGGGCGGCGCGGGCTCGACGGTCGGCCGACGCGACCGATCGACGCCCTGACCGTGGACAACGGATGCAACACCGGTCAACAGCACCGACGCCAATGAAAGTTTTCTCATGGACGTGGCGCCCGCGACGGCGTGACATTGACGAACGGCAGCTCGGGCTTGCTGACGGCACCGAGCTGGCCAGCTTGAACGAGACTCATTACGACCCGGCTCGACGTGAGATACTTGGCGGCGGCGCGCTGTACGTCCGACGGCGTGACTTGGCGTGCGGCGTTGGCCTGAGCGGCGTAAAACGCTGGATCGCCCGCGAAGAGCTGATCCTGCCCCAACGTACCAGCGCGCGCGAGTTTTGACTGGAGGGAAGTCGTCGCGGTCACGGCGTTCGCGGCGTTGAACCGCGCCAGTTCCTCCGCCGTCGGCGGAGCATTGGCCAGTCCCGCGATCACGCTGTCGACCAGCGATTCGACCGTCGAGAGCGAGGCGCCAGGTCGCGGGAAAACCGCAATCTCGAAGACGCCGGAGCTCTCGAAATCGTAGTGGGTCGCCGAGACACCGACCGCCAATTGCCGGTCGTCGACGAGCAGCCGGGAAAGGCGGCCGAATCGATTTGCCGACAGCAGTGACGCGAGCGCCATCAGTGCCGTGCGGTCCTCACTCGAGTAGGCGGCGCCGATCCAGTCGATATGCAGTTGAGGTTGCACGGCGCGACGGTCCTCGAGCACCAGGCGACGCTCGCCGCGCTGGGCTTGAGGCACTTGTTGCTTCCGACCGACCGCAGTCCCGGCGGGAATCGACGCGAAATACCGGTCGACCCACGCCCGAACGCGCTGCGCGTCGAAGTCGCCGCTCAGTGAAAGCACCGCGTTGTGCGGCGCGTAGAAGGGCAGGCAAGCGGCGCGCACTTCGGCGACTGTGAGATTGGCCAAGTCCGCGCCGGCGACGGCCGTTTCGATGTGATAGGGATGGCCCTCCGGAAAGAGCGCCGCCAAGGTCAGCTCCCGCGAAACGCCGAACGTTGCATTCTCGACGTTCTGCTGCCGCTCCTGTCCGACCACTCCGCGAATTGCACCTAATCGCTCGGGCGTGAGCCGGCTGAAGGGCGCAGCCATCCGATCCGATTCGGCCCACAGCGCGGTCTCGAGCTGATTTGGCGGCACGACGACATAGAAGCTCGTGAGATCATCGGTCGTCTCGGCCCGCGCGGAAGTGCCGCCGATCGAACGATAGAACGGTTGCAGCGGCTGATCGACGTTGGGCGAGCCGAGGGCGATTGCATGCTCGCACAGATGCGTGATGCCGCGCTGTCCCGGCGGATCGTCCTTCGCGCCGACGTGGTAGGTGACGTTGACCGCGACGAGCGGCGTTGCGCGATCGACGTTGAAGATCACCGTCATCCCGTTCGGCAGAGCGTATCGCGAGAAGTCGAGCGGCCGGACCGCCTGCTGCCCCTTCGACGCTGACGCGCCGGCGAGTTGCAGTAGACAGATCATCGGCAGAAGTCCGCGCATCGGCGAACTCAACGCTCGGCTCATGGGGGCAAACGGGACGGCGGTGGTGGAACAACGTCGTTCCTGCCGCGCGTGGCGACAGCAACTCTCCTTGAATGGTAAAACAGGCGGCGGCGTCGCCGTATTCCGCGGGATTTGGCGCGTAGAGTCGCCGTCCAAGTTGTCGGACAACGCGCGTCCCCACCATGTGACAAGCATCACGAACCGGGAAGCGACGCTGTAAGCCGCTGTTCGGGCCGATTGCGTTGCGTCGCAAATAGATAGCGAAGTCGGAACGGCCCGACCGAAGCAGGGCACGTCCTCTGCGCTCGCGTGGCTTTGCGGCGTACGCGCGCCGCACACTCACCCCACCCGTGAGGTCATGATGTCACTCATTCGCCTCGCACCCGCGACGCTCCTGGCGCTCGGTCTCGCTTCGTCGGCGGCCGCGCAGGATTCCACGTCTTGCACCTGCACCACGGTGCACGTTTCGAAGCCGTCTGAGTTCGCGCTACGCAGCGCCGGAACGATCACCTTCATCCAAAGCCGGCCGCAGGGCAGCCTCGGCCAGAACATCGCCCGCGGCTATGGCGTCGACGGGGCCTACCTCTTCCGCCTCGACCACCAAGGATGGTTTTCACTGCGCCTCGGCGCCGGCATCGTCGACTACGGTCATGAGGCCCAGCATGTGCCGCTGAGCCCGACGATTGGCCGCGTTCAAGTAAAGATCAAAACGACCAACTATCTGTCGCAGCTCACGGTCGGACCGCAGCTCACGTGGCCGCGCGGACTCTTTCGGCCTTATGTGAATGCCGGAATCGGCGGGCAGGTCTTCTGGACCGAGAGCGCCGTGGAAGACGTCGGCTCCGACGACTCGAGCGACCTGTCCACCACTAACCAGTCGGACTGGACCAGCGCTTGGACGTTGGGCACCGGGGTCTACGTGCCGGTGTCACGCGGCGTCTCGATCGACGCCGGGGTTCAGTTCGTCCAGGGCGGCCGCGCGCAGTATCTCAAGCCGGGAAGCATTCACGACCTTGGCAACCAGATCGTAATCACGCCGCTCGAGAGCGCCGACACGCACGTCGCGCTCGTCCGTCTCGGAATACGGATTGGCCTATGATGTTCGATCATCTCAAGCTGGCGATCGCGGTAGTACTGCGACCGACCGTCTACGCCGGAACACTCACAGACGAAGAACGCGCCGCCTTGGCGGCGGCGCGTCCATTCGGGCGTCCGGCAGGCGGGGCGACATCGATCGCCGCGTCCGCCCCCGACCGGGCCTACGCTTCCCAGCTCAGCGACGGCTTGCCGAAGTGACCGTAGTTCGTCGTCTGACGGTACAGGGGGCGACGGAGCTGTAGCCGCTCGATCATCGCCGCCGGCCGATAGTCGAAGCCGCGCACGAATTCTTCAGCGGCGCGCCAGTCACCCGTCCCAAAGGTGTCGACGCGAACCGACACCGGTTCCGCTCGTCCGATCGCGTACGCCACCTGAATTTCGGCGCGATCGGCAAAGCCTTGCTTCACGACCTGTCGCGCCACGAACCGGCCGAAGTACGCGCCGCTGCGATCGACCTTCGACGGATCCTTGCCGCTGAACGCGCCGCCGCCGTGCCGGCCCATGCCGCCGTACGTGTCGACGATGATCTTGCGACCGGTAACGCCGCAGTCGGCGGACGGTCCGCCTTCGATGAACTGCCCCGTCGGATTCACCAGCACCTCGACGTGCGGCCCGAACCAGGAGCCGAGTACTTCGGGGCAGAGGCAGCTCGCGACGTAGTCGCGAATCTCGTCCTGCGGGACGTCGGCGGTGTGCTGCGTCGAAACAAGCACCGTCTCGACACGGATCGGCTTGTGGTCCTCGTACCGCACGCTCACCTGCGTTTTCGAGTCGGGCCGAAGCCAGTTCCGCTCGTCGCGCTTTCTCGCCGTCGCCAAACGCTGCGACAAGCGATGCGCGAGCTGCACGGGGAGCGGCATGAGCTCGGGCGTCTCGTTCGTGGCGTAACCGAACATGATGCCCTGATCACCGGCGCCGCCGGTATCGACGCCCATCGCGATGTCACCCGACTGCTTGCTGATGAACTGAATGACGTTCACGCCGTCCGCGTTGAACGACTCCTTCGGATCCGTGTAGCCGATCTCGCGAATCGCTCCTCGCGCGACGGCCTCGTAGTCGACCGTCGTCTTCGACGTGATCTCGCCAGCGAGCACCACCTGCCCGCTCTTGCAGAGTACCTCGCAGGCGACGCGGCTGTTTGCGTCTCCCGCGAGATGGGCATCAAGAATCGAATCGGCGATGTAATCGCACACCTTGTCCGGATGGCCTTCACTCACCGATTCGGATGAAAACGTATAGGAGCTCATCGTGGTCCTCGCGCGAACAGCGCAAAAAAAGGCCCCCGACTTTCGTCGCGGGGCCACTTGGCAACACGACTTAGACGGGATGAACCGGAGCATCTGCAGCACCCGGCGCGCGGCCCGTCAAATCGGGGAAATCACCGCGCTCGTCCAAGCTATCTGCCCTCTCTATAAGGTCAAGCGGCAGTTGTGGCCGGGCTTGGTGACCGGGAGCCGGCGCGCCCGGTTTGGCCCGACGAGGGCAGTTCAAATGACCGAAGTGTAGGAGTCTTGATGATCTCTCGTCGTCGATTGATTGCGCCGGCACTCGCTTTGGTCGTCGCGGGCGTCGCCTGTAGCGACTCCACGCAGCCCGATCCGGGCGCGCCGCGACCCGCGCTGACGCAGCTTCCGCGCGCGCTTACGCCCAACGAGCAAAAAATTTTGACAGCCGCGAACGCGTACTCCTTCGCCCTTTGGCGGACGATCAACGACTCGCTGCCCGCCGACAACGTGTTCGTCTCGCCCCTGAGCGCGTCGTTCGCGCTCGGCATGACGATGAATGGCGCGAACGGAACCACCTTCGACGAGATGCGGTCCGCGTTGCAGTTCGGCAACATCGACCTCACCGCGATCGACAGCGGTTACAAATCTCTCATCGCGCTGCTGACGTCGCTCGATCCGTCCACCACGATGCAGATCGCCAACGCGATCTTCTATAGCCAGACTTTCCCGTTCAACTCGACCTTCACGCAGACCGTGGCGACGTATTTCGACGCCGAGGTCAAGCCGCGCGATTTCCACGACCTCCAAGGAACGCTGACCGCGGTCAACGACTGGGCGTCGTCGAAGACGAACGGCCGCATCCCCAAGGTGCTCGACTCGGTCGATCCGTCCGCGGTCATGTACCTGCTCAACGCCATCTACTTCAAGGGTTCGTGGCGCGAGCGATTCGATCCGGCCGAAACACGAGACGCCAGCTTTCATGCGGTAGGCGGTGATCAGTCCGCCAAGCTGATGCATCGGCAAGGCAAGACCCTCTACGCCGAGACGAGCGACTATCAGGCCGTCGATCTTCCGTACGGAGATTCCGCTTTCACCATGAGCGTGGTTCTCCCCAAGGATGGGCGGAACGTCGAGTCCGTCGCCGCGTCGCTCACGCCGGCCGCATGGCAGTCGCTCAGTGGATCGTTCGCGCCACGCGAGGTGGATCTCTCGCTGCCGAGGGTCACGCTCTCATGGAAACGCGATCTGCGGGGCAACATGAAAGCGCTCGGCATGCGTGCGGCGTTTTTCGACGGCGCGGATTTCACGCGGATGTCGTCGCTCGGGAACCACCTGTTCATGTCGCTGCTTCAGCAGAACACGTTCGTCTCGATCGACGAAACCGGAACGGAAGCGGCCGCGGTGACTGTCGGCGGGATTTCAGTGACGTCGGCGCCGGTGGTGACCACGGTGCGCATCGATCGGCCGTTCATCTTCGTCATTCGCGAACGGTTGAGCGGAACCGTGCTCTTCATGGGGAAGATCGTCCGACTCGGCTAATCCTAGGGCACAGTCACGAGGCCGAAGCTCGCATCCGGGCTCGCGTCGGCGCGAGGCAGGTTCGAGGGAACGGTCCACGGTCCGCCGTCGACGCGGATCGACACCCGATGCAAGCCTGACGTAATCGGCCGGCCCCCGCCTCCCGCGACGCGCCATACTCCCCCGGCGCGCTCGAGCTTGATCGGCTGCCACTCGGTGAAATCGGCCATCAGTTCTACGGTTGCCGCGTTGGGCGCCGTAATCTCGATCTCGACGCGCTCCGCATTGATGCGCGTCACGGCGAGGCGCGGCAGCGATCTGTCCGGCGTGCGGTGAGCGAGCGAGAAATGCGCGCTTGGCGACAACCGGAGCGAAACACCGGCCCAAGTTGTACGCGGCGTCCCCCGCACGTAGTCGGCGAGTGTTCTTCCCGCGGTCAGAACCAAGGCGGCGTGCGGCGCGAACCAAGCCGTCCCGTCGACCAGTTGCCAAGAATCGACGTCGGGACCGCCGCTCGATTGAAAGCGGAACCCGCCGCTAATGCCAAGCGACAGCGCGCCCGCCTCATGCCGCCAGCCGCCCGCCGCATCCGCGTAGGAGACAGCGCTCGGCGCGAAAGCTTTCGGCGGACTGGTGTGCGTCCAACCGAAGCTCGCGACGAATCGCTCGGGCCCCAGCATCCACCAGCCGTCGCCGAGTGCGCGCTGCACACCTCCGGTGTGTCCGCCGGTCACCGAGGCCCCTCCACCCAATCCGAGCGCCGCGCCGCGCAGCCCCGATCCGAGACGAGCGCGCGCTGCTCCCTCGGCACTCGTCGTCGGCAGCGCCGACGTCTGCGCATAATTGCTGGCCGCGACGTCGAGCTGCCACCATGGGGACGGTGAGTTGCCGATGAGCGATCCGAACAGCGCCGCTTGTCCGGTCCAGCGTGATTCGGTCTGTCGCGAGGCCAGCGCCGTCGCGCGCAACTGGCCGCGCTCGCCGAGCCAGTCAATGGTCGCGCCGCCCGAGAACGAGTTGCCGCTGGGGACGTTCGCCTGGCGCAGACGAGATGCACCGATCTCCAGGCTACTCTCGACTTGCGCGCCGAGGAACCCGGACGACGCCAGCGAGCCGAGCTGGCAGATGAAATAGGAAAAGAGCCGGGCTCGGCGCATGCCACCAAAATATGCGCGATGCCCGGCCGAGGTTCCGCCTCGCTACGGTTTCTTCGGGCCGGTCGGGGAGGATGATAAGCCCAGATTGTCCGCGTTGGCGGCGGACGCGGGCATGGGTGCCAGGAATGGATTGAGGTTCTTGTAACGCAGGTTGGCGGCGTCGAGGGCCGCGGCGCCGAGCAATCTCACGTCGGCGTCCACGCCGTTCCCCAGCGCTTGGAGCTGTGCCGGCGTGGCTCCCCGACGGAGCATTGCGAGCACGATCTGACCAGCGCGGTCGACGGGGACTCGCGTGACGACAAGCTGCGTGAGCACCGACAACGGAACGGCGATCGGCGCCTTCGGGCTTGCCTTGCTGATTTGCCGCAGGATATCCGTCGGCACGTTGTAGCTCAGCGCTTCTTCGGCGTTCACGATGTCGTTCGGCAGCTCATGTGGCATGATCGAGCGCCGCGCCACCTCGAGCCGGCCCGCGACCGCTCTGGCCGTCTCGACGATTCTTGGTCCCGGCGCGCGAACGAGCACAGCCAGGTTTGCCTTGGCGACGATCTGGCTCGCCGGAAGTCCGGCGGCAACCGCCGATTCGATGATCTGCGACACCTGCCGTGACGTCTCGGCGTCCGGACCGGAAAAGCGCAGCGAGTCCTGCGCAGCGGCGGCGTGCAGTGCGAAGCAGCACGCCACAAGACCTGCGCGACGCACCGGAATCCTCACGGGCGCCCCACATTGCGAATGGAGCCTTCCACCCCGAGATCCGGATCGCGCGCCTTGGGCGCACTTGGATCGAGGACCATAAGCGAGTCATCCACCATGAACGCGTACACGTGCCGGCCCGGCATCATCGGAAGGCTCACCGACCACAGCTCTCCACCCGCGGAACGCTCCATCGGCTTCGCGGAAGGATCCCATCGATTGAAATCTCCGATCAGCGCGACACGCCGCGCGTTCGCCGCCTTGAATATGAATTGCTCGACGATCGGCTCCGACGCGCGATCGGCCGAGAACGCCGCCGGCGTGAGCGACGTCGTCGTGGCTACCCGTGTGGACGGCGGCGAGGTCATCGCGCCGCGAACGACAAATCCGGCAATCGCTGCGGCGGCGACGAGCCCGGCGGCCGCAGAAATGCGACCCCAGCTACGTCCGCGCTCGAGGAAAACCGGCTCGTCCGCCGGCGGGAGCATGCGCGCCGCTGCCGCGGCCGTCGTGATCCTGGCGACGGCGTCGGCCGGCACACTCGGCAGTCGGCGCAGCTCGTCGATCGCCCGGCGCACGACCGGATCGGCGCCGTCCCGGAAGTCGCGCGAGTCCCTCATGGCGCCTCCCGTGAAAGTCGCGCGCGCAGAAAATCGCTCGCTCGTTTGACCCGCATCTTGAGCGCGGACTGGCGGACCCCCGTCATGCGCTCGATTTCGTCGTACGAAAAACCCTCGATGTAATGCAGCAAGAAAATCTCTCGATTGTGTTCCGGCACGTCGGCGAGCGCCTCTCGCACGCTGTCGCCCCACGCGCTGAGCGCGTCGTCGTCGGACCGGCTTTCCGCCGGGATGCGCTCGAGCAGCGCGTCGTCGCTCACGAGGCGCGCGGCGTTACGCTGCGCGACCGAGTTCGCTGTGCGACAGCAATTGCCAAGAATTTGAAAAAGCCAGGATTCGAAACGCTGCCGTTCTTCATATCGCGGCAGCGCTCGATACAACCGAACGAACGCCTCCTGAACCATGTCCTCCGCGTCGTCCGGCTCGACCAGCATCGCGCGCGCGAAGCGTAAGCAGCGCGCGTAATACGCCTGGACGATCTCGGTGAAGGCACCGATATCGCCGAGCTTCGCGCGGCTGATCGCCTTGGCGTCGAGACCGGCAGTCTGAGCAGGGTGTGGCAGAAGAAGACTCGACAGGATGCGCCTCGAGGGGCTGTCACTTGGCGTAACCGCGCCCCCGGCTTGCGGGTCACCCCAAATCTATGAACTTCGGGCCGCCTGGAGTTCACATTGTTCGCCTAAAGTCCACCTGCACTTATTTTTTTCGGTCTGCTTTCTGCACTTCTCCGCGCAAGTAGCCGGTGCGCGGGGGGCGGGGGTGAATCCACAAGGGTCGTCAGCGGAATTCGTCGGAAGCAGTGACACGCACGGAGTGCCGCAGACGAGCGGTGTGCGCAAACCGGTGGTCGTGCTCGCCGAGGACAACGACGATGCCCGCCGCGTTTACGGGCTGGTCCTTCGACACTTTGGGTACCATGTGGAGGAGGCTTCCACAGGCCATGACGCCGTCCGGCTCGCCCGCACGGTGCACCCAAACCTCGTTCTCATGGACATCGGACTGCCAGGACTCGACGGATGGCAGGCGAGCCGCGTGCTCAAATCCGATCCACTCACCCGCGGCATTCCGCTCGTCGCCTTCTCGGCGCGCGTGGACTCGTCGGCGGACCTCGGAGAGCGCGCGTCGTTCGACGGCTTTATCCGAAAGCCCGTCAGCCCGTCGGATTTGGCGCGCCGGGTTGGCGCGTACCTCGAGCTCGTCGAACCCAGTAGCCAAGTCGCCAAGTAGCCGAGTCGCCGAGTCGCCGAGTCGCCGAGTCGCCGGCTCCTAAACCGCGTCCGACAAGCTCGTGAAGTTGAAGTCGCGGACCTTGATCGCGGGCATCACCACGTCGCCGCCCGCCTCCGTCCCCGCCACGCGGACCGCGCGTCCGATTCCGTCGAGGTTGTTGAGCATGAAGAGCGGCGATTCGTTGAATCGCATGTTCTTCACCGCCTTCGTGATCTTGCCGTCCTCGATCAGAAACGTTCCGTCGCGCGTGAGTCCGGTGTAGAGCACCGTTCGCGGATCGACTTGGCGCAGGTACCAGAGCCGCGTGACGAGCACGCCGCGCGGCGTCGAGCGAATCAGATCTTCCGTGGTCGGCGTGCTTCCCTGGAATTTCACCGCGTTCGTTCCCGCATCCGGTTCCTTGTTCTGCTTCTGCGCCCAGAAGCGCGAGTAGGTGAGCTTCTTGAGCACGCCCTTGTCGATCCACACCTGACGATGCGCGGCCATACCCTGGCCGTCGAAGGCGTTGCTCAAGAGTTGCGGGTCGGTCGGATCCGAGAAGAGCGTGACGCGCTCGTCGACGATTTTCTCACCGAGCTTCGTCCCTCCGCCCTGCTTCGAGAATGGACTGCGGCCTTCGTCGGCCGAGCGTGCGTCGAGGGAGAAGGCGAGCAGCTGCACGAGATCGCCGACCGCCTGCGGCTCGAGAATCACGGTGTAGCGACCGGGTTCGATCGCGACCGGATTGCGCGACAGTCGCGCCTTCTGGATGGCACGCTGTGCGACGTCCTTCACGTCGAGCTGCGCCCAGTCCGGATGATCCGCCCCTGCCCAGCCGGATCCGGTGCCGTCGGTGGTGCGAACGGTGAGCGTGTAGTTCGCCGACGTGCTGGCCTGATAGCCGAACAGTCCTTTGTTGTTGCCCACAGCTCCGGCGCCGATTCCGGTTTGGAGGAAGCCCGCGGCCTTGAGATCGCCCGCCGTTTTGCACGGCACGATCGCCATCTGCGCCGCCTCGGCACGGCCTTCCGGCCCCAGCTTCGCCGTTGCGTCGAAGTAGCTGTTCACGCTGTCATACTGCTGCGGGCCCAATGGCGGCATCGCTTCCGGATCGTCGGGCGCGAGATGCGCCAGCGACTCGGATTGTCGCACGGCGCGCTCGAGGCCTTCGTCGGAGAGATCGTTCGTCTGGGTCACCGCGTGCTTGGGGCCGAACGAGCTTTGGATCGCGACGTTCGCCGTCGAAACTCCACCGGCCGTCGAGATGCGGTTGTCGGCGAAGCGGATGTTGGCCGTGTAACCGCCGCCGACGTTCACCTGCACGGCGTCGGCTTTCGACATCTTTAACACGCGCTCGACGAGCGCCTGTGCCTGTTCGCGGGTCAGCACACGCGGGTCGGCGGGAACATTCCGAGAGCGCATCAGGCCTTCCTCCCGGTGTTGATCACATTCGCGTTGCGGAAGCGCGCCGGCACGCAACCGTGGCTCACCGATCCGATCTGCCCGGGCTGGCCTTTTCCGTCGAAGAAGCTCGCGCCCATCATGTAGCTCGATTTCCCGCCGATCATGTCCATCGAGTTCCAGAAGTCCGGCGTTTTCATCTGGTACGCGACGTCCTTCAACATCCCGTTGAGCTTTCCGCCCTTGATCTCGTAGAACACCTGGCCGCCGAATTGCGCGTTGTAGCGCTGCTGATCGATCGAGAACGAGCCATCGCCGATGATCGCGATGCCGCGGTCCGTCGCCGCGATGACGTCATCCCAGCTGGTGTCTTTCTCGCCGGGCAAGAGCGACACGTTGGGCATGCGCTGGAACTGCACGCTGCTCCAGTTGTCGGCGTTGCAGCACCCGTGCGACTTGACCGGCATTCCGTTCTTCTTGTAATACCACTCCAGCCACGGCGCTTGCTCGCGGCTCGTCTGATAGTCGCTGAAAATCCCGTTCTTGATGATGAGGAACGACTCCGCCTGCACGCCGTCGTCGTCCCACCCGATCGTTCCGCAGCCGCCTTCCTGCGTTCGATCGCCCTGAATGTTCATGATCTCGGGACCGTACTTGAGCGTGCCGAGCACTTTCTCCGGCGGCGACACGAAGCTCGTGCCCGCGTAGTTGGCCTCGTACCCCATCGCTCGATCCAACTCGGTAGGATGCCCTATCGACTCGTGAATCGTGAGCCAGAGGTGCGACGGATGGAGCACGAGATCGTACCGGCCCACTTCCACCGGTTTGGCTTTGAGCTTCTCCGCCGCCTCCTCGCCCCACTTCCGCGCGTTGCCGACGAGATCCGCCGCAAGAATGAACTCCCAGCCGCGTCCCGCGGGCTGCACGGTGTTGCTCCGCGATTGGAAATCGCTGAAGTCGGGCGATACCGCGGTCGCCGTGAACGGCACCCAGCTGCGAATAACCGTCTGGGTGATGACGGAGCCGTCGGTGTTGGCGTAGTTGCGGTCTTCGCGAATGAAGAAAAGGAAGCTGTTCACGAATTTGACGTTCGGAACCTTCATCGCTTCCGTATTCGCGTCGATCAGCAGCTGCGCCTTTTGCTCCACCGGGATCGTGAAGGGATCCACCGTGTAGGAGCTTTTCCATGTCGCGTTTGAGAACGCGGGCGCCGGCGCGAGCACGACAGGCGCCGCCCCGGGGATTCGATTCGCTTTTGCGATCGCCGCCGCTTCACGCGCCGCCGCGGCGACGCCGTCGCGCGTCAACGTTTGCGACGCCGCGAATCCCCACGCGCCGTTCACCAACGCGCGCACACCGATACCGATCGAATCGGTGTCCCCCACTTGCACGATTTGTTTCTCGCGCGTGCCCACGAAGTTCTGCCGATATCGCCCGATGCGGGCATCGGCCCACGAAGCGCCGGCGCCCTTCGCCGCGCTGAGCGCGTCCGCCAATAATTCCTTGATCGGCAGCTCCTCGAACGTCCCCACGCCGCGCGGATAGACCGGTTGCGCCGCGAGCGCGCGAGAAAAAACAGGAGATAGCGCCGAGTTCGCGGCCGCGATCGCCGCGGCGACGCCGGTGTTCTTGAGAAACTCTCGCCTGCTGGTCATTGGTGTGCCTGGGCTGAGTGAGCGGGCCCCAGTCTGTTGCCGGCCATCATCGGAAACTGGCAGCGGTGTCCGTCGCCGAGCAACGTCTATAGTTGACGCGTGGTGTTTAGGAACTGTACGGACCGCGGGATATCTTTCGACCGGTGCCGGTATTCCTGGCGAGCATCGCCGCGGCCCTCTCGTCCTCCCATCAGGACGCGATCTTGTCCGTTACATCCGCTACCTCGGAATGCCGGCGTCGTCGCGACTGAATTCTCTATCCTTTATTACGCGCTAGCCGTATGGCGTCGCAAGCCGTTTGCTCCGGCCCGAGCGCGCGCCTCCTCAAACCACAGAAAGAACGGTCTACTCGCCCTCTTGTACACAGTATTGGCGACCGCCGTCATCGAGCTCGCCGCACTCGAATTCCTTCTCCGCGCGCTTCACCCCGTCGCCGCTCACACCTTTCTTGTCGTCGACGCGTTCGCGGTCCTATGGATTCTCGGATACGCCCGGGCGGGCGATGATGCGTCAGCCGAACGTGCCGATTACCCTGACCCAACCGCTCGTCGCCACCGGCGCGTACGGCACGACGCGCACGGTCACAGAGGTCGGTTTCGCCGGAGACGATCCGAGCACTTTCTCACTTGCTCTCGCGCAAGCACCAGCGTAAGGTTGCGCCATAGCGTGTAACGCTGGTGTAACGCTGCTCCGAGTCGTGCACGACGCCCGCGCAACCGACCGCGAACCCACCCGTCGCGCACGATTCACATTTGCTCACCGCCGCTCCACCATAGCGGCCTTGGCTTCCCCGCTCAGGAAGGGGTCTCATGATCGCATCGATGTTTCGATCGACTCGCCGAACATTAGTTCGCGCGAGGCACACCCGCATTCCGCAGTCGCTGTTCGGCGTCTTCGTTGCGGGATTGACGCTCGCGATGGCGCCACACGCGGCTCGCGCCCAGGATAATTCCGTTTCCGGCCGCGTCGTCGCGGCGGGATCGAATGAGGGGCTCGCCGGCGCACAGATCACCGTGAGCGGCGGCACGCAACGCGCCGCCTCCGACGCCGATGGACGCTTCCGCATCACCGGCCTGACCGGCACCGATGTCCGGCTCGACGTCCGACGCATCGGCTACCGCACCGTCCAGGTGCCGGCGCGCGTCGGCGCGACGAACCTCATCGTCTCGCTGACCAGCAATCCCACCAGCCTCGAGGCGGTCGTCGTCACCGGCACCGTCGGCGCGTCGCAAAAGCGCGAGATCGGAAACGCGATCGGCACGATCAACGCCTCCGAAGTCGTCGCGACGGCGCCCGTCATCAACATGCAGGGGCTGCTCAACGGCCGCTCGCCGAGCATTGTCGTCATGCCGACGTCGGGTCAGGTCGGCACCGGCTCGCAGATCCGCATCCGCGGACAGGGCAGCCTCTCGCTCGGCAACTACCCGCTCATCTTCGTCGACGGCGTTCGCGTCAACAACGATCCGGCGACCGGACCGGTCAGCCAGGCGTTCGGCTCGTCGCCGATCTCGCGCCTCAACGACTTCAACCCCGACGACATCGAGTCGATCGAAGTGCTCAAGGGACCGAGCGCCTCGACGCTCTACGGCACCGAAGCGGCGAACGGCGTGATCAACATCATCACGAAGAAGGGCGTGAGCACCGTGCCGCGCTGGAACGTGACGTCGCGCCAGGGCTGGAACTACTTCGCCGATTATCGTTCACGCTTCCCGGTGAACTACGGCGCGCGTCGTCTGGCGACGGATGCGCCGTCGGCGAGTCCGTCCGGCCCCGTCGAGGCGGTCAACTTCGATTCGCTCCTCGTCGGCGCCTGCGGCGATTCGATCGCCACGCGCATCGGCAAGAAGTGCGACATCTTCCGCACCGGCCGCCATCAGGAGACGGATGTCGCCGTGTCGGGCGCGGCGGGTCTGCTCAACTACTACGCGAGCGGCAATCTCCTCAACGACCAGGGCGCCGAACCGCGCAGCAGCCGCGTGAACTACAGCGGCCGCATGAATCTTTCGATCTCGCCGTCCAAGACGGTCACGATCGGCGCCAACGTCGGCTACGTCACCGGCCCGACGAACCTTCCGTGCGACGCCGGCTGCGGCGGCTACACGTGGACGACGCTCTCCGCGACGCCGAACAACTACAACCTCTCCAACCGTCACGGCTTCCACAGCAGCCTGCCCTACCAGTACGATCAGACGGTCGTGCTGTGGCAGGACGTGGATCGTACGACGGCGAGCGTTCGCATCGAGCATCAGCCGACGTCGTGGCTGTCGCAGCGTTTGACGCTCGGCGGCGACGTGACGCGCGAAGGCAACAACGAATACGATCCGCGCGTCGACTCGCTCCAGTCGCTCGGCTTCCGCGACATCAACGAGCGTGACGTCGTCGATCGCTCGCTCGACTACTCGGCAACGGCGACCTGGAATTACAACCCGACGTTCCGTTTCACGACGTCCGTCGGCGCGCAGTACTTCACCGAGAGCATCCACTCGGTCGACGCCAGCGGCTCGGTCTTCCCGACGCCCGGCCTCAAGTCGGTGACGTCGACGGTGAACCGTAACTCGCCGAGCGAAGGCTTCAGCGATAACAAGACGCTCGGCATTTTCGGGCAGGAAGCGATCGGCTGGCGCGATCGCATGTTCGTCACGCTCGCCCTGCGCTCGGACGATCACAGCGCGTTCGGCGCGAACTTCAATCGCGTGCTCTTCCCCAAGGCGTCGTTGAGCTGGGTGCTGAGCGACGAGCCCTGGTTCCATGTACCGTTCGTCGGCAGCAACTTGGGCGAGCTCCGCTTCCGTACAGCGTACGGTCAGTCGGGTAAGGCGCCGGTCGCGTATTCGTCGATCAAGACGTACTCGCCGACGGCCGGTCCGGCCGATGCCGCCGCCGTCACGCCGAACACGATCGGCAATCCGAACCTCGGTCCGGAGCGCGGCAAGGAGCTCGAGATGGGTTTCGACGCGAGTGGCTACAACGACCGCGTCGGTATCGAATTCACCTATTACAACAAGAAGACGATCGACGCGATCCTCGACAAGATCGTCGCGCCATCGTCCGGACAGGCCGGCACGCAACCGATCAACATCGCCGGCATCCTCAACCACGGCTTCGAGCTGACGCTACGCGGCACGCCGTTGCGCCGTCAGAACCTCAGCCTCGACCTTTCCGGCGAGTTCTCGACGAACGACAACGAAGTCACCGACATCGGTATCCCGGGCCAGTACTTCGTCGTCGCCGGCACGTTCGCGCGGCATCAGGTCGGGTATCCGGTATTCGGCTGGTTCGAGAAGCGCGTCGTCTCGACGAGCATCGACCGCAATCCGGCGAGCAAGACGTTCGGCGTCGCGACGAATCCGATGTGCTCGGATACGATCCCGGGATCGCACGGCAAGGAAGGCGGCGCGCCGCGTCTCTGCGCCGGTGCGGACGGTCGCTACGGCACGTCCGACGATGCGCCGTCGGTGTACCTGGGTCGCTCCATTCCGCCACGCGAACTGTCGTTCAGCGGCACGCTCGGCCTCTTCAAGCGCTTCCACGTCACCTCGATGGTCGACGTGAAGAACGGCGCCAAGAAGCTCGACGGTAACACGCGCGTCCGCTGCGGCATCTTCGGCCGCTGCCAGGAGAACTTCCCGGCGACGTTCGGCGCGTCGATCGACTCGATCCGCGCGGTCCAATCGCAGTCGAGCAGCAACCTCGTCGACTTCCTCGTGGCGCCGAACAACTACGCCCGCTGGCGCGAGCTCACGGTCACGTTCGACGTTCCCGAGCGCTTCTCGCAGAAGCTCAACGCCTCGCGCGCCACGCTCGCCGTCTCCGGCCGCAACCTCGGCATGACGACGAATTATCAAGGGTTCGAACCCGAGGCGATGTTCCTCGGCGGCACGCGCGGTGGTAACACGTCGTGGGAGCAAACAACGTTGCCCCAACTCAGAACGTGGATCGTCTCACTCAATCTGAACTTCTGAGGATAGCGCACACATGACACGCATCTCTGAAACGATCATGCGAGCGCTCGCCGTCACCGCGGTGCTCGGAACTGTGACCATCGTCGGCTGCGACCTCGGCAAGACACTCGAGGTCCAACCGGCCAACCTCATCCCCGCCGTCACCCTCGAGACGCCGGAAAACGCGGCCCTCTTGGTCGCCGGCGCGGCCGGTGATTACGACTGCGCCTTCAATTCCTTCGTCGTCGTGGGTGGGCTCATCGGCGAGGAGCTCGAGGACGCCCTCCAGACGGCCGATCGCTGGCCCTACGACCAGCGCAGCGTGGCCGCAAACCAAGCTCGCTACTCACAAAACGGGTGCACCGCGCTCGGGCTCTATCAGCCGCTGCAGGCGGCTCGAGTGTCGGCCAGCAACGTTCGGCGGTTGCTCGAGGGCTGGACGGACCTTCAAGTACCGAACCGTCAACTCAGCATCGCGCGCATGGCTGCGTACGAAGGCTGGAGCAAGCTGCTGATCGCCGAAGCCTTCTGCTCGACCGTGTTCTCGACGGTGAAGGGCGAGGAGATCGACTTTGGCACCGAGATCTCGCGCGCGCAGGCGCTCGACTCGGCCATCGCTACGTTGACCACCGCCATTTCGACGGCGCAATCGGTCGGCGGCGCGGCGGCGGACAGCATTCGGTACTTCTCGCTCGTCGGCCGCGCTCGCGCCTATCAGGACAAGGGCGACATGGTGCACGCGCGGGCTGACGCCATCGTCGTGCCCGCGGCGTTCGTCTGGAACGTGACCGCGTCCAACACCAACACCCGCCGGCAGAATCGCATCTTCCAGGAGAGCAACCCGGCGACGACGCCAAGCTCCTCGGTCGGCGCGCGCTACCGTCAGGCGAGCTACACCAGCGATCCGCGCATCAAGGTCCAGAACCTCAACCGCCTCAGCAACGGTACGAATGTGCCGCTCTGGGCGCAGACGAAGTACACCGCGGTCACCTCGTCGATTCCGGCGGCGACCGGCACCGAGATGCAGCTCTTGATCGCGGAAGCCGACATCGCGTCGAATCGCGCCAATACGCTGGCGATCATCGCGACGATGCGCGCCGCGGGAAGCCAGCCGGCGTACACCGGCGCCACGGCAACCGATGACCTGAACGAGATCATCGATCAGCGTCGTCGCGCGTTGTTCCTCACCGGCACGCACCTCGGCGACATCATTCGGTACAACCTGACGGTGACGCCGGCAGCCGGAACCAACACGCCGTGGAACCAGACGTTCGGCCCGGATAAGGGCAGCCAGATGTGTCTGCCGCTGCCGCAGGTGGAGTTCTTGAATAACCCGAAGCTGCATTAGTTCGGTGAGTACGCGCGGCTTTCGCCGCGCTGTTGGTAACATCAACTTCAAGGGGCGCCTCTCGGCGCCCCTTGTCGTTTTGTGCGGCCTTCAGCTCCCGATTCCAATGCGACCGATTTGTCGTCTGGTCTTGTTCTCGGCATCCGTCGTGGGATGCGCCGTCTTTCGTCCGTCGACGGTGGCCGGCCCGAAGAACGCGAACACCCGGCTGGCGCGTTCGATCGATTCGATGATCGGTTCTCGCGACTTCCGGAGCGCGAACTGGGGAATTCTCATCGTCGACCCCGAGCGAGGCGACACACTCTACTCGCACAACGCCGAAAAGTTGTTCATTCCGGCGTCGAACCAGAAGCTCGTCGTGAGCTCGGTGATGCTCGAGCGCTCCGGGCCCGAGTACCGCTACAAGACATTCGTCGTGGCGCAGGGCCGCGTCGCAGACGGGACGCTCGACGGCAACCTCGCCGTCATCGGGCGCGGCGATCCGACGTCGAGCAACCGCATGAAAGGCGACGCGATGCTGCCGCTCCGCGCGATGGCCGATTCCCTCTGGCAGCGTGGAATTCGTCACATCACCGGAGACATCGTCGCGTTCGGCGACGCGATGC
>Ga0310813_10000678_pt1 | contig 20965 bp, 16 predicted proteins | sample YN3metagenome_FD_203086 | JGI IMG/M metagenome (GOLD analysis project Ga0310813, IMG submission 203086) | Soil microbial communities from experimental microcosm in Duke University, North Carolina, United States - YN3 | ecosystem: Engineered > Artificial ecosystem > Soil microcosm > Unclassified...
CCGGGCGATGCCGGTGCCGGCGGAGATCCAGCTCGGCGCGTCGGGCAGCAGCCGCCGCAGCTCGTGGGGCTTCCCCCCGATGCGGAGGCGGACGTAGTCCTTCATGGCGTCGGGGAGCTTGCGCAGCGCGTTCCACAGGGGCTGGGCCTGCTCGCCTTCCATGCAGCCGAGCTTCGGCGCCATGTCGCGCAGCTCGCGGTAGTGGCGGTCGATGACCGGGCGGGTCCCTTCGACGCCCACGATGGCGAGCGCGGCGCCGTCGATGAGGTGCTTGAGGCGGCTGTCGAGCGCCTCGAGCGCAACCGGCCGCAGCTTCGACTCGAAAACCCGCAGGCAGAGCGCATGGGCTTCCACGACCGACGTGCAGGGGAACACGAAGGCGGCGGAGATCTCCGGCTTGGGCCGGAGCTTGAAGCTCGCCTCCGTGACGATGCCGAGGCTGCCGAACGCGCCGACGTGGAGCTTGTGGAGGTCGAAGCCCGTGACGTTCTTCACGACCCGGCCGCCCGAGCGGGTCACGATCCCGTCGGCGCCGATCGAGCGCGTGCCCAGCAGGTGGTCCCGGACGGTCCCGTAGCCGTAGCGCCGGGGCCCCGAGCTGTTGGTCGCCAGGATGCCGCCGATCGTCGCCTCCGAGTAGGGCGGGTCCAGCGGCAGCCACTGGTTCCGCTTCGCCAGCTCCGCCTGGAGCTCGGTGAGCTTGGCGCCCGCCTGGACGGTGACGACGAGGTCTCCCGGCTCGTACGCGGTGATCTTGTTGAGTTTGCGGAGCCCGACCGTGCGCACGTCCGCCGGGCCGGCCGGCCCGTGGTGACGCTTGGTGCCGCTGCCGATCACCTGGATCGGAGCGCCCTCGCGCACGAGGTCGACGAGCTCCTGCTCGCTCTGCGGGGTCGGGACGGGGTCGCTGGCCATGTCGAGGCTACTTTTTCTTGGTCTTGTCGGGTGGAGGCGGCTCCTTGGGGAAGTCGCCGATCTTGGGATTCTCTTTGGAGAGGCGCCGGACTTCCTTTTCCATGAACTCGGGAACCATGTCCGGCTCCTTCGGGGTCGGGCCGAAAACGGCCGGCAGCTGCTGGACCTTCGAGGGCGTGCCGACGCTGATCAGCAGGACCTTGCCGTTGGACATCCGGTAGGTCTTGCCCTCGTACTGGACCTCATAGGTCTTCCCGTTAGCCTTGAACGGCGCCTTGCTCTTTTCAAGGGTCCCGTCGAGGCCGCCTTCGAAGGTGTCCGGCTCCTTGATATCCTTGGAGATCTTGATGTTGGCGGCGACGCCGTCGGCGTTCATGGGATTCGCGGAGTTGGGCACGAAGTAGATGACATAGACCATCTGGCCGCGCGACCAGCCGTAGGTCGCCCACACGGGATCCTTCATCCGGATCGCGCCCGTGCCGGAGAGTCCGGCCGCCGGCGCCTTCGAACAGCCGGGCAGCGCCATCAGCAGGCACGCGACGAGGGCCGCCAGGGTTTTCCGCATACGAACTCCTCTCAATGGCCGATCGGAAGTTTCTTTTTTCCCGGTCCCGGCTCCACGCAGCGGCCGGCCGACGGGACCGCCTTTCCGGGATTGCAAAGCCCGCGCGGGTTGAAGAGGTCCCGGATCTTCCGCATCTCGTCCAGGTCCGCCTCGCCGAAGAAATCGCGCATGAACGCGAGCTTCTCGATGCCGATGCCGTGCTCCCCCGAGAGCCCGCCGCCGACCCGGCAGACGAGCTTCAGGATGTCCTCGCCGGCCTTCCGGACGCGGTCGATCACGCCTTCCTCGCGCTCGTCGTAGAGCACGACGGGGTGGAGGTTGCCGTCGCCCGCATGGAAGACGTTGGCGATGATGACCCGCTGCTCCTTCTCGATGCGGGCGATCTCGTCGAGCACCTCGGGGAGCTTCGTCCGCGGGATGACGCCGTCGTGGGTGTAGTAGTTGGGCGCGAGCCGGCCCAATGCCCCGAAGGCCTGCTTGCGGCCCTTCCAGAGCTTCGCCCGCTCGGCGTCGTCCTTGGCGATGCGGACCGTGCGGACGCCCGTGGCCTTGCAGGCGTCCATGACGGCCGAGGCCTGCAGCTCGAGGTCGTCGACCAGGCCGTCGACCTCGACGAGCAGCGCCGCGGCGGCGTCGTCGGGGAAGCCCGCGTGAATGTACTGCTCCACCGCCCGCATGGTCTTCTGGTCGATCATCTCGATCGCGGCCGGCAGGATGCTGCGCCCGAGGATCTCGGTGACGCCGCGGCAGGCGTCGTTCACCGAGTTGAAGATCGCGAGAATAGTCTTGACGCCCTCGGGGAGGGGCGTGAGGCGGACGAGGATGCGGGTCGCGATCCCGAAGGTCCCCTCGGAGCCGACGAAGACGCCGACCAGGTCATAGCCGGGCGCGTCGGCCGCCGCGTTGCCGAGCATCGCGACGGTGCCGTCGGGCAGGACGACCTCGAGGGCGAGGATGTGGTTGGTCGTCACGCCGTACTTGAGCGTGTGGGGGCCGCCGGAATTTTCGGCGACGTTGCCGCCGATCGTGCAGGCGTACTGGCTCGACGGGTCGGGCGCGTAGTGGAGCCCGTCCGCCGCGACGGCCTTCGACAGGTGCATGTTGACGACTCCCGGCTGCACCCAGGCCTGGCGGTCCAGCACGTCGATCTCGAGGATCTTGTTGAGCCGCGCGGTCGAGATCACCAGGCTGCCCACGGCGACGACGCCGCCCGAGAGGCCGGTGCCGGCGCCCCGGGGGACGAAGGGCACGTTGCACGTGTTGCAGAGCTGGACGATCCGGGACACCTCCGCGGTCGTCTCCGGAAAGGCGACGCCGAGCGGCACCGCCTTGTCGAAGGTCTGCGCGTCGCACTCGTAGGCGAAGAGGTCGTCGGGCTTCGTCACCAGCCGCTCCGGGGGCAGGAAGGCCTGCAGCTCGGCGAGGAGCTTCGCGGTGTCCCCCTTGACCGGCGGGATCTCCTGCTGGGCGATCGGCGTCAGGACCGGGAGGATGGCGCGCTGCTTCACGCGGTCCTCCCGTTGGGGCGGAACGTCTCGAGGTTGCGCGCGAGCTCGCGCTGGGCGCGCTCGACGTCGCCCGCCTTGAGGGCGCGGACGATGGCCAGGTGCTGGTCGTTGGTCTTCCGCATGAGCGCTCCGGTGGGGCGGTGGGGCGGGTGCCGCTCCAGGTCCGCGAAGTAGCGGAGCAGCAGGCCGCGGAAGCTGAGCACGAAGCGGTTGCCCGCGATGCGCCAGAGCTCCTCGTGGAACGCGACGTCGCGCGCGATGCCCTCGCGGATCCCGTCGCGGCCCTTGGAGAGCGGCGGGGTCAGCAGCCGCTCCAGCCGGTCCAGCGCCCCCGGGGTCACCCGCTGGGCGGCCAGCCCGAGGATGGCCGGCTCGAGAAGGCAGCGCAGCTCGTAGAGTTCCGCGCGCTCCTCGTCGGTGCGGATGCGCGGGATGATCTGGTCGAAGTGGGCCGTCGGGTCGAAGGGCAGGACGCGCAGGCCGATCTTGGGGCGCGACTCGACCACCCCCAGGGCCTTGAGGGCCTGGATGGCCTCGCGGACGATGGGCCGGCTCACGCGGAAGCGCCGCGCCAGGGTGTGCTCGGTGGGCAGCCGCCCGCCGGGCGGGATGGACTCCCGCCGGATCATCTCCTCGATTTCCCGCGCTATGCGCCGCGCCTGCATCATCGTTGTTGGCCAACACCAACCTGGTGGCTTTTGGCTAATTGTCTGACAATTAGACTTTCGGGGCCGAGGCGTCAAGCGAAATCGCGGTTGCACATTTATTGCTCAGAAAAACGGGAATTGGGGCAACAAGAAGGACACGCGGGCAATGTAATAGTAGAGGCGGAGCGGTATCGGGTCCCGTACAATTCTTGCGATCATGAAAGCGATTCTGTCGGCGTTTCTCCTGGCGGCGGCCCTCCAAGCGCAGGAGGCGACCCCTCCCAAGGTCGACTTCGTCCGCGACATCCAGCCCATCTTCAAGGCGTCCTGCATCAAGTGCCATGGCGCCGAGAAGCCCAAGGGCCAGTTCCGCCTCGACTCGAAAGCCCTGGCCCTGAAGGGCGGCATCGCCGGCAAGGCCATCCTCCCGGGGAAGGGCGCCGAGAGCCCCCTTGTCCAGGTTCTCCTCGTGAGCGATCCCGACGAGCGCATGCCCCGCAAGGCCGAGGCGCTCCCCAAGGCCCAGATCGATCTCATCCGCACGTGGATCGATCAGGGCGCCGTCTGGCCCGACGCGGCCTCGGTCGACGCCAAGGTCCAGCATCACTGGGCCTACGTGAAGCCCGAGCGGCCACGCCTGCCCAAGGTCCTCAACCCCGATCTGGCGCGCAACGCGATCGATACCTTCCTCCTCGGGCGCCTGGACAAAGAAGGGCTCACGTACTCGCCGGAGGCGTCGAAGGAGACGCTGATCCGCCGCCTGAGCCTCGACCTGACCGGGTTGCCGCCGGACCTGAAGGAGGTCGACGAGTTCGTCGCCGATGCGAGCGCGGGGGCCTACGAGAAGCTCGTCGACCGCCTGATCGCGTCGCCTCATTACGGCGAACGCTGGGCCCGGCCCTGGCTGGACCTCGCCCGCTACGCCGACACCAACGGCTTCAACTTCGACTCGCGCCGCACGATGTGGAAATACCGCGACTGGGTCATCAACGCGCTCAACCGCGACCTGCCCTTCGACCAGTTCAGCATCGAGCAGATCGCGGGCGACCTGCTGCCCGGATCGACCATCGAGCAGAAGATTGCCACCGGGTTCCACCGCAACACCATGACGAACGAGGAAGGCGGCACGGATCCCGACGAGGCCCGCTGGGAAACCCTGATCGACCGTGTCACCACCACCGCCGCGGTCTGGCTCGGCACGACCCTCAACTGCTGCCAGTGCCACAATCACAAGTACGACCCGTTTACCCAGAAGGAGTTCTACCAGTTCCTCGCCTTCTTCGAGAGCTCCGAGGAGCCCAAGATCGAGCTGCTCAGCCCCGAGCAGCAGGCGCACCGCAAGGATCTGCGCGCGCGGATCGCCCACGAGGAGGAGCAGCTCAAGAAGGCGAACCTGCCGGAGCACGTGGCCAAGGCGCTCAAGATCGCCATCGAAAAGAGAAGCAACACGCAGCGGAACGACGTGGTCGTCTTCTGCCGCTCCCAGGCGCCGGCCGATCTCAAGCCGCTGACGGCGCCGCTCCTCGATCTCTACGCCGAGCTCGACACGCTGGACGTCGGCACCGCGCTCGTGCTTCGCGAGAAGCCCAACGAGATGCCGTCCACCTACTTCCGCATCAAGGGCGGCTACACGAACCGGGGCGAGAAGGTGACGGCGGCCGTGCCCGCGTCGCTGCCGCCCGTGCCGGCGGGGAAGCCGCTCAACCGCCTCGGCCTGGCCTACTGGCTCGTGGACGAGAACAACCCGCTCACGGCGCGGGTCGTCGTCAACCGCTTCTGGGGCGAGTTCTTCGGCCGGCCGCTCGTCGAGTCGCCCGAGGACTTCGGCACCCAGAGCCTCCCGCCGACGCACCCCGAGCTGCTCGACTGGCTGGCGACCGAGTTCATGGCTCGCGGCTGGAGCATGAAGGCGATCCACAAGACGATCGTGATGTCGGCCGCCTACCGCCAGTCGTCGCACGTGAATCGCGCGATGGCGGAGCGCGACCCCTACAACCGCCTCCTCGCCCGCGGGCCGCGCTTCCGCATGGAGGCGGAGATGATCCGCGACTCGATGCTCGCGGCGAGCGGACTGCTGTCGCGCAAGGTCGGCGGTCCCAGCGTCTTCCCCCTGCAGGCCGACACGAGCGGCGTCATCGCGATCAACAAGGTGGACACCGCCTGGGTTACGAGCGGCGGCGAGGACCGCTACCGCCGCGGCCTCTACACCCACTGGCGCCGCACGGCGCCCTTCGCGGCCTTCGCGATCTTCGACGCGCCCAGCCGGGAGTGCTGCATCGTCCGCCGCCAGCGGACCAACACGCCGCTGCAGGCGCTTGCGGCGCTCAACGACCCCGCCTTCTTCGACGCGGCCCGCGGCCTCGCGCTGCGCGTCCTGAAGGAGGGGCCCGGGTCGGTGGAGGGGAAGATCGAGCTCGCGTTCCGGCTCTGCACGTCGCGAAAGCCGCGCGCCGACGAGGTCGCACTGCTCGCGGCGGAGCTGGGGCGTCAGACCGAGCACTTCCGAAAACATCCGGAGGCCGCGAACGCCGTCTTCAAGGGCAGCCTGGCGAAGCCGGCGGACGGGGACGCGGTCGCCGCCGCGGCTTGGACGATGCTGTCCAACGTGATGATCAACCTGGACGAGACGTTGACGAAAGAATGAGCATGCGCGACGACGCCCTGCGCGACCTGACCCGCCGCCATTTCTTCCAGCAGGCGGGCTTCGGCATCGGCTCGATCGCGCTCTCGTCGCTGCTGGGCCGAGACCTGCGGGCCCAGGAGGCCTCGCTCAATCCGATGGCGCCTCGGCGGCCGCACTTCGCGCCGAAGGCGAAGAACATCATCTACCTGTTCATGATGGGCGCGCCCTCGCAGCTGGACCTCTTCGATTTCAAGGAGACGCTCCGCAAATACAACGACCAGCCCGTGCCCGAGGAAGTCATCAAGGGGGAGCGCTTCGCGTTCATCAAGGGCATCCCGAAGCTGCTCGGCTCGCCCTTCGCGTTCAGCCGCTGCGGGCAGTCGGGCGCGACGATCTCGTCGCTCCTGCCGCACCTGCAGACGATCGCCGACGACTGCGCCTTCGTGAAGTCGGTCCATACGAACCACTTCAACCATGCCCCCGCGCAGGTCTTCATGAACACGGGCCACACGATCGTCGGTCGGCCCAGCATGGGGTCGTGGCTGACCTACGGCCTGGGGAGCGAGTCGAACGACCTGCCCGGATTCGTCGTGCTCATCTCGGGGAAGATCGACCCGGGCGCCGGCAGCGCCTGCTGGTCGAGCGGCTTCCTGCCGACCACCTACCAGGGCGTCGAGTTCCGCTCGAAGGGCGACCCCGTGCTCTGCGTGTCGAACCCCGACGGCGTGGATCGCGAGGCCCGCGGCAACACGATCGAGACGCTGCGCGCGCTCAACCAGAAGCATCTCGACCAGACGGGGGACCCCGAGATCGCGACCCGGATCGCGGCCTACGAGATGGCGTACCGGATGCAGTCGAGCGTCCCCGAGCTGGTGGACGTGAGCCGCGAGCCCAAGTGGATCCAGGAGATGTACGGGACCGAGCCCGGCAAGAACTCGTTCGCGAACAACTGCCTGCTCGCGCGGCGCCTCGTCGAGCGCGGCGTCCGCTTCGTCCAGCTCTACCACCGCGGCTGGGACCACCACGGCACGGGCCATACGGACGACATCCCGCACTCGCTTCCGGAGCTCTGCCGCCAGACCGACCAGGCGGCGGTGGCCCTCGTGAAGGACCTGAAGGCGCGGGGGATGCTCGACGACACGCTCGTCATCTGGGGCGGCGAGTTCGGCCGCACGCCGATGAACGAGTCGCGCGGGGAAGGGAAGTTCATGGGCCGCGACCACCACCCGCGCGCCTTCACGATGTGGATGGCGGGCGGTGGCATCAAGCGGGGCGTGACGGTCGGCTCCACGGACGACCTGGGCTACAACGTCGCCGACGACCCCGTCCATGTGCACGACCTGCACGCGACGGCGCTGCACCTCATGGGGATCGACCACCTCCGTCTCACCACGAAGTTCCAGGGACGGGAGTACCGCCTGACGGATGTCCACGGGAAGCTCGTGAACAAGCTCCTGGCGTAAGGCCGGGCCGCGAAGAGGGGATTCGCGGGGTACACTCCTTCCAGTGAGACCCCTCTTCTTCGGCGCCCTGCTGGCGCTGGTCTGTCTCCCGGGCGCCGCCCCTCAGGAGCAGGAGCTCGACATCCGTGTCCTCGGCTTCGAGAGCCCGTGGGCGCCGGTCCCGAAGGGCGACCCCGAGCTCGTCCCGGGACTCTACGACACGATCATCGTCGGCGGCGGCATGAGCGGACTCACGGCCTGCTGGTCCCTCCGGGACCGCAACGTGCTGCTGCTCGAACGGAGCAGCCAGGTGGGCGGGCTCGCGTTCCGCGGAGTGACCGGCGACGGGATCGCCTACGGCCGCGGCTCCGCGTACTACTCGGAGCCGCCCGACAACGTCATGCCCTTCTACAAGGAGATGGGCCTCACGCCCATCGAGCAGACGGCGATCCCCTCGCCGATCGACGGCTACTTCCGCCAGGGCGCGGTCGTGAACGACATGTGGGAGGACGCCTGCTACAAGCACCTCCCCAAGGAGTTCAAGGCCTTCCACAAGGCTCTCCTGAAGGACGACAAGGCGGGGAAGGTAGCCAGCCAGCCGATCGAGAAGGCGAAGGACCTCTCGCTCGACCGGATCTCCACCGCCGAGTACCTCAAGCCGTACGGCCACGAGGTCAAGGCGTACCTCGACAGCTACTGCCAGTCCGCGCTGGGCTGTTTCAGCGACGACGTTTCCGCGATGGCGTTCACGAACTTCTACACCGCCGAGATCACGACCCGCTATGCGTGGCCGGGCGGCACGGCGGGGGCGAGCGTCCACCTCGGCGAGGCGCTCAAGGGGCTGATCCGCACGGGTTGCACGGTGACGCGCGTCGAGCAGGACGCGGACGGCGTGAACGTCGACTACCTCCAGGAGAGCAAGCTCTTCCGGATCCGCGCCCGCGGCGTCATCCTGGCGGTCCCGCTGCGCGTCGCGGCGCAGATCTTCCCGGCCCTGCCGGAGGATCGGCGCCAGCTCATCTCCCAGATCCGCTATGCCGACTACGTAGTCCACCAGGTCTTCACGAGCCGCGACCTCTACACGAAGTGCTACGACACGTGGTTCACCGACAAGAGCTTCACGGACGTCATCGTCGCCCGCTGGATCGAGACCAAGGGCTTCAAGGCGCCGCCCAAGGGCGGGCCCGGCATCCTCACGATCTACCAGCCGCTCGCGCCGGGAAAGGAGAGCCGCCCGCTCAACGAGACGACGGTCCGCTCGCTGGCCGTCCGGGCGCTGCGGGAACTGGAGGAGCTGGTCCCGGAGCTCCGGAAGGAGCCGAAGCTCAAGGTCGAATCGTACCGCTGGCCGGGCTCGATCCACGTCGTGCCGCCCGGCTACTTCACGCGGGTCGTTCCGAAGCTGACCCCGCCGGTAGGGAGGGTGTCGTTCGCGGGGAACAACCTGGGGACGCCGAGCTTCGAAGAGGCGATGTTCCGGGGCCGCGAGGCGGCGACGCAGGCCCGCGCGCTCCTCGGGCGCGCCCCGTCGCGCACTCCTGAGGAAGCCTACGCCCGCTGAGCCCGCCTACTTCTTCATCACGCGGGCCAGGAACTCGTCGAGCGCTTTCGTCGCCGGGTCGCCGGCCACGCCGAGGTTGTCGTTCAGCTTGTTGTGGTTCGTTTCCCTGGCCCCGAAGGCGGTGGCCGGGACCTCGGATTCCTTCAGCACCCTCGCGAGGCGCCGCGCCTGCGCCGACGTGTCGGGGTGGTCGGCCACGTAGAGAATCAGGAACGCCGGGATGCCCTTGCCCTTGGCGACGTGGGTCACGGCCGAGTAGTCCTTGTGCTTCTCGGGATCGTTGCCGAATTTCTGGCGGTGGCCGTTCTTGCTGGGCAGCGGCTCGCCGTGCGCGCGGGCGCGCGTCTCGGCCACCTCGATGATCGCGGGCACGTCGTAGGTGTCGCCGTCGACGGGCACGCAGCCCAGGAGGGCCGAGAAGGGCACGCCTTCGGCCTTGAGATAGCGCTCGTCGATGCACATCAGGGCGGCGAGCTGCGCGCCCGCCGAGTGCCCGCCCACGAGGATGCGGTTCGGGTCGCCGCCGTGCTGAGCGATGTTCTTGTAGACCCAGCCCAGCGACTTCGCCACGTCCTGGAAGAGGGTCAGCATCTCGACCTTGGGGAGCAGGCGGTAATTGGTCGAGACGAAGACGAAGCCGCGTTCGACGAAGGCCTTCGGCTTCTCCTTCACCTCCGACTTGTCGCCGACCTGCCAGCCGCCGCCGTGGATCCAGAAGACCACCGGCAGGTTCTTGGCGCCCTCGGGGGCATAGATGTCGAGGACCTGCCGCTCCTGGTCCCCGTAGGGGATGTCGCGCTTGGGATCCTGGGCCGCGAGGGTCAGCAGCAGCGAAATCACGCAGGTCATGGAAGCCTCCGATTCGTGCACCCGAACAGCACCCGATCTCCGCTCGTCTAAACTTACAGTGGTGATGGGTGATTCGTGGTGGGCGGCGGGCGCTTTGGTGCTGACGGCCTACCTGGCTGCGGCGGCGGCGTGGCCCGCCCGCCGGCTGCGCCCGGGCGCTCGCGCCGTCGTGCTTTCGGCCATCGCCGTCATCCCCATCTCGATCCCAATCCTGTGTCCGCCTGAGCCGCTGCTCGGCAAGGTCCTCGCGACGCTGCTCTGCCCGGTCCTGGGAACCCGCCTGCTCGGCCTGGGCGTGGAGGCGGAGTGGTGGCGGGGACGCCGGCTGCGCGACTGGCTCGCGGCCCTTGCGAACCCGCTGGTCCTGGTGCCGCGGCTTCACGAAGGAGCGCCGGGGCGGGAGCGGGCGGCCCGCCCTCTGCTGGAGGGCGCCGGCAAGGTCGCAGCGGGTGCGGCGCTTCTGGTCTGGACGTTCCGCTCGGACGCGGGACGCTGGCCGTTCTGGCTGGAGCATTCCGTGAAGCTTCTTGCCGCCTACCTCTGCTTCTTCGACGGCATGTTCGTGCTCCAGACCGGTCTCTTGAGGCTGGCCGGGATGCGGACTCTGGATCTGAGCCGACAGCCGGTCCTCTCCGTCACGCCGGCGGACTTCTGGAGGCGCTACAACTGCGAGGCCGGAAGGTTCCTGAGGGAGGACCTCTATCGTCCCGTGGAAAAGAGCGCCGGGAAGGTCGCGGGCATCGCCGCCGTCTTTGCGGTAAACGGGATCCTCCACGAATACATGGCCTGGCTCCTGGCGGGCCGGGTCCGGGGGTACCTGCTGGCGTTCTTCGCCCTGCACGGGGCGGCGGTGGCGGTCACCTGGAAATGGCGGCCGCGCGGTTGGGCGAAGGGCGCGGCCTGGGCGGGAACCCTGCTCTTCGTGGGGTTCAGCTCGATGCTCTTCTTCGCCGCGATCCAGCAGTTCAGCGACGTCTACGCGCGGCGCTAGGTAGTGTCTCAAAACGGATTGGCCACGGAGCCCACGAAGCCCTCAGAGCAGGATCTTCTCTGCAGGGCTCCGAGGGCTCTGTGGCCAATCAGGTGAGGATCGGGGGGCTTTCGAGACACTACCTAGAGCTTCTCGACCTGGAAGTCCTCGACGATCATGGAACGCCTGGCGCGGGCGATGCGGCGCAAGGCGTCCTTCGTCGGGCGGGCGGGGAAGTAGCGCACGACCGCGACGTCGTCGCCGTCGCGGTGGATCCACACGAACGCCCGGTAGCGCATGCCCCGGGCTTTCGCCTTCGCGTCGTCGCGGGCGATGCGCGCCGCGACCTCGGCTTCCGCCTGCGCGGCCTTGCCGGGGAGCTCGGCCAGCCAGTGGCGGCGGCAGAGCCCGTCCTCGGCCGTCTGCCCGCCCACGAGATAGCGCCCGCGGCAGCCGGCACGGCGGCAGGCGGCGACGCGGATGCGGCGGATCAGGCGATCGTAATCGGCCTTCGTAGCCCGCGCGTAGGGGCGGTCGATTTTGAAGGAGACGCTGTGACCCGGTCCGGCGCTGACCATGATGCCGGTGAACGGCGCGGCGAGCCAGACGGACGGCAGGAGCTCGATCTTGAGCCTCAGGCCGCCCACACGGAGCCGCCGCGCGAACGTTCGCCGGAGCCCCGGAGGCACGTCCGTGCCGGGGCGGCTCCAGCTCGGCATCAGAGCTTGTTGGCCTGCGCGTGCGGGGCCTGGCCGGAGAGGACGCGGAGCATGTTCTCCGCGGCCATCAGGGCCTGGCGCTCGACGCTCTCGTAGGTGCGCGAGCCCGTGTGGGGCGTGAGCACGACGTTCGGCGCGCCGAGCAGGGGGTTCGTCTTCTCGATCGGCTCGGGCTCCACCACGTCGGCGCCGTAGCCGCCCAGCTGGCCGGACTTGAGCGCCGCCGCGATGTCGCCCTGGTGGACGAGGCCGCCACGCGCGCAATTGAGGAGGTAGGCGCCGCGCTTCATCGTCGAGAGCCGCGACGCGTTCACCCACTCCTTGTTCTCGTCGGTCAGGTTCATGTGGAGCGAGACCACCTCCGAGGACTTGAGGACATCTTCGCCGGTCGGCTTGCGCTCGACGCCGTACTGCTTCGCGAACGCCTCGTCCCAGTAGAGGTCGAAGGCGCAGACGTTCATGTCGAAGGCCTTCGCGCGCTTGGCGACCTCCTTGCCGATGCGGCCGAGGCCGAGGATGCCCATGGTCTTGCCGGCGATCTCGCGGCCCGTCGAGCGCTTCCACTCGCCCTTCTTGATGAGGGCGTCCTGGGGCGGGATCAGGCGCGTGAGGGACAGCAGGAGGCCGAACGTGTGCTCCGCGACGGTCACGTGGTTCACCCCGGGGCAGAAGGTCACCGGGATCTTGAGCTCGGTCGCGGCGGGAATGTCGATCTTGTCGACGCCGATGCCGTACTTGGAGAGCACGCGGAGCTTGGGCAGGCACTTCTGGAGCACCTGCTTGGTGAAGGCGTCGTCGCCGCAGATGATCGCGTCGTGCTGGCCGACGAGCCGGAGGATCTCCGCCTCGGGCAGCGGCCCGCGGGCGCGGTCGATCTCGAACTGGTCCGCGGGCAGGAGGTCGTGGTGCCTCCCGGGCGTGTCCTGGAAGGAGGTGGTGGTGATCAGGATGCGCGTCTTGCTCATGGCGTCGTTACGATCCCCATTCGGTGTGGAAGGGCCCCTGGCCGGGCTTGTCGACCCGCTCGTACGTGTGGGCGCCGAAGAAGTCGCGCTGCGCCTGCGTCAGGTTGAGCGGCAGGCGCTCGGAGCGCACGGAGTCGTAGTAGGCCAGGCTGGAACTCATGGCCAGCACCGGGATGCCCTGGGCCTGCGCGGTCTGGACCACGTGGCGCCAGCGCGGCTGCGCCTCGGTCACCCAGCCCTTGAAGTGGTCGTCGAGGAGCAGGTTGGGCAGGTTGGGATTCTTGCGGAACGCGTTCTTGATGAGGTCGAGGAACTGCGCGCGGATGATGCAGCCGCCCTTCCAGATCCGGGCGATTTCACCCAGGTCGAGGTTCCACTTGTACTCGTCGCTCGCCACCTTCATCATCACCATGCCCTGGGCGTACGAGCAGATCTTGGACGCGTAGAGGGCGTCGCGGACCGCCTCGATGAGCGCCTTGGGGTCGCCCTTGTAGGGCTCGCGCTTCGGGCCGGGGAGCACCTTGCTCGCCTTGACGCGGTCGTCCTTGAAGGCCGAGAGGATGCGGCCCTCGACGGCGGCGTTGATGGTCGGGATCGGCACGCCCAGGTCGAGGGCGATCTGGCTCATCCACTTGCCGGTGCCCTTCTGGCCGGCCTTGTCGAGGATGAGGTCGACGAGCCACTTGCCGGTCTCGGCGTCCTTCTTGCGGAGCACCTTCGAGGTGATCTCGATCAAGAAGGAGTCGAGCAGGCCCTTGTTCCACTCGCCGAAGATGTCGGCGAGCTGCGGGGCCTCGAGGCCGAGGAGCTGGCGCAGCACGTCGTAGCTCTCGGCGATCAGCTGCATGTCGCCGTACTCGATCCCGTTGTGGATCATCTTGACGAAGTGGCCGGCGCCGTCGGGCCCGATGTAGGTCACGCAGGGGCCGTCGTTCACCTTCGCGGCGATCTTCTCCCAGACGGGGCGGAGGTGTTCGTAGGCGTCCTTCGGGCCGCCGGGCATCAGGGAGGGGCCCCAGAGCGCGCCTTCCTCGCCGCCCGAGACGCCCGAGCCGATGAACTGGAATCCCTTCGCCTTGATCTCGGCGTCGCGGCGGCGCGTATCCGAGAAGTGCGAGTTGCCGCCGTCGATGATGATGTCGCCGGGCTCCAGCAGCGGCGTGAGCTGCTTGATCATGTCGTCGACCGGCGCGCCGGCCTTGACCATGAGGATGATGCGGCGCGGGCGCTCCAGCGACGCGACGAGCTCCTGCACGGTCTTGGCGCCCGTGAACTTCTTGCCCTTGGCGCGGCCCGCCAGCAGCGCCTCCGTCTTGTCCGTCGTCCGGTTGTAGATGCTGATGGGGAAGCCGTTGCGCTCGATGTTGAGCGCCAGGTTCTCGCCCATGACGGCGAGGCCGACCAGTCCGATCTGCGATTTGGCCATGTCCGTTCCCTAAAGAGGCCGCTGAGACGCAGAGCCGCAGAGAAGAAGTTCTGCTCTGCGTCTCGGCGTCTCCGCGGCTATGGTTACCGTTTGATTCTCGCGCTTCCGCCCTTGACCACGTGCTCGACCTCCTCGAGGGTGACCATCGAGGTGTCGCCGCGGGTCGACTGCGCCAGCGCCCCGTGCGCCGCGCCGTACTCGACCGCGCCCTGCGGGCCCTTGCCCGAAAGCAGGCCGTAGATGACCCCGCCCGCGAAGCCGTCTCCGCCGCCCACGCGGTCTTCGATCTCCAGGTTCTCGTACTTCCGGCTCTCGTAGAACTTGCCCTCGGCCCAGAAGATCGCGCTCCAGTGGTTGACGAGGCCGCTCACGACCTCGCGCAGCGTGGTGCCGATGCCCTGGACGCTCGGGATCTTCTTCACGACCTGCTCGACCATCTTCTTGTAGCTGTCGACCTCGAGACCACGGAAGTCTTCCTTTACGCCTTCGATCTTCATGCCGAGGACCTTGATGAAGTCCTCCTCGTTGCCGATCAGGACCTTGACGTACGGGAGGAGCTTCTCCGTGGCGGCCATGGCGTCCTTCGCGCTCCAGAGCTTGGAGCGGAAGTTGAGGTCGTAGCTCGTCACCACGCCCGCCTCGTGGGCCGCCTTCAGGGCCTCGAGGGCCACCTCGGCGCAGGAGGGCGAGAGGGCCGAGAAGATGCCGCCCGTGTGGAACCAGCGGACGCCCTTCGCGAAGACCTTCTTCCAGTCGACCTCGCCGGGCTTCATGTGGCTGGCGGCGGAGTGGCCGCGGTCGTACATCGTGACGCTGCCGCGCACGCCGGTGCCGACCTCGGTGAAATTGAGGCCCACGCGGTCCGCGCGACCCACGCCGTCGTACGGAACCCACACGACGTCGCTGATGTCGAGGCCGCCGCCGCGGGCGTGGTTCTTGATCATCCACGCCACGTAGTTGTCGGGAAGGCGGCCGACCCAGCCGGCGCGGAGGCCCATGCGACCGACCGCGTAGGCGACGTTGTACTCGCCGCCGCCGATCCAGGCTTCGAACTCGGTGGCGAACTCGATGCGCTGCCGGCCGGTGGGGGAGAGCCGGACCATGCACTCGCCGAGCGAGATCATGTCCAGGCCCCCGGGAGTCGCGGCTTTGATGTTCATATCAGAATTCCATCGAAGAGAACCCACCGTCCACGGTGAGGTGGCATCCCGTCACGAAGCTGCCCGCCTTGCGGGCGCAGAGGAAGACTGCCGGGCCCATGAGCTCGCCGGCCTCGCCGAAGCGGTTCATGGGCGTGTGGGCGAGGATCTTGGCCACGCGCTCCGGCTGCAGGATCTTGCGGTTCTGCTCGGCGGGGAAGAAGCCGGGCGAGAGGGCGTTCACGCGGATCCCCTGGGGCGCCCACTCGCGGGCCAGGTTCATCGTCAGGTTGAGCACGGCCGCCTTCGTGGCGCTGTACGTGAAGACGCGCGAAAGCGGGCGGATCGCCGACATCGACGTGATGTTGATGATCACGCCGCCCTGCTTCTGCTCGATCAGCGTCTTGCCGAAGACCTGGCAGCCGAAGACGACGGACTTGTAGTTGGTGTCCAGGATCCGCTGCATCTCCTCGTCGGAGATGTCCAGGAACGGCGTGGGGGAGTTCGTCCCGGCGCCGTTGAGCGCGATCGTGAGCTTCCCGAACTTCTTCACGGTCTCGGCCGCGACGCGCTCGACCTCGGCCTTCCTGGTGACATCCGCGGCGATGAAGACCGCCTCGCCGCCCGCGTCCTTGATGGCCGCCAGGCGCTTCTCGGCCTTCGCGGCGTCCCGGCCGACGATCGCGACCTTCGCGCCGGCCTGGGCGAACGCCTGCGCCATCGCGCTGCAGAGCTCGCCCGTGCCGCCGGTCACGACGGCGACTTCGCCCTTCAGCGAAAACTGCTCCTCGAGGAACGACATGACCCGCACCCCCCTGTAGTCCCTCGACCCTGCTCGGGACGAGGGGTGGCAATTATAGCGGAATCCCCAAAGCAGAATCCAGAATCCTCCTCCCTCCCGGGTCAGGAAGAGGGCCAGCCCTCCGAAGGGCCGGAAAACCCCCGATGAGATGCGCGAAGGAGGGCAAAATCGGCGGAGGCGGGGATGGATTTCGGGGCCCTGCGTACGGTCCCGCCGGAGGACTACCATGAACCGAACCCCGCTCCTGCTGCTTGCGGCGCTCGTCATCCCGGCGTGCGGCGACCCGGTTGCCGGGCCGACGCCCGAACAGATCCCCGCGCCGGGCTCGACCGAGTACCCCCACGCCCTGGTGAAGGAAAGCGTCTTCGACGCCGGCAGCGGGAAGGAGTACCGGCTCTACGAGCCCGACGGCCCGCCGCTGCTTACGGCGCCCGTCGTCGTGTTTCTGCACGGCTGGGGCGGGACGGACCCGGCGTATTACCGTCCGTGGATCGACCACCTCGCCCGGCGCGGCAATGTGGTCCTCTGGATCCGCTACCAGGAATCGGTCCTCACGCTCCCGAGCGAGTTCGTGCCGAACATGCTCGCGGCCGTGAAGGCCGGCCTGGCTCATCTGGAGCAGGACGCGGAGCGCCCCAAGCCGGAGCTCGACAAGGTGGCCGTCGTCGGCCATTCGATGGGCGGCATCCTTTCGATGACGCTGGCCGCGCGCGCGGCGGCGGAGGGCTTGCCTCCGATGAAGGCGGTGATGCCGGCCAATCCGGGCCGCGGCGTGACGGGCCCCGAAGTTCTCGCGGACTTCTCCCAGATCCCGGCGTCGACGCTGCTGCTCTGCGTATCGGGTGCCGAGGACAGCCTCGGGACGGACGCGCCGTTCTGCTTCTACCAGGCGACGAACGTGCCGCTCGACAACAAGGATCACGTGACGCTGAACTCGGACAACCACGGCACGCCGGCGCTCGTCGCCGACCACTTCGCGCCGAACTGCCTGACGGCGGCGGACGTGAACGCGCTGGATACGAACGGCTATTGGAAGTGGTTCGACGGCCTGATCGCGGCGGCGTTCTACGGGCGCTACCGGGAGTACGCGCTGGGCAACACGCCGGAGCAGCGCTTCATGGGACTCTGGCCCGACGGGACCCCGATCGTGGAGGCGACGGTCACGGACGCGCCGTAACTATGGGAAGAGCGCCTGGATGCGCTTCATGTAGACGTCGCTGGGCTTGGTCCACTTGATGTCCACCGTGGGCAGATCCTTCTTCAGACCCTCGACGTCCGCCTCCGGGATGTCGATCCCGTCCAGGACCAGCTTCTTCAACGCGGGAAGGTCCTTCAGGCGGCGGAGGGCATCGGCCTTCAGGCGGGCCTCCCCCAGCTGAAGCGACTCCAGGGTCTTGATTTCGGCGAGGACGGCGAGCGTCTCGTCCGAGACGCTGGTGGGCGGCTTGTAGGCGAGGCGCTGGCCGAGGTTGAGCTGCTTCAGGTTGGGCAGGTCCTTCAGCTTCTTCACGCCCTCCAGGGTCTGTCCCGCGTGCCAGGAGCGGAATTCCTTCAGGCGGCTCAGCTTGGCGACGGCAGCCATCCCGTCGTCGTTGAAGGCCAGGGAGCCTGCCACCGTCAGGCTCTCGAGCGCCGGCATCTCGGCGAGGGCCGCCAGTCCGGCGCCGCTGAACGACTTGCCGGGGTGGAAGAACTTCAGGACCTTCAGGCTCTTGAGCGCGGCGAGCGACTTCACGCCGTCATCGGTGATCAGCGACTGATTGGTCGACAGGGATTCCAGTTCCGTGAGACCGGCGAGGAGCGGGAGGGACGCGTCGCCCAAGCCTGCTCCGAGGGAGAGGGATTTCAGGTGAGCCAGGCGGCCGAGCTGCTTGAAGTCCTCGTCCGTCCATTTCGAGCAATCGCCGGCGTCGACGCTCGTGACCACGCCCTTCGACTCGGCGACCTTGGCGCCCTTGTCCTTCAGGGCCTTCGCGATGTCGGCGTCATCGCCGCGGGCCGGGGAAGGGGCGAGCGCGGCTGCGAGGATGGCGAGAATCAGGGCCTTCATCATGGGCGTTGCGCTCCTCCTTGTCCTATGGAACACCGCCCAACGCCCGAAGTGCCGCTTGGGATCTACAAGCGGCGGGTCGCCATGAGCTTCGCGCGCGACGCCACGATCTCTTCCGCGAGACTGAACGGCACCGGCTCGTAGTGGTCGAAGGTCATCGTGAACGTGGCCTTGCCGCTCGAGAGGGTGCGGACCTGGGTCGAGTAACCGAACATCGAGCCCAGCGGCACGAAGCAGCGGATTTCGTGGTTGACGCCCCGCTGCTCCATGGCCTCGATGCGGCCGCGGCGCGCGGCGAGGTCGCCGTTGACCGATCCCATGTACTCGGGAGGAGTGATGACGTTTACCGACATCACCGGCTCCAGCAGCTGCGGGCTGGCCTTGCGGAAGAGGTCTTTGAAGGCCATCGACGCGCAGGTGTTGAACGCGCGCTCGCTGGAGTCGACATCGTGGTAGTCGCCGTCGATGAGCGACACGCGCAGGTCGACGATGGGGAAGCCCGCGTAGACGCCCTTGGACATCGCCTCGACGATGCCCTTTTCGACCGCGGGGATGTATTCCTTGGGGACGTTGCCGCCCTTGACGTCGTTGACGAACTCGAAGCCCGTGCCCGCGGGCAGCGGCTCGCAGGTGAGGACGACGCGGGCGAAGTCGCCCTTGCCGCCCGTCTGCTTCTGGAGCTTGTGGTCGACCTCGGCGGCCGTGGTCGCGGTCTCGCGGTAGGCCACCTGGGGGCGGCCGACCTTGGCGGAGACGCCGTATTCGCGCTTGAGGCGGTCGACGAGGATTTCGAGGTGCAGTTCGCCCATGCCCGACATGATCGTCTCTTCGGTCTCGTGATCGAACGAGATGACGAAGGTCGGGTCCTCCTCGGCCAGCTTGGCCAGAGCGAGGGAGAGCTTGTCGCTGTCCGAGCGGGACTCCGGCGTGATGGAGACCGAGATCACCGGCGCCGGGAACTCGATCGCCTCGAGCGTCACGGGGTGGTCCGGGTCGCAGATCGTGTTTCCGGTCAACGTCTTGTCGAAGCCGATGACGGCGCCGATCTCGCCGGCATCCAGGTATTCGCGGATGATGGGCTTGTTCGCGTGCATCTCGACCAGGCGGCCGACGCGCTCGCGGGTGCCGCGGCTGGAGTTGAGGACGTACGACCCGGCGCTCAGCTTGCCCTTGTAGACGCGAACGTAGGTCAGCTTGTTGTGGCGGTCGCTGAAGATCTTGAAGGCGAGGGCGGCCAGGGGGCCGGCCTCGATCTTGGGCGACGGGAGGTAGTCGACGACGGCGTCGAGCAGGCGCTGGATGCCGATGTTCCGTGCCGCCGAGCCGCAGAGGACGGGGTTGATGCTCCGGGCGAGGGTCGCTTTGCGGAGCGCGGAGCGAATCTCCGCCTCCGTGGGCTCGATGTTCGCCATGAACTTCTCGAGGAGCTGCTCGTCCTGCTCGGAGACCTTTTCGATCAGGTTCTTACGCCACTTGGCGGCTTCTTCGCGGTAGGCCTCGGGGATCGCGCGCTCGATGAACTGCGTTCCGCCCTTCTCCTCGGACCAGAGGACCTCGCAATTCTTCACGAGGTCGATCAGGCCGTTGAACTGCTCGTTCTTGCCGACGGGAAGCACGACGGGGACGGCGTTGCCGCCCAGTTCCTTCTGGATCTTGGTCACGACGTCGAAGAAGTCCGCGCCCGTGCGGTCCATCTTGTTCACGAAGCAGATGGACGGGACTCCGTACTTCTCGGCCTGGCGCCAGACGGTCATGGACTGAGGCTCGACGCCGCCGACGCCGCAGAAGAGCGCCACCGCGCCGTCGAGGACGCGGAGGGAGCGCTCGACCTCGACCGTGAAGTCGACGTGCCCGGGGGTGTCGATCAGGTTGATGCGATGGCCTCTCCACTCGACGGCGGTCGCGGCCGCCGTGATGGTGATGCCGCGCTCCTTCTCCTGCTCCATCCAGTCGAGGGCGGTGTTTCCGTCGTCGACGTTGCCGATCTTGTGGGTTCGGCCGGTGAAGTAGAGGATGCGCTCGCTCGTGGTCGTCTTGCCCGAGTCGATGTGCGCGATGATCCCGATGTTGCGAATCTTGGCCTGGTCGATCATAAACTCCGTCCGATGAAAGAAAAATTAGGGTGGGGCATATTAGCGAGATTGGAAGGGGATTGCAAGACTGAAACCCGGAACGAGGAACCCGGCACCAGGAACCAGGAGGATCCCCGGTGAGGGGGGCTCTGCCGGGTTACGGGTTACCGGTGACTGATTTCGGCGACCGGTTCGATGCGGCGGACGGCCTTCAGGAGGATCCCGAAGCTGGCGGCGTGAAGGCCGCCGCAGATGAGGAAGGGGATCGTGTAGCCGCGGGCGGCGATGATCTCGCCGAACGCGGCCCCGACGGCGGCGGCGCCCAGCGCGCCGGCGGAGCCGAGCAGCCCCTCGACGGAGCCGACCATCCGCGAGGGGAAGAGGTCGGCCGCCAGGGTCTGGACGTTGGCGGACCAGAACTGGTGGCCGAACATCGCGACGCTGTAGAAGACGATCGCGAGCTGAACGGGGGTCCACTCGATGAGCGTGGTGGCGGGCATCAGGAGGGCAGCGGAGCCGAGCGCGATCTTGCGGGCGCGGTCGAGCGAGAGGCCCCGGCGGATGAGCAGGCTGCCCAGGCCGCCTCCCAGGAAGCTGCCCGCGCCGGCGAACGCAAAGGGGATCCACGCGTAGTACCCGACTTCCTTGATGTTGAAGTGGCGCGCGTCGACGAGGTACTTGGGGAGCCAGAACAGGAGGAAGTACCAGACGG
>Ga0310813_10000679_pt1 | contig 20956 bp, 19 predicted proteins | sample YN3metagenome_FD_203086 | JGI IMG/M metagenome (GOLD analysis project Ga0310813, IMG submission 203086) | Soil microbial communities from experimental microcosm in Duke University, North Carolina, United States - YN3 | ecosystem: Engineered > Artificial ecosystem > Soil microcosm > Unclassified...
CGCCGGCCCTCCGGCACGACCCGCCAGATCCGGCCCTGGTCGCGGCGGTGGTTGAAGTTGTAGCGGCCCTTCAGGTCGGCCGGGACCCAGTCGGGGTGCTCGACCTCGGTGCGGTACATGTCGCAGACGTAGAGGGCGCCGTCCGGCCCAGGGAACATGCTGACCGGGCGGAACCAGTTGTCGGGCGATGCGAGGAACTCCGTCCCCTCGTGAGGCGGCTTCCAGGTGAAGGAGCCCCCGAACGGCGTGAGCACTTCCTCATGGATCAGGTTCCCGGTGGGCTCGCACGTGAAGACGTGGCCGTAGTAGTCCTTCGGAAGCAGGTCGCCGCGATAGACGTGGACGCCGCAGGAGGCCGTGAAGGTCCCGCTGTGCCCCGACGAGAGCGTCCAGTTCTTGCTGATCGGGTAGACGCGCGCGGCGCCGCCGGCGCCCTGGTTGTCGCGGATCGGTTCCGGCGCCGCGAGGAACGGGTTGCGCTTGAAGTACGTGTTGGGCACGACCATCGGGATCAGGTGGTTGCGGTTCGTGCAGACGAAGCGGTGCCCCCAGTCGTCGAAGGTGAGGCCGAACTGGCCGAAGCCCGTGATGGCCTCCGCGCGGTCGTGCACGAGATCGAAGCGGAAATCCTGTCCGCCGATGTCGATGGCCTGCGACTCCGGCCGCGCCGCGTTCCGGATCTTGCCGCCGCGCTGGCCGTTGGCCAGGTAGATCCAGTTGTCGATCCCGAAGGTCGGAAAGCTGACGCGCAGCTGCGGATTCTCGACCGCGAATCCCGAGTAGAGGGTTTCGCGGACGTCGGCCTTTCCGTCGCCGTCCGTGTCCTTCAGGTAGAGGACGTTGGGCGCCTGGGTGACCAGGATGCCGCCCTTCCAGGGCAGGACTCCCTGGGCCATGAGCAGGCCGTCCGCGAAGATCGTGGCGGTCTCGTAGCGCCCGTCGCCGTCCTTGTCCTCGAGCATCCGAACCCGGCCCTGCGGCGGCTTCGACTTGTCATAGTTCGGGTAGTCGAGCATCTCGACCACGAAGAGCCGGCCGTTCTCGTCGAAGGCTCCCGCGACGGGGCTCATGACCTCGGGCTCGGCGGCGACGAGCTCGACCCGGAGGCCGGGGCGGATCTTGAACTCCGCCAGCGCCTGCTCGGGCGTGAGGGGGCTATGCATCTCGCGCGGCTTTTCCTGCGCGAGGACGACGAGCACGGACAGCAGCAGCAGTTTCATCATGCTCTTATCTTCTCCGGGGCCGCCTACGCTTTTCCACTAGGCGTTCTACGGTTTTGCGTCAGCCAGGCTCTTGAGCAGCTTCACGGCCTCCTCGACCAGGGCTTCGCCGCCGCCCGGCGCGATCCTCGAGTTCTCGACCTCGTACGCGCCCTGGGCGAAGGCCTCGCGGGTCGGGACGTAGGCGCAGTTGTCGTTCGCGAGCTCCACCACGAAGGTGCTGGGGAACGGCGAGCGCCGCTTGATGGCCAGCCCGAGCTCGACGAAGATCTCGCCCGGCAGCGTTACGATCGCGGTATCGCGGCCGAGTCGCAGCGCCTGCACCTCCAGCGACAGCTCGGGAGGCAGGGACTGCAAATGCAGCGTCGTGACGATCCGGACCTGGTCGAGGAAGGGCAGGTCCTTGCCGCCCACCTTGCCGACGTTGTCCTTGGCGTAGGCGACCTGCTCCGGCGTCCGAGTCTGGATCGGCACCGAGACCCGGGCGGACGTCATCGCGAGCGATGCGTCGACGGGGCGGAGGCGGGGAAGCTGCGCGAGCACGTCCTGGCCCAGCTGCACGCCGATGTCCCGGGCAGAGCGGCGCTCCTTGCGGGACGTGTCGATGTGGTTGATGTTGCCGCACGTCCCGGCGCCGAAGAGCGAGACGAAGCCGCCGCCCAGCGAGGCGCGAAGTTCCCGTTCCAGGAAGTAGGGGTAGTCGGCAGAGTACTCCGTTCCGCCGGTCGTGTCGCAGTGGAGCGCGAAGACCGTGAGGGCGGCGACGGTCCGTTCGCCGTCCTGGGCCGCGAGGACGGCGAACTCAGGATCGATCGGTCCCGCGGCGCGCACGATGTCGGGGTTCTGCAGGCCGGGATTCGTCCGCACGCTGCCGTCCTTCATCACGTAGCGGCGGTGAAACGAGAGCCCGTGTTCCTCGCCAATGCCGGCCCGGAGGCTCCCGGGTCGCAGGTCGCGGGCGGCGCGCTCGACGGCGTTCGCGATCGTCGTCGCCAGGAAGGACGGGTAGTCGAGGTCCGTGGCGACCTTATTGCGCTCGCCCAGGAGTTTGGACATCTGCCCGTAGAAGAGCGGGCCGGTATGGCTGTGGGTCGCGGCGATGCCGATCCGCGCCGCCGGGATGCCGCTGCGGCGCTCCGCCTCCTGACGCGCCCGCGACGTTACGGCCGCGGGGACGCCGATGAGGTCGCAGAAGACCAGCGCCGCGCGGGTCGGGCCCTGCTCGAAGACGATCGCCTTCGCCTTCAGAGGGTCCTTGGTTCCGGTATTCGCGCGGTCGTGGTAATAGCCGGCCATCGGGTAGCCTTTGGGCGGCGTGATGTCGGCCTCCGCGACGCCGATCCGGAGCGGGGCGCCGTCGGGTCCGCCGGGGGCGGCGCAGCCCGCGGCCAGGAGCAGCCAGAGGACGCGCTTCATTTCTCCACCACCCGCTGGAGCGCCTTCACGGCGCCTTCGATGAGTTTCTGGCCGCCATCGGGCGCGAGCTTGCTGGAGCGCGCCGTGCGCGGCTCGTAGCCGCCACCGACGAATGCCTGCGCGGTCGGCACGTAGCCGATGTACTCGTTCGCGAGCTCGACGAACCAGGTGTACTTGTGCGGCGACGCCTGCTTGATGCGGAGCCCGTACTCGACGAAGTACTCGGCGCCGTTCGTCGCGATCCCGAGCGGTCCGACGCGAAGTCCCTGGACCTCGCAGGGGATCTCGGGCGTTTGGGCGCGCTCTTCGGCCACCAGCTTGCGCTCGACGGCGTAGACCTCGTCGGGTCCGCTGCCCAATCCGAAAGCCGGCTTCTCGGCGGCGGGGTCGGGCTCCGGACGGATCCGGACGGGAACCGTCTCGGTCGCGGATGCGTTCGTCAGCGTCTTGAGCCACGTCATCCGGTTGATCGTGCGGACCGCCTCGGCGGACAGCTTCGATCCCATCATGGCGGCGTGCTCGGGTCCGAACTCCCGCGCGGTCGACTGATTGTCGACTTGCGTGAGGTCGCCGCAGGCGCCGTTGAGGAAGACGACCTCCGTCTTCTCTCCGTACGCCGCCTTCAGATTCTTCCGGAGATAGGCCACGTAGTCCGCGGAGAACTGGTTGCCGCCGACCACGGTGCAGTGGCAGGCGAAGTTGACGACGACGCCGAACACGGCGCCGCCGGGGTTGGGCGCCTTGCCGACGGGAGTGCGGACCGCCAGCACGCCGACGTCGGGGTCGATGGGGCCGGCGACCCGGACGATCTGGTCGTGGTGCTTGGTGCCCGGCTTTCCGGGGTGCGTGATCTCCCGGCCGTCCTTCATGAGGAAGCGGCGGTTGAAGGAGATCGTGTCCTCCTTGCCGAGGCCGATGCCGACCTCGCAGGTCTGGAGCGCCGCCCAGGCGTCTTCGACCGCCTTCGCGATGCCGTCGCCGACCTTCGTCTCGTACGCGGGGTCGCCTTCGTTGCCCAGGCAGCTGACGGCCGGCCCGCCCGTGTGGGTGTGGCTCGCGGCGACGAGCACGTTGGCGCCGGGGATCTTGGTGGTCTTCTCGATGCGGTCGCGCGCCTGCTTGACGGTGTGCTTGCCGATGAAAAGGCTGTCGATGCCGACGAGGGCGATGGGCGTCGTTCCGTCCGTGACGACGCAGGCAACCGCGTAGAGCGGGTCGCGCACGCCCTTGCTGGGATTCGGCCGGAAGCCGCCGGGGATCGACGCCCCGACCTCGGGGGTGATGTCGACGGCCCCGAAGCCCGCCTTCAACTCGCCGTCGCCGCCGCAGAGACCGAGGGCGAGGCAGAGAAGCAGAGTCATGGAGGCTCTCCTTATTTCTTGATCAGGACGAAGGCGGCGAACTCGCCGGCCATCGGCACCGGGATGCTCGCGCCGTCGACGTGTCCGTCGAGCAGCGGCTTCCCGTAGACGTCCTTGGGGTCGAGCAGCCGGAATCCGTCGCCGGGCTTGAGGAACGTGGAGACGTCCACCGGGACGAGCGCGGCCTTCGCGCCGTTGTAGACGGCGACGTGGGCGCGGGCGGGATCGTACTTGTTCGGGATCACGATGGCCTTCGCGGCCGGGAGCGAGCGAACGTTGCCCTCGTCCACGACGGTCTTGTACTTCTGGATCGTGATCGTCGACGGGACGACGTTGTCGCGGATCTCGCAGTCCTCGTTCTCGGCGCCGTACCCGATCTGCATGCCGACCCCGTGGAGGTAGTTGCGCGCGACGCGAATGCGGTGGCTGGGCGATCCGCCGCCGACGAGGAAGGGGCCCCGCTCGTAGGCGATGTTGTCTTCGATGACGAAGTTGTCGATGAAGGCCTTCTTCGAGCCGTAGGCGTGCATCGAGTACGAGCCGCCCCAGGAAGGGACCGTCAGGATGCAGTTGGAGATCGTCTTCACGCCTTCCTTGTTCTGGACGTAGATGCAGTGGCCGTGCGTCCGGTCCGGCGCCTTCCAGCCGTTGTTATAGATGACGCAGCCGTGCATCTCGCTGTCGGTCGATCCGATCCACCAGCCCACGCCGCCCATGGGGTTGTCGTGGATGACGAGGTTGATGAACTTGCAGCCTTTGCCGGCGTGGATGACGATCCCGGCGGAGCCGGGAAGGTCTTTCGGCCAGGAGCCCGTCTGATCGGTGACGCGCTTCTCGATCGGCACATTGCTCGCGATCTCGAGATCCCGCAGCCACACGTAATCGGCGCCCGGGACGACGGCGATGCCGCAATTGAGGATCGTGACCCGCTCGCCCGCGACGCCGCGGACCTGGATCGGCGCCGCCTCGGTTCCGGCGAGGCGCACCTGGAACTCGCCGGTGTAGGTGCCCCCGCGGATCCAGATCGTCGAGCCCGGATCCAGTTTTCGGCCGAGGGCCGAAGCGAGATCCCAGGGCGACTCCTTGGTGCCGGCGTTGTCGGCCTTTCCGTCGGGGGCGACGACGTACTCGGGAGCCCTCGAGGACAAGAGGAAGAGCGCGAACAGAGCAGGGCGCATGGATGCCTCCGTTACAGTTGGCGGACGGCTTCCCGGATCGCGACGAGTCCCGCTCCCAAGGGCGCGGCCCGCAGCCCCAGTTTGGATTGCTCGATGGTCAGGCGCTTCAGGGTGCTCGGAATGGCATGCTCGTGGATGGCGGCGCGAGTCGGGACGGACACGAGGTCGCCCGCCTCGAAGAAGCGGCCATTGAGGACGAGGATCTCCGGGTTGAAGAGGTTGAGCGCGGTGGCCAGGCCGATGCCGACCATACGGGCCACGCGGTCCAGGAGCCGTGCGCAGGTCGGGTCGCCGTCGCGAGCGAGGCGGACGACGTCCTCGTAGGTGGCCTTGCGGCGGTCGCGCAGCTCCTCCAGCACCGCCGAGGTCGTGGCCCGGGATTCCAGGCAGCCCTTCGCGCCGCAATAGCAGATCGGCCCCGAGGGGTCGACGGTGATGTGTCCGAGCTCGCCCGCGTTGCCCGACGCGCCTTGAAGGACGTCGCCGTTCACGATCGCGCCCATCGCGATGTTCTCGGCGACCTCGACGGTGATCAGGTTGCGCGGCTCGGCCCCCGCCCTCGCGGCCTGCTCGGCGACCGCCATCGACGGGGCGTAGCCGATGAGGCTGGCGGGCACGCGGGCCCATTCCTCCAGGTGCCGGCGAATCGGCACGTCGCGCCACTGCGGGAGGCGCGGATACGTTTGGGAGACGCCGCGGGCAGGGTCCCACTGGCCGGGGAGCGCGAGCCCCACGGCGGCGAGCCGGGGCGTTCCCCGCGCCAGGGACTGGATGGCCTTTCGGAGCGGCTGGAGCACGCCCCCGGTGCCGCGGTTCCAGGCGATCGGCACGCTCTCTTCGCGGAGGACCTCGCCCCGCAGGTTGAGCACGACGGCGCGGAGGACGGGGTAGAGGAGGCTGATGCCGATGACCCGGCCCGAGGCGCCGTTGAGCTCCAGCCCCCGGGTGGGGCGCCCGAGCGCCGCCCGGGGGGCCGCCACCTCGAGCAGCACCTTGCGCCGAACGAGGTCGCGCGTGATCCGCGACACGGTCGCCACCGAGAGTCCCGTCGAGGCCGCGAGCTCGAGACGCGAGTGCGTGCGTCCCGGCCGCAGCTGGGTCAGGAGCTCGATCCGGTGGCGGGAGCCATTTATTTTCATCTGCAACTAATACTACGCGCGGGCGTACCAAAGATGGTATAGATCCTTGCAATTGCGAAAGAAAGGGGACGCATGGGGGACCTGAGGATCGGCATCGTCGGCCTGGGCTGGGTGGCCGGCGCCCACATCGAGACGTTCAAGCACGTCGGCGGCGCGAAGGTGACGGCGATCTGCTCGCGGCGCAAGCAGAACCCCAAGGAACTCCAGACGAAGTACGGGATGCCGCTCAAGGTCTACACCGACCTCGACCTCATGCTCGCGGACCCCGAGATCGACGTCGTCGACATCTGCACGCCGCACCCGTTCCACGCGAAGCAGGCGATCGCGGCGGCCCGGGCCGGCAAGCACGTCATCATCGAGAAGCCGATGGCCCTCACGTGGAAGGACGCCAAGGCGATCCGCGACGCGGTCAAGAAGGCGCGCGTGCAGGCGATGGTCTGCTTCGAGGTCCGCTACAGCGCGCAGTTCATGCTGGCGAAGTCCGTCGTCGACCAGGGCCTGCTGGGCAACCTCCACTACGGCGAGGTCGACTACTACCACGGCATCGGGCCGTGGTACGGGCAGTTCAGCTGGAACGTGAAGAAGGACTTCGGCGGCTCGAGCCTCCTGACGGCCGGCTGTCACGCGCTCGACGCGCTGCTCCTTCTCATGAACGCGCCCGTCGAGGAGGTGACGAGCTACTCGACCATGTCGGGCAACAAGGCCTTCAAGCCCTACGAGTACGACACGACCTCGGTGACGATCCTGAAGTTCAAGGGCGGCAAGGTGGGGAAGGTCGCGTCGGTGACGGACTGCCTCCAGCCCTACTATTTCCACACGCACCTGGTGGGCAGCGAGGGCAGCCTGCTCGACACCAAGCTCTACTCGGCGAAGCTCAAGGGCATGATCAAGAACGAGTGGAGCAATCTCGCGACGCACCCGATCGACTCGGGCGACGTGAAGGATCACCCGTACCAGCCGCAGTTCCAGGCGTTCTGCGACGCCACGAAGGCCGGCAAGAAGATGGCCCTGACGGACCTGGACACGGCGCTCGAAAGTCATCGAGTCGTGTATGCGGCGGACCTCTCGGCCGCGAAGGGCCGTCCGGTCAAGATGTCCGAGATGAAGTAGGTCGTTGTGTCGACCGTTCTCGCCGTCATGGCCCATCCGGACGACGTGGAACTGCTCTGCGCCGGCACGCTCATCCTGCTCCGGCGCGCGGGCTGGGACGTCCATATCGCGACGATGACGGCGGGCGACCTCGGGTCGATGAAGCACTCGCGCGAAGCGATCTCGAAGATCCGCCGCAAGGAGGCGGCGGCGTCGGCGAAGTTGCTGGGCGCCGGCTACACCTGCCTGGGCTTCGACGACCTCACCATCGCGTACGGGGAGAAGCCCAAGCGGATCGTCACCGGGCTCCTCCGCGCCGTGAAGCCGGACCTGATGATCCTCCATTCGCCCGACTGCTACATGGCCGATCACCAGGAGAGCTCCCGCATCGCCCGCGAGGCCGCGTTCGCGTCGACGATCCCGAACTGGAAGGCGACCTTCAACGGAAAGCCGGCGCGGCCCTGCGAGAGGATGCCGTCGATCCTCTACGCGGACCCCGTGGACCACGTCGACCACCTGGGCCGCCGGGCCCCGGCCCGCTACGTCGTGGACATCACCACGGTCATCGACGACAAGGAGAAGATGCTGGCGTCGCACGCCTCGCAGCGCTCGTGGCTCCAGGAACAGCACGGGCAGGACGAGTACCTGCACTGGATGCGGCGGCAGGGCGCGGACCGGGCGGCCGACTTCGGCCGCGATGCGGTGAAGTACGCGGAGGGGTACCGCCCGCACCTGGGCTCCGGATTCCCGAAGCACGATCACCTGACGCCGGCGCTGGGCGACAAAGTCAAGACGCTGTCTTGAGGGAGGACCGATGGGCTTCAGCTACCAGCTGTCCAAGTGGATCCCGTTCCGCGACGAGAAGGCCTGCGCGCGCGTCCGCGCGATCAAGCGCTCGGACCTCACGAAGCACGCGAACAAGAAGTTCCGCATCGAGGTGATCGACGACAAGATCCAGTTCTACAGCCGCTTCGCCCTCGACATCGTGACGCGCATCCAGAAGTCGGGGCAGGAGGGGAAGACCTGCGTCCTCATCCTGCCGGTCGGCCCCGTGCCGCAGTACCGGATCGCGGCGGAGATGATCAATCGGATGGGGATCTCCTGCAAGCACCTCACGACCTTCAACATGGACGAGTACGCCAACGAGAAGGGCGAGACCGCGCCGGCGGACTGGGAGGGATCCTTCGCCACGTCGATGCGCCAGTCGTTCTTCGAGAAGCTCGACCCCAAGCTGCGGCCGCTCGACAAGAACATCCACTTTCCGACGCACCGGAACATCGAGGACTACTGGAAGATGATCGAGGACGCCGGCGGCGCCGACTGCTGCTACGGCGGGATCGGCTGGTGCGGCCACATCGCGTTCTGGGAGTCGCACCTGGGCCTGGAGTTCGGCGACGACCTCAAGTCCTACAAGCAGGCCCACGGCCGGATCGTCGAGCTCAATCCGATGACGATCATGCAGAACGCGCTGCACACCTTCTCCAGCGACTGGTCCTGGTGCCCGCCGAAGGCGGCGTCGATCGGTCCGCGGGAGATCCTCGGCGCGCGCGACCGCAGCTTCTGGCTCGACGGCGACTGCGGCAGCGCCGCGATGTCGTGGCAGCGCTTCATCGCGCGCCTCGTCGCCCACGGCCCGGTGAACACGCTGGTGCCCGGCTCGATCCTGCAGGAGACGAACTGCGGCTACCACATCCTGGGCAGCGTGGCCGACGATGTGAAGATCGACTTTTCGTAGGACGCCGCCTTTCGATCGGGGAGGGTTTATGGATTTCACGCACCCCACGTATCTTCAGCTCTTCCTCACCATTAGTCTGCCCATTATGGGCCTGGCGTATGCGCTCGTCGGCGGCCTCAAGCTGTCGCTGGTCGAGCGGCTCCAGATCGACGAGGGGAAGGTCGGGCGCTTGGTGGGCGGCTTCGGCACCATGTTCGGCCCGACGATCCTGCTCTGCGGATTCCTCACCGACGCGCTGGGGCGAAAAGGCGTCTGGGTGGCCGGGTCGGCCGCGGTGGCGGCGGCGATCCTGATCTTCGCGCTGACGCGGACCTTTCGCGGGGCGCTGCTGGCCGTGCTGCTCCTGGGCATCGGCTGGGCGGCGCAGGTGAACGTCGGCAACGTGCTGATGCGGGTGGCGGTCCCCGCCAACCGGCCCCAGCAGGAACTGATCTGGGCGGCCAATTTCTTCGACTTCGTCTTCGGTTTCGGCGCGCTGATCACGCCTCTGGCCCTGGGGCTCCTTCTGAAGAAGCTTGGGTATTCGAAGGGCCTGGTGTTCCTCGCGCTCGTCGCCGCGCTTCCGGTGCTTCTGGGGATCTTCGCGGAGATGAATCCGGGTGCCGCGGCGACGGCTCCGGACGTCGCGCCGCCCCCGGCGAGCAGCACGGCGGCGCTGATGTCGAAGCCGCTCTTCTGGGTCCTGGGCTTCGCATTCCTCTTCTTCGTGCCGCTCGAGACCTCTGTCGCCGGCTGGGCCACCACCCTCGTGCAGCGTCAGACGTCGCGGGACGTTCCCGTCGAGCAGGCCAATCGGTCGGCGTCGCTCACGCTGTCGGCGTTCTGGTTCGGATTCACGGGCAGCCGCCTGGTCGTCTCGATCCTGGGCGCCTTCGGGGTCATGGGCCGCCTGCTGGGCCCCACCAACGAGCAGCGGCTCCTGGTGGTCATGGGGTTCGCCTGCGTGGCCCTGATGCTGGGGCTGGCGATGGCCAAGGGAAGGGGGATGACCCAGGCGCTGATCCTGCTGGCGGGCATGGCGTGCGGACCGGTGTTCCCGACCATGATGGCCATCGTGCTCCTCAGCGTGCCGGCGGATGCGATGGGCCGCGCGGTGGGCATCTTCTTCTTCTTCGCGTCGGTGGGCTGGACGGTGGTGCCGATGCTGATCGGGTTGGTCGCCCGGAAGGCGGACATCCAGAAGGGCTTCCTGGTGGCGGCGGGTTCCGGCGCGGTCTTCCTGACCCTGATCCTGCTCCGCGGCGCGATGGCAGCGCACTAACGGATCGAGAGCCCCGGCTTGCTTACTTGTCCGCGGGCTTGGGGTCCTTTTTCTTGATCGAGAGCGCCTGGCTGATGATGTGGCTGGTGTTCTCGCTGTAGAAGGCGGCGTCCTTGCCCTTCGCGTCCACCTTCGAGGTGTACTTGCACTCTTCCTTCGCGCCCTGGAGATACTGCTGGGGCGAGTAGTTCCACTCGCACGAGTAGGTGTAGTTCCCCATCATGTTCCGGGCCGCGCCGTTGGCGGTGAACATCTTCGACACCGGGACGGAGAAGCCGCCCTTGGCGACCGCCCCTTTGCCGCCGACCGCCGTCACTTTGCTTTCGATGGTCTTCACATCGGTCAGGCCCTGCGGAAGATTGGTGACCTCGAGCGGGTCCTTGAAGAGCTGGCCCACCCGCACCGGGCCGCTGGGGAGCAGGGGATGCGTGTAGATCTTGTCGAAGAGCGACAGGCCGCCCGTGCGGACGTTGCCGTTGTTCCACAGAAAGTTGGTCTTGCCCTTCTCGGTGATGGTGTCGATCGTGAACTCGCCCTCGGTCAGCTTCTTCATGTACTCGACCATGCGCTCCGCTTCGGTCTTCGACACGTTGTAGCCGGGGGCCTTCGCCTCGATCTTCATCTTCATCTGGGGATCGAGTTTCTTGCCCTCGACGTACGCCAGCGAGACCTCGTAGTCCTGGCTGCCGTAGGACCAGACGACCTTCTTGAGCGTGAGGGCGAGGATGCCGTCGGCCTTCCACGTCAGCTCCGCGTCGACGTCGCGCTTGTCGTGGCTCTCCGTGGTGTCGCCGCGTCCCGGCTCGCGTTTGCGGTTCTCGGAGAATCCCCACTTCAGGTCGAAGCGGTCGCCGTCCGCGATGGTCCACTTCATCTCCATCGCGCTGTCGTCGGGTTTGTCCTGCGCGCCGGCGGAGAAGGGAGCGGCGACGACGGTGAGGAGTGCGGCCGCAAGGATTCTCATGAGGTCCTCCCTCGGGATTCCCGCCCAGAAAGCCCAGTATATCCACGACCGCGGGGCAACGCAAACCGCGCGAATCGCTAAAAACAGGTACACTCTAGCCGTGCCGGACCCTGCCGAACTGTGGAAAACCCAGCAGAACGCCCCGTTCCCCGCGTCCTGTCTGCCGCTGTCGATCGACGGCACCCGGCTGGTCAAGCTGGACGCCGCCGCCGGCGCGATCCTGACCGCCGCGCTCCGCACGGATGGCGTCGTCCGCCGGCTGGACGAAACGAAGCGCCGGGATCTGGAACGCCAGCGCGAGCTCATCCTCAAGGCGCTGCGCGACGTCGCGCTCGATGCGGAAGGCAAGGCCTACTTCGAGCGCCTCGCCGCCCTGGCGGACGTCGTCCTCAGAGGGTGAGGACGACTTTTCCGTAGGCGCTCTGCTCCATCACCATCTGCTGCGCCTTGGCCGCGTCCTGCAGCGGCAGCTCCTGCCCGATGACCGGCTTCAGCGTGCCGTCGGCGAAGCCGGCGCCCAGCCCGGCCCAGATCGAGGTCAGCTCCGCCTCGGTCGGGTTTCCGAGGTGCATGCCCAGGACCGACGCGTCGCGCATCATGAGTTCGCGAGGATGGATCTCGACCGGCCCTCGGCAGCCGATCACCACGGCGCGCCCGAACTTCGCGAGCACCGTCAAGTCTTTGCCCAGGTTCACGTGCGACGCCATCTCAAGGATGATGTCGACGCCGCGGCCGTCGCTGATCGACAGGACCTGGTCCAGGTAGCCGGGCGCCTTATGGTCCAGGACATGATGGGCGCCCTGGCGGCGGACGAGCTCGCGGCCCCGCTCGGTCCCGGCGGTCCCGATCACTCGGAAACCCCGGGCGCGGGCGATCTGGGTCGCCGCGACGCCGACGCCGCCCGACGCGCCGTGGATAAGCACGGTTTCTCCGGCCTGTCCGTGGGCCCGCTGGATCAGCGAGCGGTACGCGGTCCCGTACGGGATGTAGATCGCCGCACCCTGAGCAAACGAGAGGCCCTCGGGCAGCGGATGGACCTGCGCGGCGCGGCAGAGCGCGAACTCGGCGCAGGCGCCGGTGAAGCTGGGCGAGGTCGTGCCCGTGATGAAGACGCGGTCGCCGGGGCGGACGTGGCGGATCCCGTCACCGACCGCGTCCACCAGGCCCGCGGCGTCGGACCCCGGCGTGTACGGGGGCGTGACGATCTTGCTGTAGGCGCCCGTGCGGATCGAGGTGTCGACCGGGTTGACCCCGACGGCCTTGACGCGGACGACGACCTGGCCGGGGCCGGCCTTCGGCTCGGGGACCTCTTCGAGCGTCAGCACGTGGGGGCCGCCGAACTCGTGGGCGCGAATGGCTTTCATGGTGGGAGTATCGAGGATTCGGCCGGGGGCATCAAGCATTGTGGAACCTCGAGCCCCCGGATGGCATAATCCTGCCTATGAATAAACTGCTGATCGCGATCCTGGCCCTCGTCTCCTGCTCGGACGACGCCGCCCCGCCGCGCCCGACCGTCGCGCCCGGAACGCCGGGGCAGGCCGCCGTGGAGAGCGCGCAGGAGCGGCCGGCGCGCCCCGCGGTGGACGTCATCAAGTTCGAGGCGCCCGCGGCCTGGGTCAAGGAAGAGCCCTCGTCGAACATGCGCAAGGCGCAGTACAAGGTGCCCGACAAGGACAAGAAGGGCGCCGACGCGCAGATGGCGCTGTTCTACTTCGGCCCGCGCAACGACATGCTCGAGGACAACCTCAAGCGCTGGGCCCAGCAGATGGGCGCGGCCGACCCGAAGACCGAGGTGATGCAGGGGAAGTGCAAGGTTCACCTGGTCGACCTGAAGGGCACCTACACCGGCGATCAGCAGACGGGCCCCCAGGAGAATCAGCGCCTGCTGGCGGCCGTCGTGGAGAATGCCGACGGTCCCTGGTACTTCAAGCTCGTCGGCCCCGCCGAGACGGTCGGCCCCTGGCGCGACGACTTCATCAAGATGCTCAAGGCCGCCGGCGAGAAGAAGGAGTAGCGGCCCCGCGGCGTCTTCTTCCCTCATTAGGCCCGGCTTCCATGCTGGGACGCGTGTTCCCCATTCGAGTGAGGAGCCTCTCGCATGAGTCCATGGCTGGTCGTCCTGATGATGATCGCCGGCGGGGCGATAATGTCGTTCCAGGCGCCCATCAACGCCGCGCTCCGGAACCACGTGGGGATGTGGGAAGCATCCCTCATCTCCTTCAGCGTCGGGACGCTCGCGCTGCTCGTGGTGGTCTTCCTCACGGGGAAGGGCAGCCTCGGGAACGTCCGACACGTCTCCTGGTGGCAGCTGCTGGGCGGCCTGATCGGCGCGGTGTTCGTGACCGCCACCCTCATCGCCGCGCCCAAGATCGGCGTGACCGGCATGATCGTCGCGACGCTCGCGGGCAACATGGTCGCCGCGCTCCTCATCGACCGCTTCGGCTGGGTCGGCATCACGGCTCGGCCCGTCGACCTGCCGCGAATCGCCGGCGTGCTCCTGATGGTCGTCTCGATGCTGCTGATCAACTGGGACCAGGTCCGGGCCGTCTGGGGCGGGCTCCGGCGATGAAGCTCGGTCTCCTCCTTCTCTGCCCGCTGCTCTCCTCGTGCGCGGCAGGTCCGTCGCCTTCCGCCCCGGCGCCGGCGCGGAAACTCCGCGTCGTCTTCTTCACCGCCCACCCGGACGATCCCATGTGGGGAGCCGCGGGACTGATGGCGCTCCTAAGTCGTGACGGCCACGAGGTCCTCTCGGCCTACGGGACCTGTTTCCGCGCCGAGCGCCTGGTCGGACGGGAGCCGGAAGCGGCGGTCCGCCGGCGCGAGGCCGTCGCCAGCTGCAAGGTCGTCGGGGCCACGCCCAAATTCTTCGACTACTCCCACGACGAGTTCGTGGCCGGCGGCGACGTCCTCAAGGCCGTCTCGTCGTGGCTCCGGGACGTGAAGCCGGACATCGTCGTGACCCACTGGCCGATGGACACCCACCCCAACCACCACGCCGCCGCCTCGATCGTGTGGCAGTGCTACGCGGAGCGCGGCGGATGGAACCTCTACTGGTTCGAGCTTCTCGGCAGCCGGCAGTCGATCGGCTTCCGCCCGGAGCTCTACCTCGACATCGAGAGCGTCCGCTCCCTGAAGAAGGACGCGCTCGACTGCCACGAGGGATCGCTGCAGGCGATCTCCAGCCCCGTCCCCGGAGAACCCTGGAGGAAAACAGAAGTTGCTCATCGGACGCGCGGCGAGGAATGCGGGGTCGCCCACGCGGAAGCCTACGCGCTCCTCGAGGCGAAGGAGGGGTGCCCGCTGCTGCCCGTACGCTTCCTCCGTCGCAAAGGCGTATAGATAGGAAAGATAAGAGGAGAATCCATGACTCGCGCCGCCCTCCGCGTGCTCGTCTGGGACGAACAGCAGGAAGCCCAGAAACAGGTCTACCCCAACTACCTCGGCAACCACCTGGCCGAGCACCTCAAAAAGCAGGAGGAGATCGAGGTCCGCTCCGTCAACCTCAAGGACCCCGACCAGGGGCTCGCCAATGAAAACGTCGACTGGGCCGACGTCGTCGTCTGGTGGGGTCACCAGAAGCACGCCGCCGTAGCCGACGCGCCGGTCGCGCGGATCGTCGAGCGCATCCAGGAGGGAAAGGGCGGCCTCGTCGCCCTCCACTCCGCCCACTGGTCCAAGCCGTTCAAGGCGGCGATGGACGCCCGCTTCCGGCAGGACGTCCTGGCGCGCATCCCGGCGGCGGACCGTCCGAACGTCGCGTTCGAGAAATGGAAGGAAGGGGCGCCCGCGCTGACCCGCGTCGAAGCCGGCGACGGGAAGATCCGCATCAAGTACGTCGCGCCTAATTGCGGTCTCGGCGGGGTCCGCGCGGATGGCGCGCCCGGCCATCTCGAAACCAAGCTCCCGGAGCATCCGATCGCCAAGGGCGTCCCGGCGAAGTTCGACGTAAAGCAGACGGAGATGTACAACGAGGCCTTCACGGTGCCCGAGCCCGACCAGGTCGTCTTCTTCGAGACCTGGGACAAGGGGGAGAAGTTCCGCTCGGGCTGCTGCTGGGCCCTGGGGCAGGGAAGAGTTTTCTATTTCCGGCCCGGTCACGAGACATATCCGGTGTTTCATCAAGAGGAGACCTTGAAGGTCCTCCATAACGCGGTCCTTTGGAGCGGGAAGCGAACATGATGGGATTGCTGTTCATCCTGAGCGGGATCTGGTTACAGGACGGGAAGGCGCCGGAGTTCACGAAGTTCGACTTCATCCGGGAACGCATCGCCCACAAGGTCCTCGTCGAGGGGATCCTGGCCAACACGACCGGCGCCGAGCTCGCGGACGTGAAGCTCACGTCGATCTACTACGACGGCAACCGCGAGCTGCGCCGGAGCAAGACGGCCCGCATCGCCAAGGTGGCCTCCGGCACGAAAGCCGACTTCACTTTGGAGGCGGAACAGGTCCCCAACTTTACGCGCTACGAACTCTACGTGGAGTACGGCGGGATCACCCGCCTCTATGGCGGCGACGAGAAGGCCCCGATGCCCGCGCTGCGAAAGGCCGCGGGCCCCACCCTCGCCCTCGTCTCCTCGAAGGACGCGCTGCCCAAGTCGTTTCCGGGCGACGTGGTCCTCACCGTCGTCGTGAAGAACGACGGCGGCAGCCCCGCCGACGAGCCGACCGTGGTGCTGGGCTTCAAGGTCCGCGGCCAGGAGCAACTCGTCCGGGTCGTGCTCGACCGGTCGATCGCTCCCGGGAATGAGGACACCTTTGACGTCACAATCCACGATCTGGAGGCTTACTCCTCCTATGAGTCGAGGGTGACGTTCGTCTTCGCGGAAGGCCCGCGGCCCGCCGACCCTCCGCCGAACGTGAAGGAAGTCGTCGTCCGGAGCCTGCGCATGGTCCGGATGGCGGACGGCAGCGGACGCGTGTCGGGCAGCTTCAAGAACGGGCTGGCGGTCGCGGTGGGCGAGGTGTCGGCGACCTTCCAGGTGGGTAAAACGGACGTGCCCTTCGCGCTCCCGGGCACGATGGCTCCGGGCGAGCAGCGGCCCTTTGAGCTGTACGTGCCGAGCTGTCCGGCCTTCGACGGGGGCGGCGGCTACGACCTCGGATTCAAGGAGGTCCCCAAGGCCGAGCCCGCGGGGGCCGCCCGGGCGCCCTCCGTGAAGAAGACCGGCACCCGCGCGGTCGAGACGCGCCAGATCAAGCTGCCGCCGCTTCCGGTCAAGGACAAGAACAACGACCCCGAGCTCAACGCGAAGACCCGGATCAAGGACTATGCCGTCGGCGTGCGCGGCCTGATGTACGTGCAGGGCAACTACCTGGCCAACGGCAAGTACACCGGCGACGTGTACCTGATGCGCATGATCTTCCTCGACGACGACGGCAAGCCGATGAAGCCGACGCCGACGATCAACATGACCGTCTACAACAAGGACCAGGCCTGGGGCAAGGTCCAGCGGATCATCGGCAGGGAGATGTGGAACATCGACGCGACCAAGATCAATTCCGGCAACGTGGCCGACAACACGGTCGCCTGCGACAAGAAAACGGGCGAGCTCTGGGTCGCGTTCGTGCGCACCGACGGCCCGAGCTTCGAGCCGCGCGCCGACATGACGGTCGTGATTCCCGACCTGGGCACCTGGTCGTGGAAGGGCCTCAGCGGGAAGTTCGAGGTGGCGGCCAAGACCGCGGATTCCCCGCGCTAGCTATTTCTTGGGCGCCGGAAGGCCGGCGCGGCCCTCGGGCAGCGCCGGGCCCGTGTCGGGAAGGAAGATCCTCAGCGACTGGCCCGGCGCGAGCCGCGCCGCGACGCGCGCGTTGATCGCGAATTGCACCCGCTGGCGGGTATCGATCCCCTGCACAGAACAGACCGCCGCCGCGAAGGGCTTGCCGCCCGACGGCACGACCGCCAACGCCATCCCCGGCTTGAGGTCGCTCTTCGCGCGCGCCGAGGCGCTCCACGCCACCGTGGCGAGCAGCGAGCCGGCGAGCACTTCCACGTCGCTCACATAGGCGGGCAGGCCCAGACGGTCCTGATCCTTCCGGTGCCGCTCGTCCTGCGCCACCCGGACCGCGTCGTCGCCCGGGCGGTCCAGGATCTCGGTCGCAAGCAGCTTGCCGTCGCGCTCGACGAGCTGGGTGATGACTTCGTCGCCCTCCTTCAGGGCGTCGATGCCCGCCGGGTCCTTACCCTTCCAGACCTTGACGTCGGCCGCGTAGGTGTACGAGGCGTCCACGGTCTTGGTGATGTTGCCCTTGCCGTCCTTCTCGTCGCGCTGCGTCGCGTAGGTCCGCGCATCGCGGTCGATCTTCACGACCCGGGCGTAGTGGTTGTGCAGGGCCCACATGTGGATGTCGTCCTGGATGGCCCGCGGGTAGGTCCAGGCCTTCTCGTCGTCGACGTACATAAACAGCATGACGTGCTGGCCGGGGAAGTAGTCCGACAGCTCGCCCCAGGAATGCCGCACGTGAAGTTCGGTGTCGTCCTTCACGGGGACCGTAACGATGCGGCCGTCGCGGTCGAGCTTGGCCGTGACGCGCCGTTCCTTCTCGTCGACGGACTGGATCACCCCGAAGGCCCGGGGCATCTCGCCGAAGAAATCGCCCTGGAAGTTCGGCTTCGGGGGCGTGGCCTGCTGGGGAACGGGGGCGGCCGCGAGCAGCGCCAGCAGCGCCGGGACGAACAGCTCACGCATGGGGATCTCCCTGTAATCGTCTGACCTCTATTGGCGCTCCCCGGACGATCGGGTCAGCGTTTCGCGGCCAGGAAATGCTGGTGGGTGTCCACGACGTGGCGGAAGGTTCTCACCTTCCCCTGCTCGTCGAAGGTCCAGATGTGGAACTCGAGGTCGTGGAGCGGCTTCTTGGTGGACCGGATCGTCGCCTCCAGGTCGATCATGACGATCACCTGGTTCCCGATCTCGATCGGATTCTTGATGTCGAAGCGGCGGATCTCGAATTCTCGGGCGACGGTCTTGAAGAACTGGTGGACGTGCAGCTTGCCTCGGCCCGGCTTGAGCCAGGGGACCCCGTGGTCCATCGCATCGTGTTCCCAGTTGACCTTGTCCGACATCAGCTCGAGGATGGCCGGGATGTCCCCCTTGCTGAAGAGTTGGTAGATGGTCTGGACCGTCGCCGTGTGGCTCATGGATCCTCCCGACGCCCGCGACTACTTTTTCTTCTTCTTTTTCGCCGGCTTCCGGGCAGGCTTCGGCTTCGCGGCCTTCACGGCCTTTCCGGCTTTCTTCTTCGCGGCGTCGGCCGGCGTCTGCGCGGGAACCTCCCAGAAGATCCCCTGCACGCCGACGGCCCGCTGCTCCGAATCGTAGACCGGCGTCTTCACCACCCGCACGAAGATGGGGTCCTTGCCGGGCGGCTTATGGGCCTCGACCACGTCCAGCGTCTGCCCGGTCTGCAGGACGCGCGCGTCGTCTTCGCGGTACTTGCGCGCGAGGTGTTCCGGGAAAAAGTCGTAGTCCGTTTTGCCGACGAGGTCCTTGAGAGGCTTGCCCATCGTCGTGCAGTACTGGCGGTTCGCGAACGACACGCGGCCCTCGAGATCCTTCCGGAAGAAGTTCTGGGGGAGGCTGTCGACGAGCGAGCGGTACAGCGCCTCGGCCCGGCGGATTTCCTTCTTCGCCTGCAGATTGGGGCCGATGTCGCGGAAGATGCCGAAGGTGCCGATGACGGCGCCCGACGAGTCGCGCAGCGGCAGCCGGGTGGTGGACGTGTAGATGAGCCGCCCGTCCGGCCACACGAGCTTCTCCTCGACGTCCACGCGCGGGATCCCCGTCTTGAGGATCTCCTGCTCGGCCTCGTCGCTCGTCCGGGCGAACTCCGGGCTGAAGAAGCTCGCGTCGGTCTTGCCCACGGCCTCCTCGGGAGTCTTCAGGCCGTACCACGCGGCGAGCGTGCGGTTGATGCGGATGTAGCGGCTCTCCGTGTCCTTGAAGTAGATCGCGTCCGGGAGCTGCTCCAGGAGGATCAGAAGGAGTTCTCCGTCGCTCAACGAGGCCGGACTCATGCGGCGTTCCCCCTGTTGTTCCGTTGCCCGTTACCCATCCCCGTCCGGGGCCCGACTCCCTATGACAGATTGAATGACAGGGGCCGCTGCCTGTCAAGCAACGGACGAAAATGGGGCAGCTGAGAGAAAGCCCTACTACGCTATCGGACGAGTTCGGACTGGCCACAGGGCCCGTCTCGGTGTCCCCCGAGACGCTAGTCGTGCCCCGAGAACTGCAGCGCGAAGAGTCGCGCGTCGCGGAGCTCGATCCGGACCCGCAGCGGCTTGCCCTGGAGAGCGCCCAGGTCCGGCCCCGCGGCCCAGTGGACGTCCTCGGAGACGGAGTCCCCGCTCGCCGGGCGGCAGTCCGCCAGGTCGTAGCCCGGGATGGGTTTGCCTGCGTCGTCCAGCAGGGCCACCCGAACGGACCCTTTGGCCTGGAAGTTGATCCGCAGCCGGTTCCCCTTGAACGTCAGCGGCCGGGTCCAGGCGGATCCGCCCTCCGGCCCCGCCTGCAAGGCGACGAACCCGTCGAGCCGCTGCGTCAGCCGCAGGAAGCGGTCGTGGATCCCTCCATCATGCTCGACGCCGCCGTAGAGCGCGCCCGCGTGCTCCGTGAAGCGGACCGTGCCGAATTGCCAGAGCTGATCGCCCCGCCGGATCATGCCTTGCTCGACGAGGGCCTCCAGGACCGTCCGTCCGTCCAGGGTCCAGCCGGACCCGAAGTAGTAGGGCGATTCGTAGCGGGTCCAGCGTTCGCCATCGCGGCTGACCATGATGAAACTGCCGGGGCGGATGTTCTTGTCGAGCTTGTAGCGCCAGGGGAACGCGAGGAAGACGTCGGGAGCCCACGCGTACTTGATCGCCTTCATGCGGTAGACCTCGCCGCCGCACTCGATGATCGGGAACTCGCCGCCGGACGGCTTGGGGGATTCGAAGACGTGCCACTGCGGCGCGGGCGAGGGCTTGAAGGGCCACGGCTTGAGGATGTCGCGCACTTCCGCGCGCACGACCGAGCGGTAATCCCGATTCTCCGGGTGACCGGCGCCGAGCGCCCGGAAGTAGCCGCGGTACAGGCCCGCCTGATCGTCCCAGAAGACCTCCGTGCTTCCGTCGGGATCGAAGGGAAGGGCGAGCGTCTCGTTCCGCCTCCAGCGCTTTCCGTCCGCCGACGTGAACACGAAGAAGCCGCGGTTCATGCACCAGGCCAGGAACTTGTAGCGCTCCGGATCGGCCACGCCGGGCCGCGGGTCCTTGATCACCGAGCCTTGGCAGGCCAGCCGCAGCACGATGTTGTTGCGCGTCGAGCCGTCCCAGGATTGCAGATTCAGCTCCGGCTTGGTCCAGTGAAGGCCGTCGGGCGATTCCGCGTAGCAGACCGCGTGGGACTTGCCGCCCCACATGCCGCCGTTCGTGTAGAGCATCGACACGTGGTCCCCTTCGTCCCAGACCGAGCAGACGTCCGGGATGGCGGCGCCGTAGCGGGGCGTCGGCTCCCAGGGGAATTGGTTCCGGAAGTCCGTCGCTTCACGGACGCTCGGAGGCTGGACCGCGAAGGCCACGCTCTCCTGCTTCTCGAGCAGCGCAGCGTCGATGA